>JACCDV010187586.1_pt1 | contig 18894 bp, 13 predicted proteins | sample 7446131 | NCBI WGS metagenome assembly JACCDV01 (sample SAMN15323448, study PRJNA562643) | freshwater metagenome | isolation source: river surface water | place: USA:Blue River Watershed | collected 2017-08-17 | reverse complement strand
GTCTAGAGGAATTCATATTTGAACACTACTTAGGCTACACGAAACTATCTTCATCTGAGTCCCAAGAATACAAAATCAACCACCCCAGGTGGCAGGTAAACGACATGATCGACAGCATCATTCATTGCGATTTTGAAAAAATGTATGGGCCGGCCTTTGGCTCGTTGAACAACCAAACCGCTGATGCTGTGATCATCGCGGAGGGGTCCGATATCAGCGTAGATTGGCAGCGCAAGAAATTCATCCACACTTAAGCGCGATGAAAAGCAAAATCTGCGCACTGTGTAAAGCGGAACACACAACTATGTACCGAATACAAAATAAACCCGGAAAAATCTGGATATTTGTTTGCGAGTTGTGCTGTATTCTGGAAAAAGCAAAACCCCATTACCGTTATGGGGGCACTTGGAAGGGATACCGACACTAGAGATTCACAAAGAAAAATCCATGAAAAAACTGCTATTTACACTGGTTATACTCATCGCAGCCCTGGGCTGCAATACCAAAACCACGAGCCAATCAGAATCTCAGCTGCCGAAATACACTACCTTATCCAATGTGAGATTATACACCGGCCATGGCAAATGTGGCGATGTCTTAATTCCTTCCGTTTCACGGCAGCAAGACAGCAAAGAGCGAGAGCAATTGCTGCGTGACATCATGAAAAAAGAGGGCTGGGTGATTATTTCTGCCTTCTCAACCAAAGAAGCATTCAAGGAACGCAGTTGCGATTCTTTTCCAGATCGCGCACCGGCTTTTAAAGCGGGATACCTCGGAAAAATTGATTTGAACGGCCAGTTTTACGAGTGATATATAATTGCATCGTCTAAATACAAACACGGTCAGCGCATAAAAAAAGGCCTCAACTTTCGTTGAGGCCTTTGCTTTTCGTTGTGCACGCGTAGGGATTCGAACCCCAAACCTTCTGATCCGTAGTCAGATGCTCTATCCAATTGAGCTACGCATGCATTACTCTCCAAGGCTGCAAGGGTTGGGAACAACCCTGGAAAGGGGTGCAAATATAATCATTATTTGAACAATTTCAAATGAAATTCGGAAAAAACGAATACCAACCTTTTGTGTTAAATTGCAACACCATTCTTATGAAGAAAATCTGTTTACCCATCTTGGCATTCGCCCTCATCAGCGCCAATGCCTATGGCAATAAGCCACCCAAAAAACAAAAAGGTGCTGCCCCAGCAGCCCCTACCGAAGCCGCCGCAGCAGCAGCTGAAAAACCCAAAGACAAAACCCCAACCATCGAATCAAAAACCAAAAATGCAAAACGCATCGATGGCCTCTTCCCCCTTTTCCTCGATTCTACCGATGGAAAACTCTATATCCAAATCAATGCCGCCCAACTCAATACTGAATTCATCCACTTCGCCTATACAGAAAATGGCGTAGTCGCCGGTGGCCACCACCGCGGTCAGTTCCGTGGGTCGCGCATCTTTACCATCCGCAAATCGTATAGTAACCTCGAATTCACCCAAGTAAATACCAATTACTACTTCAACCCCGAATCGGCCCTGGCAAAAAGTAAAAATGCCAACATCTCCGATGCGCCCCTGGCCTTCGAAAAAATCATCGCCGAAAACAAAAAAACAGGCGACTTCCTCATCGATGCCGATGAACTCTTCCTCACCGAAAAACTCCACCAAATCAAAGAAGGTGGTAGACCCGGCGCAGAAGGATTCAAACTGGGCATGCTGTCAAAAGGCAAAACCCAATATATCAATGTCCGCAACTTCCCCCAAAATACCGACCTCGTGGTGCGATACGTGTACGACAACCCCGCCCCAACCGCCGGTGGTGAAGACGTAGCCGATGCCCGCGCAGTCACCGTGGAACTGCAACACTCCATCATCCAAGTCCCCAAAAACAACTTCCAACCCCGTTACGATGACGCCCGCGTGGGATTCTTCACCGAGCAAGTCAACGATATGACCACCCCCAACGCCGTGAACTATCGCGACGTGATTCATCGCTGGGATTTGCAAAAGAAAGACCCTACAGCCCTTTTGTCAGAACCCGTAAAACCCATCGTGTGGTGGATCGAAAATACCACCCCCGTAGAATACCGCGAAACCATTAAAAAAGCTGCCCTTCAGTGGAACAAAGCCTTCGAACCCATCGGTTTCCAAAACGCCGTACAAGTGTTCGAACAGCCCGATACCGCCGACTGGGATGCCGGTGATATTCGTTACAATGTTCTCCGTTGGACCTCATCGCCCAACCCTCCCTTCGGTGGATATGGCCCAAGCTTTACCAACCCCCGCACAGGCGAAATCCTCGGTGCTGACATCATGTTTGAATACTTGTTCCTCACCAACCGCTTCCGTGCCCAAAAATTGTTCAAAACCGATGGCGGTGAAATCCTCACCCCCGCAGAACTCATCGAAGCCCTGCGCAGCGAAGAATCGCATACCAATTTCCATGGATTTGAAGGTTGCTACGCCGCCGATTGCATGCACAACGAACACATGTTCGCCCAATCACTCCTGGATGCACAAAACGCCCCAGCCGCTGAAAAATCGCGCCTGATCAACGAATCCATTTACTACCTCGTGCTGCATGAGATGGGACATACCCTCGGCCTCATGCACAACATGAAAGCCTCTCAATTGCACACACCCGCGGAATTGGCAGACCCCAACCTCACCTACAAAACTGGCCTCATCGGCTCTGTGATGGACTACCCCGCCATCAACCTGCACAAAACCAAAACCAATGTGCAATACTGTCAGACCGAACCCGGACCGTACGACCTTTGGGCCATCGAATACGGCTACAGCCAAGCATTGCAAGATCCAATTGCTGAAGCAGCCCGATTGAAAGCCATCGTAGAAAGAAGCATCGAACCCAAACTCACCTTTGGCAACGACGCCGATGATATGCGTTCGCCCGGAAAAGGCATCGACCCCCGTGTCATGGTTAACGACTTGAGTTCAGACGCGGTGGGCTACGGCATCGATCGCATCGAAATGACCCAAGAGTTGATGAAGAACATCAAAGCCACCCACACCCAAGACGAAAATAGCTACCAAGCGATGGTGGGTGCATACAATTCATTGAGCGGCGCCTACACCACAATGGTGGGTGTGATGAGCAGATACGTCGGCGGCATCTACGTAAACCGTCCGATCCCCGGCCAAGCCAACGCCCCATTTCCTTACGAACCCATCCCCTACTTCCAGCAAAAACGCGCCATGGAGGCCATCGTGAAATATGCTTTTGCACCCAATGCGATGGAAGTTCCTAGCGATTTGATTCCTTTCTTGCAGCAACAACGCAGAGGATTCAGATTCTTTGGAAAAGAAGAAGATCCAAAAATGCACAACCGCGTAGCTCGCATGCAAGTGGAAGTATTGGCGCATTTGTTGAACCCAAAAACGCTGTTGCGCATCAACGACACCCGTGAATATGGCAACCGCTATACCTTGTTGGAAATGATGACCGCCATGAGCAATGGTATCTTCATGGAAGACCTCAAAGGAATGGTGAATACCCACCGCATGGTACTGCAAGAGATGTATTTAGAAATGTTGCTGTCCGGCGCCTTAGGAACCAATCGCAATCCTTATGATGCTGCCTCTAAAGCCGTTATGTACAGCGAAGTGTTGCGAATCCAAGAATTGCTCAAAGCCAACCCTGGATCCGGAGAAACCAAGGCACACCGCGCCTTGCTGATCAAAGCCATCGAAAAGGCACAAAACAACTAACCATGAAAAGCATGATTTTCAATTCATTCAAAAAGGGCGCAATCATATGCGCCCTTTTTTGCGCTAGCCCCTACATTGCACAAGCGCAAAATTCAGGTCCGGAACTCATTATGGGCGCCGAAATCAAAGCCGGCAAACTCAATATCGCCGCGCAAGATCTCGGCAGCAACATCACCATCCTGTCGCGCAAAGACATCGCCAACATCCCCGTGCAAACCACCGCGGAATTGCTGGGCTACATCGAAGGCGTAGACTTGCGACAAAGAGGTCCGAACGGCGTACAGGCCGATATCCAGATCCAAGGCGGTACGTTTGACCAAGTCCTCGTGTTGATAGATGGCGTGCGATTGACCGATCCCCAAACCGGACACCATATGCTCAACCTCATGGTACCCCCCGAGGCCATCGAACGCATTGAAATTATCAAAGGCGCCGCTGCCCGCAGATACGGCATCAATGCACTCAGCGGTGTGGTGAACATCGTAACATTGAAATCAGCCAATCCCGGCATCTATGCCACAACCTACGTGGGCAGTGGGTTCGACAAAGACACCACCACCCAAAACACCTACAACAACAAAGGTGTTAGAATGATGGCCGGATTGCAGGGCAATGGCGTACAAGGATGGGTCAGCGCGGGGTACGACCAAGGCAACGGGTACCGACACAACACCGATTTTCGCACCTTTCGCAGCAGCGTAAAATTGAGCTCTGTGCCGTTGACAGAGAGCGAAATTCAACTGTACTTCTTGGGTGGGATGATCCACAACGCTTTTGGTGCCAATGGGTTCTATGCTGCACCAGCCGATAAAAACTCCTTTGAAACAGTAAATACCCAATTGGGCTCTGTTGGGGCGATTAAAAAACTACAAGACGGACAGCTGGAGGTCAAAATCAATGCGCGATACAACAACGACCACTACGTGTTTGTGCGCACCAATCCATCCCTGTACCAGAATTTCCATAATAGCACCACCTTCATGCCCGAAATTACCTACCACGTTGCCCGCGAAACATGGCAGTTGGCGGTGGGTATAGAAGCCCGCAAAGAGTGGATGGAAAGCAGCAATTTGGGCAACCACGAACGTACGTTTTACGCCAACTACGTCGATATCGCCGCTCAGCCCATCTCGCGGGTAAAAGTGAGCTTTGGGGTGTATCGATTGTATAGCAAGGAGATCGGACAAAAACTCTACCCCGGTGCAGATTTGCTGGTGTATTTGATGAACCACAAATCCATGAACGGACCCAAATTGAACTTTTTTGCGTCGCTTGGAAACGGACAACGACTCCCCACTTTTACCGATTTGTATTATAGTGGTCCGTCCAATGTGGGCAATCCCGGTTTGTTGTCAGAATCTGCCAAAACATTTGAAATGGGGCTGCGCAAAACGGGCCAAAAAATCAATATACAAGCGGGCGTATTCCGCAGAACCCAGCAGCAGATGATTGACCGGATCAAGGATTCGTTAACCGCGCCGTGGCAGCCCGTAAATTTGATGGGGACCAATTTCTGGATCGAGGGCTACGAGTTCAGGGTTGTGGGCAACAAGTACATCCGTTACTCCTCCGTATTGGCACATTCCAAGTGGGGTCTTGCTTCGGTGCGATGGACGCTGGGCGCAACGCAGTTGAGGCAAATGAGTTTTAGAGTGAAAATGAAGGGCTACTCGCAGTATGCTGCAAACTTTTTGCCCATACAATACTTGGCATCGTTGAACTTACAAACCAAATTCGGCTTACAGTTCACCACACAATTCCGATACATGGAGCGTACAGCTGACGGCTTTGATGCTGGGAGTGGCTATTCGATGTTGGATATGCGTTTGGCTTACCAGCTGAAGCGAGCGATCAAAGGCGCCGGTTTAACTTATTTGCCCGATGAAGTTGCAGCACCGATCAAGTTGCCTTTTTCTTATACCATTTGGGTAAACGCACAAAACGTATTGAATACCCAATACAAAGAAATTGCCAGTGTACCATTGATGCCACGATGGATTACCTTTGGTATTACGGTAACGCCGCCTCCGGCGGCTACCATCCCTAAAGAAGTACAAATCATTTCAAAATAATCGCCATGAAAACACACCAACTTATCGGTCTCGGCTGCTTGATGATGGCCGTATCCATCGCCCTCGGTGCCATGGGTGCCCACACCCTAGAAGGTGCCATTTCGTCCCGCTATTTGGATGTCTGGAAAACCGCATCGCTGTATTTCGCTCTCAACGGACTGGGATTCATGGCCATCTCCGGAAGTGCACCAATGACCAAAGGACTCTACATCAAAATCACCATCATCGGAACCTTCATCTTCAGTGTTTCTTTGTGGATTTTGGCCCTGAACGAACTCATTTCCCCGTCCTTGCGCAAATTGGGCGCAATAACCCCCATCGGCGGGTTGCTCATGATTTTCGGCTGGGCGATGATTGGCATTCATCAACTCAGGCGCTAACACAAACGCAAACCCCACGAATGGCATCTCTCAGCAGATGCACTCAAACAAAGAAGGGGCGGCCAATGGCCGCCCCTTCTTTGTTAAATCCTATTGTACAAGCGGATTATTTACCCGCTGGTGGTGGAATGTAATCCAATGGTTTCTCGTTGCTTGGCTTTTGACCAGGCACCACATTCATCAACTCAACCTCAATCACAGTTACACCATACATATCCTCGAAACTGCCGGCCATTCTCGCCAAACTTGGGAATTCTACGTTTGAAACAATCATCTCAAATGATCCTCCCGCAGCGGTTTTCTGGAACGACTCTTCCAAAGGTGCCAAATTCAAGCTCGCAATGTTGCCAATGAATGGCTTCTTGTCCTTGCGATTGTCCTGAAACACCTTACCCTTGCCATTCTTGATGATGAAGTAACAAGTAACCGTATCGTAGATACCTGGAATTGCACCCGTACCCTTTTTCAATTGCTTGTAGTATCCTTTGCTGGCAAGCGGACTTACACCGGCTTCTTTGCTCAATTTCGCCATGTAATCGTTGGTCTCTTTTTGCAAAACCTTGATTTTCTTGTCCTGCACAGCTTGAACGTATCCTTGGTAAACCTTACCCATCACATCCTGTTTGATGGCAAGACCACTGTCTTTGGCCATTCCGTCTTTCACCCCGCGAAGGAAACTGCCGAAATCGATCCCATCGATCCCCTGCTGCTTCATACGCTGAGCGGTTTCATAGCCGTAAACGTAACTGAATGAATCTTCTGAAGTCTTCAATTCCTTGCTCGTGTCGATTGATTCGCCACATCCGGCCAACAAGCCCAAGGCCATCACCGGTAAGTATATGATTTGCTTTTTCATTGTTTTCTGTTCGATTTTATGCGCCGTAAAGTTCTGCTTTTCTGGCTTTGATTTGATCATCGTCGGCAAATTCTTCGTACGACATGTACTTATCAATGATACCATTGGGTGTAATCTCAATGATTCGGTTGGCGATAGAGTTGATAAACTCTTGGTCATGAGAGTGGAACAATACCACACCCGCATAATCCACCAAGCCGTTGTTCAATGCCTGAATACTCTCCAAATCCAAGTGGTTGGTGGGTTCATCCAACAACAACACGTTGGGGTTTTCCAACATCAATTTGCTCAACATACAACGTACTTTCTCTCCCCCGCTCAACACAGTACACATCTTCTGAGTCTCTTCGCCGCTAAACAACATCCGTCCCAAAAAGCCCCTTACATAGGTTTCGTCTTTCTCGGTAGAATATTGACGCAACCAGTCCACCAAATTGATTTTCTCTGTGAAATAGTGTGCATTCTCGTTAGGCAAATTACTCATGGTCACCGTTACGCCCCAGTTAAATTCGCCAGTGGCCGGTTTCACTTCGCCCCACAACGTTTTGAAGAATTGGTTCAAGGCCAATGTATTTCGAGAAATAAAGGCAATTTTATCGCCCTTGCTCACCGTAAAATTCACATTGCTGAACAACAAATCACCCGATTCCGCTTTGGCACTCAAATTCTCCACCGTCAATATCTGATCACCCACTTCCCTACCTTGCTTTACGATAATACCTGGGTATTTTCTTGTGCTCGGTTGGATTTCCTCGATGTTCAACTTCTCCAACATCTTTTTACGGGCCGTTGCCTGCTTACTCTTAGCCACGTTGGCACTGAATCGCGCGATGAACTCTTGCAATTCCTTCTTCTTCTCCTCGGCCTTCTTGTTTTGATCAGAACGCTGACGCAATGCCAACTGAGAGCTCTGATACCAAAACGTATAGTTACCACTGAAAATCTGAATCTTACCAAAATCGATGTCGCACACGTGCGTACAAACGTTATCCAAGAAGTGACGGTCGTGACTCACAACCAACACCGTATTATCAAAATTTGCCAAAAACTCTTCTAGCCAACGGATCGTATCTACGTCCAAATCGTTCGTAGGTTCGTCCATCAACAACACATCAGGATTGCCAAACAACGCCTGTGCCAACAACACCCTTACTTTTTGGTTACCGTTCAAATCTTTCACCAAGTACTCGTGGTACTGCTCTGAAATACCCAAACTGCTCAACAAAGTAGCTGCATCGCTCTCGGCATTCCAACCATCCATCTCCGCAAACTCACCCTCCAATTCACTGGCGCGCATACCATCGTCTTCAGAAAAATCCTCTTTGGCGTACAAAGCATCCTTCTCCTCCATAATCGCCCACAACTTCTGGTGTCCGCGAATCACAGTCTGCAACACAGGATAATCATCAAACGCAAAGTGGTTCTGAGACAAAACCGCCATACGCTTGCCGGGTTCCATATCCACAGAACCGGTATTGGGCTCGATTTCGCCCGACAAAATTTTCAAAAAAGTGGATTTTCCGGCACCATTGGCACCGATGATACCATAGCAGTTGCCGTTGGTAAATTTGAGGTTTACCTCCTCAAAAAGGACGCGTTTACCGAAACGCAAGGAAAGATTAGAAACTGATAGCATGGTCTGCGAAAAATGAGCCGCAAAGTTACGGCATATCAACGAATTTCGGGACCTTCTTAGCTAAACAAGGTGAAAGAACCTTCCATTTTCAGGTTCACAAACCCCAAACTGCCGTTTTCTACCAAATTGCGATTGAAAACATAGTACCGCGCCGGCTTATTACTCACCCCGTGCTGCTTCTCTGGCAAGGCCGTTATCACCCCAGAATTCAACATTTTTCTGCGGAAATTGCGCTTGTCCAAATCCCGCTCCAAAATGGTCTCGTACAAGGTCTGCAAATCACTCATCGTGAACTTCTCCGGCAACAACTCAAATGCGATGGGTTGAATCTGAACCTTCTCGCGCAAGGCCATCAACGCGCCATCCGAAATATCATTGTGGTCAAACGCCAATTCTGGAATCTCCGCAATGGGCAACCAAACCGCCTCCTTACTGAAACTACCGGGCTGAATCTGCACCTTGTTGCTATCAATCAACGCCATGTAAGCCACCGTAATTACCCGGGCATCCGGATCCTGCCTCACCCCCTTCAACCAAGCCCTGTCCTTCGCCTTCGTGATACGCAACGGATCGCCAAACGCCTGAAACTGTTGTAAAAAAATGCCCGACAACCCCGTCAACTCCTTCAATACCCGCGCAGCCGCCTCATCCAAATTTTCGTTATCCCTCACCAAATCTCCCGGCAACGCATAGTAACTATCGTCGAGCTCCGTCACCGCATTGGGTACCGTTCTTCGGATTAGCAACAAACGCAACGTTTCTTTGCTAAAGCCAAAAATTACGCAATCAACCGATACATGGGGGTTTAAGGATGGACTAACCGACATTCTAAAAAGGGTATTCTCAGCAAAATAACCCAATTATACAATAATAAACAAACATTGTTTTTAAAGTGTGTAATTGACACTAAGTGTTTTTTTATTATCTTGCACCCACTTAACACTATGATTCTAGTAGCAGATAGCGGCAGCACCAAGTGCGATTGGGTATTTACCGATGGGGATTCTCAGCGACTTTCATTCTATACCATGGGTTTCAACCCCTTCTTTCATACCACAGAATTGATCGAAAGTGAGATCAGAAAAAATACGGAACTCTGTGCGGTTGCCCCAATGGTAGAGCATGTGTTTTTCTATGGCGCCGGTGCAAGTCACCCCGCCCGAAATATCATCGTAGAAAATGCACTGCGCGCCGTTTTCACCAAAGCCAATGTAGTGGTTGACCATGACCTCACTGGCGCGGTATATGCAACTTGTGGCGATAACCCCGGCATCTCTTGTATCTTGGGTACCGGCTCTAATAGCTGCTATTTCGATGGCAAAGAAATCCACGAGGAAGTCCCTGCCTTGGGTTACGTACTGGGCGATGAAGCCGGTGGAACCTTCTACGGCAAAGACCTTCTTCGCATGTTCCTCTACCACGAACTCCCCGAAAAAATCCACAATGGCTTGATCGAGCGATTCAACCTCACCAAAGAAAGCATCTTCGAAGCCGTTTACAACAAGCCCAATCCCAACGTGTATTTGGCCTCTTTCATGCGTTTCCTGAGCGATCATCGCGACGAAAAATGGGTCCGTGATTTCATCTACAACGGATTCAGCAAATTCATCAATATCCATATCTGGAAATACGAAAACCACAAAGAAGTACCCGTTCACTTCGTAGGTTCCGTGGCCTATCACTTCAGCGACTTGCTCAAAGAAGCCTGCAAAATCCACCGCCTAAACGTGGGTGTCATTACCAGCGAACCTGTAGTTAACTTGGTTGAATATCACCTGAGAAAACTGCAAGTGTCTGCATGAAACACGGCATCATCCTCGACCTAGACGGGGTTATCTGCGATACCGCCCACTTTCATTTTTTGGCTTGGCAGCGTCTGGCCGCAGAATACGACTACAACCTTACGCATGCCGATAATGAACAACTTAAAGGCGTGAGTCGGGCCGATTCACTCACCTTCATTTTGGGACTTGCCAACAAAACGTTGAGTGAGGAACAGTTTCTGTCCGACCTCCACCGAAAAAATGAATGGTACCTCGAACTAGTGAAAGACATGGGACCGAAGGATGTCCTCCCCGGCGTACCAACGTTCTTCGCGGAAGTAGCCGCAAGAAAAATACCATTAGCCCTGGGATCGGCCAGTAAAAACGCCAACATGGTACTCACCCGTGTGGGACTCATCCATGCCTTTGACGCCATCGTAGACGCCTCACAAGTATCGCAAGGAAAACCCCACCCCGAGACCTTCCTAAAAGCAGCCGAATTGCTGAACATCGCCCCAGAAAACTGCTGGGTATTCGAAGACAGCGCAGCCGGTGTACAAGCCGCCCTCGCCGGAGGCATGACCGCCATCGGAATTGGTACTACTGAAGATCTTCCTGGTGCCATTAGCCACCTGCGCAACTTGGGAGAATTCGATTTCAACACCTTCCCGATGTAACTTTCGCCCTCAAAGCGAACCCATATCCAATCGCAACAATCAAGAAAATCAACCCTAGTAATACCCCTCACCATGATCGACTATTTCAAAGCCCACCCCTGGAAAGTCATTGAAGAAGGCTTCAACCCAACCATGAACGAAATTGCCGAAAGCGTCTTCTCGCTCGGAAACGGCATGATGGGACAGCGTGGAAACCTCGAAGAAACCTATAGCGGACATTCACTGCAAGGCACGTATGTAGGCGGTGTTTACTACCCCGATAAAACCCGGGTGGGTTGGTGGAAAAATGGCTATCCCGAGTATTTTGCCAAAGTACTCAATGCCACCTATTGGAGTGGACTCAATATTTGGGTCAACAACGAATTAATCGACCTAGCCAAATGCACGGTGAAATCGTTTTCCCGCGAACTCGATATGCACCAAGGGGTCTTGAACCGTTACTGTGTGGTGGTTTTAAACAATGGCATCGAACTAAACATCGAATCACATCGCTTTTATTCCCTCATTAACAAGGAATACAGCGCATTGCAATACAACATCACCGCCAACCGCGATTGTATCATCAAAGTTGAAAATTACCTCGATGGCGATGTGGTGAACAAAGACGCTAACTACGACGAAAAATTTTGGGATGAGGTAAAACAAGAGGTGCACAATCACACCTTGTTGGTGACCGTAAAAACCAAAAAACTCGATTGGGTGGTAACAAACGTCCTTTCGTTTGAAATTCATAAAAACGGCGTAAAGCACAATGAAATCGCCAAGCCGTTTACCCGCAGCAAATTTGCCAGCAACACCTATGAAATCTCTGCAGCCGCTGCCGAGAAAATCACGTTCGTAAAGCACTGTATCACCGGCAGCAGCTTCCACCACGCCCCCGAGGCGCTGGAATTGCACACGAAAAAAGCCCTCGACAAAATGAGCGCATCGAGCTTCGAAGCCCATTTGCAAATGAGTGCCGCCGCGTGGGCTAAAAAATGGGAAACCACCGATGTACGCATCGATGGCGATGTGAAAGCCCAACAAGCCGTTCGCTTCAACATTTATCACCTAAACCAAACCTACTGCGGTGATGATGCCCGCCTGAATATCGGTCCCAAAGGATTCACCGGCGAGAAATACGGCGGAAGCACCTACTGGGATACCGAAGCATACTGCCTGCCCTTCTTCTTGGTATCGGCCGATGCAGCCATCTCTCGTCAGCTGTTGGTGTATCGCTATAAACAGCTCGACAAAGCCATTGAAAACGCCGCAAAACTTGGCTTCACCGATGGTGCAGCCCTGTATCCGATGGTAACCATGAACGGCGAAGAATGTCACAACGAATGGGAAATCACCTTTGAAGAAATCCACCGTAACGGCGCAATCGCTTATGCCATCTACAACTACATCCAGCATACAGGCGATAAATCTTACTTGCTCGATGGCGGATTCGAAGTGCTGCTGGGTATCGCCCGGTTCTGGAAACAACGCGTTCATTGGAGCACACACAAACAACGCTATGAAATGCACGGCGTTACCGGTCCCAACGAATACGAAAACAACGTCAACAACAACTGGTACACCAGCTACATCGCCAATTGGTGCATGCAGTATACCGCAGACTGTGCCCAGTGGATTGCCCAAAACCACCCGGCTGAATTTGCATCGCTCTGCGAAAAAACGAAGTTCCAGCAGGCCTCAGAAACCGAAGCTTGGAACCACATCAACCAACATCTTTACCTACCTCAAAGCGATGAATTGGGCGTATTTGTGCAGCACGATGGCTTCCTAGAAAAGGAACTCATCCCCGTGCAAGACCTGTCGCCCGCCCAACGCCCCATCAACCAAAAATGGAGCTGGGACCGCATTCTGCGCAGCGTTTACATCAAACAGGCCGATGTGCTTCAAGGACTCTATTTCTTTGAAGACAACTTCGACATGGATACCCACGTCAAGAACTTCAAATTCTACGAGCAGTTCACCGTGCATGAGAGTTCCCTCAGTCCCTGCGTTCACAGCATCCTAGCGGCGAAAATTGGCGAGACCAACAAAGCCTATGAGATGTACCTGCGTACCGCCCGCTTAGACTTAGACAACTATAACAACGATACCGAAGATGGCCTCCATATCACCTCCATGGCAGGATCTTACCTCAGCATCGTTCAAGGTTTTGGCGGTTTGCGCATCAAAGACCAAACCCTCCACCTCAACCCCCACTGTCCGGAGCAATGGGAAGGTTACGGTTTTCAAATCTTGCTGAATGCTGAGCCCGTGAAAATTGAAGTGACCAAGGAAGGACATCAGATCACCAATTTGGGTCCAAACGACATCACCGTTATCCTGGGCGATTCGCGTACTCCCTTATCACTCAAAGCCGGCGAAACCCAATTTACGGCAAAGGCATCGTAGTAGGCTAAAAATTTGTTCATAGTTCCATAACCTCGGCGAATAAATTCGCTGTGTTTGGAGTATTTTTGCCCCACTTTGGCGGAAAATAACCAGCATCCAACAACCAACAATCCAATGACTTCCGCCGAGAAGCAGGTTGAAGGTGCCATGTATCACCCCACACCAAACACTTCGTCTTCACCTTGGCTGATTGTTTGGGCCGGTCTTAGCATCTTTTTGCCGCTGCTACTATTGTACATATACAGTTGCAGTCCACAAACCCTTCAAATCGGCAACCTAGAAATCAAACAGATTTTAGGCAACCAAGACATCGATGCGATGTTGGCCGCACTTGATGAGCCAGAAGCAACACCCACAGCCCCCGCAAATGCGCAAAGTGTGCCTAACAGCACAAACAGCCTTCCGCTGAACGATTCTTCGATTCCTTTCCTTAACAATCAATACAACAAACCTTTTGCGCTTCCTGCGTATGAATTGCCCGTTTTCGCCGACACCACCAAACACCGGATATTGCTCATTGGCGATTCGGAAAGTGGCGGATTGCGCTACCCATTGAACGATTATTGTTTGGCGAACGGACATAAACTCATCTTGTCATTGGAATGGTACTCCGCTACCACCTTCAATTTTGGTCGGGCAGACACCATCCAAAAAATCATCGCCAAGTACAAACCCACCTATATTTTCTTGGTGTTTGGCTTGAATGAATTGTATGCCCGCGATCTGAAAGCCCGCAAAATTGCCGCCAATCAACTGGCGAAAAAACTCAGGGGCATCCCCTACGCTTGGATTGGTCCTGCCAACTGGGATGAAGACAACGGCATCAACAAAGTCTTTCAATCATCGGCGGATTCTGCCACCTACTTCCTCACCAAAAAACTCACCCTCACCAGAGCGGGCGATGGCCGTCACCCCGATGTGAAAGGATACCGAGTTTGGATGGATAGCATTGCCGGTTGGTTACAAACTTCTGCCCGATACAAAATGGCCATGAAGCCGCCGCGCAAGCGCGGCCGGCCGTTCCGTGCACCCATCATCACCATCAACGCTGCCAAATACCGTGGATACTAATTGGATTAATCAACTGTTCGCTCCACTGCACGACCCAAAAACTTGGGCCTCGGCCTTCGGCTACTCCACCAAGGAGCCCTGGTTCTTTACCGAGTTTTCCTTCCTCGCTGTATTTGGCATATTCCTGATTTTTTACGCCGCATTGGTACAAAAAAACACCTGGCGCAAAATCTACCTCATCACCTTCTCGCTCTTTTTCTATTACAAATCGAGCGGACCGTTCCTGGGCCTCTTTGCCCTGATGATCGTTTCAGACTACCTGTTTGCCCTGGCCATCGAAAAAGCCGCTGGATTCCGCAAAAAAGCACTGCTTTGGCTGTCGCTCAGTTATAGCCTCAGCTTTCTACTATACTTCAAATACGCCAACTTCTTCATTCACAACTGCAATGAACTGTTTGGTACTGAGTTTACCGATCACGACCTATTCCTCCCCATCGGGATATCCTTCTACACCTTCCAATCAATCAGTTACTTGATGGATGTATACCGCAGTGAAATCCCCGCAACACGCAATGTGAGCGATTACGCGTTCTACATGACCTTCTTCCCCCACCTAGTTGCCGGTCCGATCGTACGCGCCAAAGATTTCCTGCCACAAATTTTCACCCCTCAAATCATCAATGCGGCCCTGTACAAAGAAAGCTTGTTTCGCATTTTGATCGGACTGCTGAAAAAGCTCTTCATCGCCGACTACCTGGGTAAATACGTTGACATCGTACATGAACTGCCCGCCAATTTCTCCGGCGCAGAAAACCTGTTGGGCATGTACGCCTACAGCTTTCAAATTTATTTCGACTTCTCTGGCTACTCCGACATCGCAATAGGTATCGCCCTGATGCTCGGATATCGACTCAAAGAGAACTTCGACAACCCCTATGCCTCAAGCAACATCACCGTATTTTGGCGTAAATGGCATATCTCCCTCAGCAGCTGGCTCCGCGATTATATCTACATCCCCCTGGGTGGCAACCGAAAAGGCGAATTCAACACCTACCTCTTCTTGCTCATCACCATGCTCGTGGGTGGATTCTGGCACGGCGCCGATTGGCGATTTGTCTTCTGGGGCTTGGCTCACGGACTGGCACTGGCCTTCCACAAAGCATGGATGCAGCTGTTCCCATCAAAAAGTAATCCTTGGTACACCCGAATCCCCGCCACCATCCTCACCTTCCACTTCGTGGGATTCTGTTGGATATTTTTCCGCGCCACCTCCTTTGGCTCAGCATTTGCTAGCATAGAGCAAATTGCGTTTCATACCCAATGGAAAGACTTTGCAGGATTTTGGACCTCCCGACAGGAAATGGGCATCATGATCATGATTGCCGCATTCATTGCATTTTTCCCTCCCAACCTCAAAGAACGCGCCTTCCAAAAAATCCAAGTATTGCCCACCTTCACTTGGATCCTGTGGGTACTCATCGCATTGCAAATCATCATCCAATTCAAGGACGATGTGGTTCAGCCCTTCATCTACTTCCAGTTTTGATGAAGCCATTAGAAAAACCATCACATTCATCATACAGCATTAGCCACACTATCCCGAGCAAGTGGCTCATTTCCTGTCTGTTATTGCTGCTATCACTCTGTTCTTTTGCCCCATCACTCTTTGGCCAAACAACCCCAAAGCCCGTTAGCAACGCCATCGAACCAAACAAAGATAGTTCTATCATTTGCCTAACCTGCAATGAGTTGCAAGAATCGCCAAAGCTAAAAAAAGCGTTGCAAAAATTGCATAATGTGCGCCTCAACAACCCGCAATTCGCCCAGAAAAGCAACCCAAAACAACCTGTAAATCCTGCCGATACCGTATTTACCATCATCCACATTGGCGATAGCCACATTCAAGGCGATTACTTCTCGGGTGAAATTCGCATGCAACTGCAATCGTACTTCGGCAACGCAGGCAGAGGCATCCTTTTCCCCTATGCTTTAGCAAAAAGTTTCGGCCCCCGCGGTGTATCTGTGAAACCTGTGGGCGTATGGACGGGTTACAAAACACTAACTCAAAGCCTCACTGAACCCTTGGGCGTGGCTGGTTATGGCGCGAGTACCCGCAGTGCTGCTGCCAGTATACAACTGTCGCTCACGGAAAAATTCAAAGAAGAAAATGCCTTGGGACTGTTCAGTACCCCCGAAATGCAGAAAATCAACATCTGGCATTCTGCGGATAACGCCTCCTTCACCACCCAATTAAATCCTGAATTCCAGTGGACAGGCAGCCAATTCTATCCCACCGGATGGGGCGTTAGCTCCTACCTCGCACAGCAACCACAAACTGGATTTACCCTTTCGCTCTCGGCTACAGCACCCACCCAAAACCACTATAACTTCTACGGATTTGAAATTGTACCCATGCAGCAGCGCGGGGTGGTTTATCACCATTGTGGCGTGGTTGGAGCACAATTCACCCACCTCATCAACAAAGCCCCGTACACGGTTGAGCAAATCGCACATATCAAACCCGATATCCTCATTTTCTCTTTCGGAACCAACGAGGCCTACAACGGAAAGCTCGATAGCCAAGTCTATACCCCTGCCGTCATGAAATTCCTGAGCGATATCGCCGCGGCAAGTCCCACCACCGCCATCATCCTCACCACAGCCCCTGATACGCGAAGCCAAAATCGCATCCCACCCCAACAAATCAATGTCAACAACCAACTGCGAAAAATCGCCAAGTTACAGAAGGCCACATTGTACGATCTCAACCAAGCGATGGGCGGATGGGGATCCTTGTACGTGTGGTATAAGCAGAAATTAACACTTACCGACAAACTGCATTTCAACGCGGCAGGATACGCCTTGCAAGGACAATTACTAACCCTTTCTTTGCTTCAGGCCTACAACAAAGTAAACGCGAAGGACACCCTCAACATCCAACCGCTCAGAACCACGGTCCACAACAGCATGAAATCTTTGGTGCTTGATTTTGAAGCCGTTTCACTGGGCGATTCTTTGGCCAAAGATAGCAGTACAAAAAACCGTAAGGTTGACAGTTCGGGACTAACTGCTGCTGTGATTCATAACGATACGCCACCAACACCACGAATCAATCCAACGCCATCAGGAAATCCTCGTAATGCAAGTCCCTCCAGACAGCCACAACGCGGAGAAATCACCCACACCGTTCGCTCGGGAGAAAACCTGTATCGCATCGCACAACGCTACCATGTTACCCACGAAGCCATCGCCAAGAGAAACAAATTGAACAATCCACGGAGTTTGCGTCCCGGACAACGGTTGATCATTCCAGCCAGATAAGGCAAAAAAGGAGGGGCTTGCGCTGCGCGCAAGCCCCTCCAAAATATCAAATTCGAAACCGATTAGTGTGCTACCTGCAATCCCAAAGAAGAAATACCTTCTTTTGATTTGATACGCACTTGGTACAATCCTTCGGTCAAAGTGTTCGTTGGAATCACAACACCCTGATTTCCATTCACTGAGCTGTATGCCTGACGATATACTTCACGTCCCAATGCATCTACCAACATAACTTCCAAGTTGGCTTCAACACCGTTGAACTTAACCAACACTTGATCGCTGGCAGGGTTAGGCATCATGCTCAAGTTCATCAACGACTGAGCGCGTGTGCCCACATTGGTTACTTTCAAGTCAAAATACATGGTATCAGACAAACATGGAGGATTATTGGCAATCAACATGATCTTAAATGTACCATCTGCACTGAATGTATAGGTGGGTTTTGGTTGGAAACTCTCGTTACCATCGCTGTAATTCCAGTAAACATCTGCCGCATTGCTACCCGTAAATTCAAACTGGAATTTACGTCCACCCAAACTGGTCACCTTGTACGCAGCAGAAGGCTTCAATACGCCATAGATGGTTTTTGTCTTGATGGTTTCACATCCCGCAGTGTTTTTTACCGAAACTTGGTAGCTTGAACTTGCACCGTTGGCTTTGGCAAAAGTGGTGCTGGTTGTTGAGCCAGTACTCCAAGCATAAGTATACGTTTGTGGAGGACCTCCTACAGGTGCCACAGTAGCAGTCAATTGCACTGAATCACCCTCACACACCATTGTATCAGAAGCCGTCAAAGTCACATTCGGGCCATTCTGAATTTGAACAGCTACGTTACGCTGACCCGTACATCCCTTGTCGTCAATCCCTGCAACAGTATAAAACGTAGACGTCGTTGGCAGCGCATAAATGGTATCGCCCGTATTGGAACTCAATCCGGTTGTTGGCGTCCATGAGTAAGTCAAGGCACCACTGGCTACCAACTTCACTCCAGTTGTTGCACCTGCACACAGGACAGCATTGGCAGGCGTTACAGTAATTGTTGGGGGTGTTGCAGTGTTATCAATC
>JACCDV011283514.1_pt1 | contig 18899 bp, 19 predicted proteins | sample 7446131 | NCBI WGS metagenome assembly JACCDV01 (sample SAMN15323448, study PRJNA562643) | freshwater metagenome | isolation source: river surface water | place: USA:Blue River Watershed | collected 2017-08-17 | reverse complement strand
GGGCGAGGGCAGACTGGCGTTGGGTTCATCTGACGCGAGACGATCACGCTCACCAGCCAATGTACCAAGCCCGTGCTCTATGAGCATTGGTTCAAGGAAATATAAAGCCCGGCGCGCACCGCAGACCGACTGATTGTAGGACTTTGGGAGACTGCGCGCGGAACTCAGATCAATTGACCGTCAGCCTCGATGGCTTGATCCAGCCGTGCCAAGAGCTTGGACAATCGGTCTTGGCTGTCCACGGAGGTTTCGTTGGCCGTGCTGGCTGTGGCCGATGGTGTGGCCTCAGATTGGTCGAACGCGAGATTCAATGCTGCCAAGACAGCAATGCGGTCTCGGGCCTTGATCTTGCCTGCATCGCGAATCTTGCACATGGCCACATCCACCTTTTGGACAGCCGCTTGCAAGCGGGCTTCGCCGCCCTCGGGGCACCCCAGGATGTAACTTTGGCCCATGATCTGGACTTCAATTTGTTTGGCGCTCATTCGGAAGCCTCAGGCATGACGGGCGTAGACGCAGACGGCAAGCGCTCGATCAGTGCATCCACACGGGCGCGAGCTGCTGAAAGCCGGGACTTGAGCTGATCGCGCTCTTGAGTAAGCGCCTGCACTTGCTGGGTCAGCAGGACATGTGTGCGTTGCAATTCTTCATGGCGAAGCAGCAAGTGATCCACACGCTCGGCGATCAGATCGATGGTGTCGGGTTGGGCCATGGTGGACAAATGAAGAAAATTGGCACCATTGTAGGCCCAGGCCCTCGCTGTAGGCTGGCTGACAGCTTGACGCTTAAAATAAGCCCCAGTTGGTGCTCGCGAAGCCGGTTCACGGCCCGCAGTTCAACGGGAAGCAGGAGGGAAAAGCCACCACGGCCAACCTAACCTGCGCTGCCCCCGCAACGGTAAGCAGACGGGTCCTGGCAAAAAGCCAAGACTCCGCTTTCATCTCAAACCACTGATGGCCCTGAAACAGGTTGTCGGGAAGGTGATGAAGGTCGCTCTGTCAGCCCGGATACCGGCCAATCAGGTGACCTGTCGCAAGACGGGTTGTAAAGCCCATGCACTGTCGGGGAAGGCGGTGAGGGCGCTTTGACTTGTTAGTTTCTTATGAAAAATCGTACGCTTCGTGCACGCTCTGCGGTGCCTGCTCTTTCCATTTTGTCTTTGGCTGTGGGCGTGCCTCTTCAGGCGCAAACCATTGAAATCAATCCGGTGGTGATCACTGGCGCTCGCATCGAGCAACCACTTTCGCAGGCTCTGACTTCTGTGTCTGTGATCACACGTCAGGAAATCGAAAAATCCCAATCCCCAACACTGGCCGATTTGCTGCAAGGCGAAGCCGGGTTTGAATTTGGCCGCAATGGTGGCCCTGGCACGACCACGTCTTTCTTCTTGCGTGGTCAAAACAGCATCAATGCTGTGGTGATGGTCGATGGCGTTCGTTCCCAGGTGGATTCGCTGGGCTCACTCCAGGTGCTGGATGTGCCTTTGTCCCAAATTGAACGCATTGAGTTGTTGCGTGGCAATGCCAGCGCTTTGTATGGCGATGCGGCCATCGGCGGTGTGATCAGCATCACCACCCGCAATGGCAAAGGTACTCCCGCTGCGTATGGCTCCGTGTCTTATGGTTCGCGCAACAGCCTCGATACTTCTGTCGGTTACGGCGGCAAGTCTGATGACTACCGATTCAATGTGCAAGCGGGTATCAAGAAAACCGACGGCTTTTCGGCGATCAACACCCAGCAACAGCCCACGGCCAACCCAGACCGAGATGGCTACAGTGGCGAGTTCATGTCTGCGCGTGTTGAAAAGATGCTGAGTCCCGATGCCACGCTGGGCGTTCGATGGCAGGGTGCCCGATCAACAGCGGACACGGACAATGCATGGGCCAATTCGCCGCTGGATACCCAACAGTTCAAAAAACGCAACAACACCCTGGGCGTGTTCTGGCGTCAAGCTTTCTCCTCCGACTGGATCAGCCAATTGGACATTTCAACTTCGTCCCTGACCTATGAGGACATCGAAAATGGCCAGCGTTTGAGTTCTTACGGACTGTTTGAAGGCCGACAAAATCTTGTGCGTTGGTTCAATACATGGCAAGCCGCCGCCAATACGGCGCTGAGTTTTGGTGCCGATGTCTCGAGGGATAACTTCAAAGTGGACCGAGGCAACGCCTACGACATGCAACGCGATGCCACCGGCATTTTTGCGGGTGTGACCCAGAAGCTGGGCGCATTCAAAGCACAGGTGAATGTGCGCCATGACGACGTGAAGGTTGAAAACCATGAGCCAGGTTCGCCCAGCAGCAGCAATCGATCCGGTGCAGACACCGGCCTTTTGGGCTTGGGCTATGCCATCACACCCGCATGGTCTGTGACGGGAACGGTCTCCAATGGTTTCAGGGCACCGACCGCATCCGAGGTTTCCAAGAACCCGCAACTCAAGCCTGAAACACACCAGAGTTCAGAAATCGGCGCGAGCTACGCGGTCGACAGCTTGCTGGCCCGTGTCGTTTACTTTGACACCCGCACTACAGATGCCATTGTTTACAAACCGCTGCAGGGTTGGGACTACACCTACGAGTCTGTGGGGCGTGTGAGCAATCGAGGTCTGGAGGCCACCTTGCGCTCACAGTGGCGTGGTTACACCATCAAGGCTTCTGCGGTGACTCAGGATCCTTGGAATGACGTGAGCCAAAAGCCGATGGACCGCAGGGCCAAAAACTATGGCTCCCTCGATATCTCCCGCTCCTTTGGCCTCTATGACGCGGGTGCCAGACTGTATGCATCCGGTGAGCGTCCCGATGGCTCGCACACCTTGGCGGGTTACAACCTGTGGTCGTTCTACGCCAGCCGCAAGATCGACGACAACTGGACCGCTCGTTTGCGTCTGGAAAACGCCTTCGACAAGCAGTACCAGTTGGCCTATGGTTACAACACCCCTGGCCGTGGTTTGTTCGCCACTTTGCAATACAGTCCCAAGTGATGATGACCCCCGCCATCCTTGCCCCACAACGCATCGTGTGCCTCACCGAAGAGGCCACGGAGTGGCTTTACCTGTTGGGGCAAGAGCAGCGCATTGTGGGCATCTCGGGTTACACGGTGCGTCCGCGCCGTGCCCGGGAGGAAAAGCCCAAGGTCAGTGCTTTTTTGAGCGCCAAGATCGACAAGATCCTGGCGCTCAAGCCCGATTGTGTTTTCGGTTTTTCGGACCTGCAGGCCGACATTGCGGCTTTGCTCATCAAGACCGGTGTGCAGGTCACCATTTTCAACCAGCGCAGCGTGGACGAGATTTTTTCGATGCTCTACCAAGTGGCGGCGATGGTTGGGCAGGCCGAGCAAGGTCTGCAAAGGCTCGCCACCATGCGCGCAGAGCTGGATGACATCGCGCAAAAGGCGGCCAGTTTCAAGCGCCGACCCAAAGTGTTTTTTGAAGAATGGGACGAGCCCCACATCAGTGGCATCCGTTGGGTGTCCGAGTTGATCGGCATCGCAGGAGGTGACGATGTGTTCCCTGAGTTGGCTGCCCAAGCGATGGGCAAGGATCGCATCATTGCCGACAGCCAGACCATCATCGACCGTGCGCCCGACATCATCATCGGATCGTGGTGCGGCAAGAAGTTTCGTCCTGAAAAAGTCGCGGCCCGTTCGGGCTGGCAAGATGTGCCTGCGGTGCGCAATGGGCAATTGTTCGAAATCAAGTCGGCCGATATTTTGCAACCCGGCCCGGCAGCCCTCACCGATGGGGTGGCACAGTTGCACCGCATCTTCAGCGAATGGGCGCAACGCCATGCTTGAACGTCTGATGGGCATGCTGGCTGTGTGGCTGTTGTGCGGTGCAGCCCAGGCCATCACTGTGCTCGACGACAAACAGCAAAAGGTCGAGATCGCCAAGGCACCGCAGCGCATTGTGAGTTTGTTGCCCTCGTTGACCGAGACAGTTTGTGCTTTGGGGGCTTGCGAGCGCTTGGTGGGGCTTGATCGTTATTCCAACTGGCCAGCTGCCAACGCGCATTTGCCGCGTGTTGGCGGCGGCATTGATCCGAACATTGAAAGCATCATTGCGCTCAAGCCTGATCTGGTGCTGGCTGCAGGCTCAACCCGCGGTGCAGATCGTTTGCAGGCGCTCGGTTTGACCGTCTTGCGTCTGGAGCCGCGCACCCATGCCGACGTGCAGCGTGTGTTGCGCACCGTGGGCGATGCCTTGTGGGTTCCTCCGGTCGAAAGTCAGCGCGCCTGGCGTGAGATCGATGCCGGTGTACAAGCCGCTGTGCAATCGCTCAGCCCGAAGGTGCGTGCGCTGCGGGTGTATTTCGAGGTCAGCTCCGCGTCTTATGGCGCGAGCGAGGCGTCCTTCATTGGTGAGATCCTCACCCGCATGGGGGTCGGCAACATCCTGCCTGCATCGATGGGGCCTTTTCCGCAGGTCAACCCCGAGTGGGTGGTGCTTGCCCAGCCGGATGTGATCATGGCCGGGGACAGCAGCCGCATCAGCATGGCGCAAAGGCCGGGCTGGAACAACTTGAAGGCCATGCAGGAAAAGCGTTTGTGTGTGTTCCAGCAGGCCGAGTCCGACATGTTGGTGCGTGCCGGGCCGCGCATGGCCGAAGGCGCGAGGCTCATGGCCGATTGCCTGAACCGTGTGGTGGGGCAGCCTACAGGAGCAGGGCGATGAGCCAATTGTCGCGAGCTCACCGCTGGGCCAGCTTGTTGTGCTGCATGGGCTTGGCTGCGGTGCTGCTGGGCACCATGGCGGGCAGCCAGGGCTGGCACGCGTGGTGGTTGTCTGGGTCTGATGCGGTGTCGCGACAGATCGTGTTCGATATCCGCTTGCCTCGCAGCTTGGGTGCTTGGCTGGGCGGTGGCTTGTTGGGTTTGTCCGGTGCCGTGGCGCAGGGCTTGTTTCGCAACCCCTTGGCCGACCCCTATTTGTTGGGCAGTGCTTCGGGTGCATCGCTGGGGGTGGGCGTCTACCTGAGTCTGTTTGGTGGCAGCGCCTGGGCCATGGGCTGGTGGTTGGGGCTGGGTCTGACAGGGGCTGCCTTTGTGGGGGCTGTGCTGGCGGTGCTGCTCACCTTGGCTTTGGCCCGTGGCGTGCAACAAACTCTGCGTTTGTTGCTGGCGGGCGTGGTGGTGGGCGTGGTGCTGGGTGCCGTGACGTCGATGATGTCTTTGCTGCAGCCTCAGGTACAGCAGGCCATGCAGGGCTTCATGCTGGGCTCCACCGCATTTTTGAGTTGGACCGCTTGCGCCAATATGGCCATGGTGCTGGCCCTGTGCATGGTGTTGGCCTGGCTGTTTGCGCGCGTGCTGGATGCACTGACGCTGGGCGAGGCCACTGCGCAAAGCCTGGGCGTGCCTTTGCGCTGGGCCCGGCTGGTGCTGGTGGGGGTGGTTTCGCTGGCCACGGCGGCAGCGGTGGCGCACATCGGCTTGGTGGCATTTGTGGGCTTGGCCGCACCGCACCTGGTGCGCACGCTGGTGCGCACGACCCATGCCTGGAGTTTGTTCTTGGCCGCGCTCATGGGCGGGGCCTTGCTGGCCTTGGCCGATGTGCTGGCCCGTGTGCTGTTTGCCCCGCAAGAGTTGCCCGTGGGGGTGCTCACGGCCGTGCTCGGTGGCGGCTATCTGTTGCTGCGTGTTTACCGCGGCTCGGGCGGTGTGCGATGACGACCTGGAGTCCATCCTTTGCCCTGCAAACCCATGGGCTGCAAGTGCAGCTCGGCGGACGCACCGTGCTGCATGGCATGGATTTGCAGATCGCGGCGGGGCGCTGGACCTGTGTGGTCGGCCCCAATGGCGCCGGCAAATCGACCTTGCTCAAAGCGCTGGCGGGTCTGTTGCCATACAGCGGGCAGGTGGCCTGGCAAGGCCAGGGGCTGGAAACCCTCACCCACCGCGAGCGCGCACTGCGCCTGTCCTGGCTGGGGCAGGGCGAAGCGACCACGCTGGACCTGCGCGTGTGGGATGTGGCCATGCTGGGGCGCTTGCCGCACCAAGGCTGGCTGGGGTCACCCACCGAGCAAGACGCTGACATGGTGAAGGCGGCCCTTCAGGCCACCCAAGCCTGGGATTGGCGCGAACGCTTGCTGGGCGAGTTGTCGGGCGGCGAGCGCCAACGCGTGTTGTTGGCCCGCGCCATGGCGGGCAATGCGCCGGTGATGCTGATGGACGAACCGCTGGCCAACCTCGATCCGCCGCATCAGGTGGACTGGCTGGAGCAGGTGCATTGCCTGATGGCACAAGGCACAACGGTGGTGAGCGTGTTGCACGAGATCGGCATGGCTTTGCATGCCGACGCAGTCATCGTCATGGACCAGGGCCAGGTGCTTCACCACGGCCCGTGCAGCGATCCGGTCACCCATGAGGCCATCGAGTCGGTGTTCAAGCAGCGCATCCGCATCCACGCGCTGGACGGCCAATGGGTCGTTTTGCCCCGCATGACATGAGCGCACATTGCATCATGGTGCTGGGCACCGCCAGTGGGGCGGGCAAAAGCTGGCTGACCACCGCGCTGTGCCGCCATTACGCCCGGCAGGGCCTGAAAGTCGCACCATTCAAAGCGCAAAACATGAGCAACAACGCCCGCGTGGTGGCTTCACACAAGGGCTTGGGCGAAATCGGCAGTGCCCAATATTTCCAGGCACTGGCGGCTCGGGCCGAGCCCGATGTGCGCATGAACCCGCTGCTGCTCAAGCCTGAAGCCGACACGAACAGTCAGGTGGTGCTCTTGGGCGAGGTGAATGAAGCGTTGAGCCGCACCCCTTGGCATGAGCGCAGCGAGAAAGTCTGGCCACAGATCGCGGCAGCGCTCGATGAACTGATGGCCGACAACGATGTGGTGGTGATCGAGGGCGCTGGTTCACCTGCCGAGATCAACCTCATGGACAGCGACATCGTCAACTTGCGGGTGGCGCGCCACGCCCAGGCCCAATGCGTGCTGGTGACCGACATCGACAAGGGAGGTGCCTTCGCCCATTTGTATGGCACCTGGGCCTTGTTGCCACCCGAAGACCAGCAGCGCATCAAAGGCTTTGTGCTCAACAAATTCAGGGGGGACGCGAGTTTGCTGGCCCCCGCTCCCGAGATGCTGCAAACGCTGACCGGTGTGCCCACCGTCGCGGTGCTGCCCATGTGGTGGCAACATGGCTTGCCGGAAGAAGATGGCGTGTTCGATGACCGCAGCCGAGCCAACGGCATGGTGACCCGGACCGTGGCCGTGATCGCTTATCCCCGCATCAGCAACCTCGATGAATTTCAGCCACTCCAAAATGTGCCTGGCTTGCGCCTGCTGTGGGCGCGCAACCCAGCCGATCTGGCGGGCCTGCAAGCCAGCGATTGGGTGATCTTGCCCGGCAGCAAGCACACCAGCGGCGATCTGGCATGGCTGCGCCAGCAAGGGCTGGACGCGGCCATTGCCCAACATGCGCGACGCGGTGGTGCAGTGCTCGGCATTTGCGGTGGCTTGCAAATGCTGGGAGAAGCTCTGATCGATACCCATGGCATTGATGGCAATGCGCCCGGCTTGGGCCTGTTGCCCTTGGTCACGCAGTTTGCGCAGGATAAAACCGTGATCAAAACCCGAGCCACGTTGGGCCAGCTTCATGGTGCATGGGCTGCTTTGAGCGGGGTCGAGGTGTCGGGTTACGAAATTCACCATGGCCAGACGCAGGGGCACAGCGCCATGCTCGCGGCAGGCACGGTGCTGCGCGAAGTCATGCCCGGGCTGGCCTGGCAAAGTGGCGATGGGCAGGTGCTGGGCACCTATCTGCATGGCTTGTTCGAGTGTCCAGCCGTCTTGCAAGCGCTGTTTGGTGCGCAGGTGCCGACGCTGGAGACGGTATTGGAGGGCTTGGCCGACTTCATCGAAGACCACATCGCTAGCGAAGTGCTGAGCGGGCTGATCCAAGACCCGGTCGGTCATTAAAATCTGGCCATGCAACTCAAAATCGTCGTTTATTCCAAGTCCGCATGCCCTCAATGCGAATCCGCCAAAATGCTCCTCAAGACCCGCTCACTTGATTTTGAAGAAATCAAAATCGACGGCGAAGCCGAGCGCATGGCCTTCTACGAAAAGTGCGGTCCTTCGGTGCGCCAGATGCCGCAGATTTTCATCAATGACCAGCGCGTGGGTGGCCTGACCGGCTTGCAAGCGGCGCTGGCGCAACTGGGACGTTGATGTTTCAGCGGTCTGTGTGAGCTGACGGACAGATCAGGATGAACGCTTGAAGAATGATGGTGCCCAGGCAGGTGCCATACATTTCAGGAGTTCTCATGTCCAAAATTCTGGTTCTTTACTATTCCACCTACGGTCACATCGAGATCTTGGCGCAGGCGGTGGCCGAGGGGGCCCGCACCACAGGCGCCCAGGTGGACCTGAAACGCGTGCCGGAGACGGTGCCGGCAGAGATCGCTAAAAACGCGCATTTCAAGCTGGAGCAAGCCGCACCGGTGGCCACGGTGGCTGAGCTGGAAAACTACGACGCCATCATCGTCGGAGCGCCTACACGGTTTGGCCGGATGCCGGCTCAAATGGCGAGTTTTTTGGATCAGGCCGGTGGCCTGTGGGCGCGTGGTGCCCTGCATGGCAAGGTGGGCGGCACCTTCACGTCCACCGCAACCCAGCATGGTGGGCAGGAGGTGACGCTGTTTTCCATCATCACCAACCTGATGCACTTTGGCATGGTCATCGTCGGCCTGACTTACAGCCACCAAGGACAAATGAGCCTGGAAGAAATTGTGGGCGGCAGTCCTTATGGGGCCACGACGATCGCGGGCGACAAGGGCCAACGCCCGCCCAGCACCATCGAGCTGGACGGTGCACGGCACCAAGGCATGTTGATCGCCAGAACAGCCAACAAGTTGTTTGCGGGCTGAAAACACTGACTTCACACCCTCCGCATTGCGGTACCGCGGGCGAGGGCGCTTGTCCTGAGAATGCACCTGCGGTGCCCGGTCAGTGCACCAATACAAAATCGATGAAGCCGCGCTCGACCGACGTCGAGACCAGTTCGACATTGACCGCTTGCCCCACCCTGAGGTGTGGCAGTTCTCCCCGGATTCGGCCTTCTGCCGGTGGCTGCAAGATGCGAACCCAGGTGCCTTGGTCGCTGATCCCCGTGATCAGACCGCTGAAGCGTTGGCCGATGCGTGAATGCAGCAACAAGGCCGCCTCGGACTTGCGGACCTGGCGTTCGACCTTTTGGGCGGCGTCTTCTTGTGTGGTGCAGTGGGCCGCCAGATCGGCCAGCTCGTTGAATGTGTAAGGCCGCCGGCTGCCTGCCAACACCGATTTGATCAAACGCTGCGTGATCAAGTCTGGAAAGCGCCGATTGGGCGCGGTGGAGTGCATGTAATCGTGCACGGCCAGCCCAAAATGGCCAATGGGCGCATGGCCAGGACGCTCCACGGCGTACTCACCGGAGCCCATCAGTTTCACGATCACCAGCGAAAGGTCGGGAAAGCGCAGAGGGTCCTTTTTGTGCTGTCGGGCCAAAAAGATTTCAAGCGCTTGGCCATCGGGTTCATGGGGCAAGGTGGTGCCGTATTCCTGGGCCACCTCCACGATGCGCAACCAACGCTCGGGTGAGCGGACCACCCGGCGCAGCGATGCGCAGCCATGGGCGGCCAGAAAGCGGGCCGTGCAACCATTGGTGGCGATCATGAATTCTTCGATCAACTGGCGTGCGCGGTTTTGCGGCTGTTGCCGGATGTCGGTGATGCGGTCGCCATCAAACAAGGCTTTGGGCTGAAAGGTCTCAAACTCCAGAGAACCTTCGGCGCGGCGCAAGACCCGCAGCTTCTGGGCCAAGGCGTCTTGCTGGCGTAACTGGATGTTCATGCCCTTGACCCTGCGTGCGGGCTCTGGCAGCTCGCCTTCGTTGTCGATCCATGCCGAGACGGCGTCATAAGCCAGCTGCGCCTTGTTGCGCACCCTGGCGCGGTAGATGGAGGCGTCCATCAGGATGCCGTCTTCGCTGAACACCATCTCGACCACCAAAGCGATGCGGTCTTCGTCCTGGTTGAGCGATGTCCAATCGGTGCAAAGTCGCTCGGGCAGCATGGGGAAGATCAAGGCAGAGGTGTAGACCGAGGTGGTGTTCTGGCGTGCGTGTTCGTCGATCGGCGAGCCCTTTTTCACCAGCGCATCGACGTCGGCAATCGCCACATAAACCCGGATTCGGCCTTGGTGCAGGGGCTCAATGGCGCTCAGTTGGTCCAGGTCGCGCGAGTCGTCGTTGTCGATCGAGCACCAGGGTAAAGCGGTGAGGTCGATGATGTTGTCGTCCGTTTCGACGGCCGGGCCTTTGAGTGAGGCCACTTGCCGCTGCACGGCGTGCGAAAACTCAGGCTCCAGTCCCCGGCTGAACATGGCCCATGTGGCGATGGTCGAGAGGTTGGTGCGGTGGTTGGACAAGACGTGGCGCATGTGGGGCCCCCAGTGATGAGCTTCCATTGTGCGCTCGCCGCGTGGCCTTGTCAGCGTGCTAGATCACCGCGTTCGATCACCACATCAGCGGCTGGTTTTGGTCTTTTTCGCGGTGCCCGATTCATCCAGGCGCAGCAAGGTGTCCACATGCGCCATGAAGCGGTTGAGGTAGTCCGGAGAGGCGTCGCGCATCAGGCCCAGAGAGCGCAGCACCAGCATGTGCGAATTGATGGGGCCGGCATTTTGCGGGGCCATGGCGATGGCCTGCTTGACCTGCCTTTGCACGCTGATTTGGCTCAGCTGCTTTTTGAATTGCTGCACCCTTGGGCTTTCTGCACGCCAACCCGTGGGTCGGTTGGCCGGCACCAGCGGCCCTGCCGAGCTGGCCTGCAGCGCTGGCGCGTGCTGGGCCATGTCGCTCAGCAAGAGGGACAAAGGCGAGGGGGCTGGGGGTGTCTTGTTGGGCTGGCTGGGTATGGCGCTCAGACGGGTCTGGAATTGCGCCAGGGCCTGGTCCAGTTTGGCGCGCAACAGTGTTTGCGCGGTTCCTGTTTGGGTGCCTGCGCGTTCGGCCAGCACTTCGATGTAATGCCAGCCTACGGCGTCAAATCGCGCAGCTCCGGCTGTCCGCAGCGATGCCAGCGGGTCAGCTTGGGCAGATGGCTCGGAAGGGGTTTCGCTCACGGTTTGGCGGTGTTCGTTGATTTGGGCACAGGGGCCATTTCCACACGCCGGTTCTGGGCGCGGGCTTTCTCATTGCTGTTGGCCACCAGCGGTTGTTCCTGCCCAAAGGCGGCGGCGAACAGCGCAGACGAAGGCATGCCTTCTTCGATCAGGGTTCGCGTGACCGTCAGGGCACGTTGCGCCGACAGTTCCCAGTTGTCTTCGAATTGCCGATTGCGGCTCTTGATCGACTGGTCATCGGTGAAGCCACTGACCATCAGGATCTCGTCGCGCGATTGCAGGTAACTGCGCAGCGGCACCACCAGACTCTTGAGCAGTTTGCGGCCTTCGGGTTCGAGCTTGTCGGAGTTCAGCTCGAACAGCAACTTGCCACTGATGCCGATGCGGCCATTGTTCAAGGTGATGCGGCCGCTGGCCAATGGAATGGCCAGTGCTTTTTCGAGCGACAGGCGCTTTTGCTCTTCGATCTGCCGTTTTTGCACTTCGGCTTCAAGGTTGGAGGCCATCTCCAGTTGCGTGGCCATGACACCCACCAGCAGCAGCACAAAGGCCCCCAGCAGACCGGTCATCAGGTCGGCAAACGAGATCCAGACCGGTGAGCTGGACTCGACGTCTGCGTCGTTGTCCAGCATCAGACGGCCCCTTCGGTGGCCAAGGCGGCACGGTTTTGCAAAGTCTCCAGCACGTCTTTTTGTGAGGTGATGCTCAGGTCGATGATCTCGCGGGCCTGGGCCACGTAGTAGGCCAGTTGCTCGTCGCTGCGGGTCATGGACTTGTCAATGGCCTGCTCGATGCGTTGCAGGTTGGCCATGAGCTTTTCGTTGGTCTCGTTGAACGAGCGGACCGCAAAGGCGAAGGTCTCGCCCAGGCTGGCCACGTCCACCGCGCTGGCAGTCACTTGCGCGGCGATGTCGCCCAGCTTGGCCGATTCGCTGCTGACGTGCTCGATGAACTGGCTGTTGGCTTGGTTCAAGGTGGCGGCCGAGGCGCTGACCAAGTTGTCAATCACACTGCGCTGTTCAGTCGATGCATGGTTGATGGCATGGAGCAAATGGCTGAGTGTCTCCATGATGCGGGTGCGCTCTTCGAGCAGGGCGTTGTCGCGTGCCACGCTGACCGAGATTTCCTGACGCAGCTGGCCAATCACTTCGGCGGCAGCCTTGGGCGCTTCGGATGCGGTCTCGATCAGTCGGGTGATCGGATCTTCCAGCGCCGTGCCCAGTGTGCTCAGGTGGGTGGTCACGGCGGTTTGCAGCTCGCTCAAGCGGGCCACGGCGGCTTGGCCGCGCGCGTCTTCTGCCTCGCGCAGGGCCGACAGCTCGGTGCGCAGCAAGGCGCTGAGCTCTTCAGAGCGCTGGGTGTGTTGGGCCGCCCATTGCGCTTCCGAGGCAATGCGTGCGCGCATGAGCTCTTCGCTGCTGGCCATGAGGCGGGTGACTTCGCTCAGCGTTTGCGAGGTGTGGGTTTGCACCTGCTCGGTGACTTGCGCCGCTGTTTGCGAGAGCGTGTCGCAAATTTGCTGTTGTTGTGCCAGCGTCTTGTCGCCTGCGCTTTGCCATTGGCTTTGCAGCGAGGCGGCCATGGCGTCGAGCGATGTTGTCCAGGCGTTCAGGCGCTGCTGGTCCTGGGCCGCTTGATCGGTTTGCACGCGCTGGATGCCGGCCAGTGTCTGGCTGGCCTGGCTTTGCACCTGTGCGGTGATGGCTTGTGCCGTTTGGGTGAGCGTGTCGCAAATGGCTTGTTGCTGGGCCAGTGTCTGGTTGCCCGCGGCTTGCCACTGGTTGCCCAGTGATGCGGCCATGTTTTCGAGCGACGCCTTCCAGGCGTCCAGGCGCTGTTGGTCGGCGCTGCCTTGTTGTGCCTGTTGCGTGGTGTGGGCTGCATGGAGCTGGGTCAGCAGCTCCTGGCTGCGTTGCTCAAAAGTCTGGCTGAAACCATCGAGCGTCTGGCCCACGCGCGCGAGCATGCCGGTGCTGCTGCTGTCGTGTTGCGCCAGGGCTGTGCTGTAGGTGTGGGCCATGTCTGCGGCGGTGCTGCGCAATTGCCCGTTCAGCTCGGCCAGTTGCTGCTGCGTGGTGTGCAAGAGCTGCGCGTTCATGTTTTGCGCTTGCTCGGTCAATTGCGCCATGGTCGCTTGCACCACGGGGCGGATGCCGTCGCTGGCCATTTGCATGCTCTGGCTCAGGCTGGTGCGCAGCGACTGGTCCACCGATTGCGCCAAGCCGGTGTAGGCCGAGTGCACTTCTTGGTGAAAGCTTTGCTGATTGGCCTTCAGCTGCGCATTCATTTGTTCGCTGGTCTGGGCCAGCTGCACCATCATGGCCTGCAACTGTGCGACCACTTGGGGCAGGGCCTGCGATTGCTGTTGCAAGGCTTTGAAGGTTTCCTGGCGCTGGTGGGTGAGTGAAAAACCACGCAAACGGGTGGCCATCAGCGTGTCCAAAATCTGGCTGGCGTGTGTGCGTTCGCGGCGGGCCAAGCTGCTCATCAACCCCAGCATGGCCGAGGTGGCCACACCCGCTACCGACGTGCCAAAGGCCAGGCCCAAACCTTTGATGGGTTCTGAGAATGCGGCTCGGATACCGGCGATGTTGTTCGTGCCTTCGAGCGCGAAGACCGCGCCATTGAGTGTGACCACCATGCCCAAAAAGGTGCCCAGCATGCCCAACATGACCAGCAGGCCCACCAGATAGGGCGTCAGCGATGGACCTGGCAACGCAGCGCGCTCGCCTTCCACGCGTTGTCTCACCGGGTTTTGCAGCGAGGCGGGCAGGGTGATCAACCAATCGCCCAGATGGACCAGCTCTTGCGGAATGTCCGCCAGGGCCTGCTGCAGCGCTGCCGTGGCCTGTCGGTAGTGGCGCAACTCCTGGGCACCCAAGACATAAACGGCAGCAATGACCGCGGTCATCACCAGCACCAGAAAGTGGCTGCTGGCCACAGCGGCCGCCACCCACAGGACGGCCAATGCGCCAAGCCCAAAAGCGATCAGGAACGAATGCCGATTCAGACGGTTCATGGTGGTGAAGTGCTTTCTTGGTTGAATGCTTCAAGCAGGCCCAGTGTGGGTTGCAGCCGCGTGTCCAGCTCCGCCAGCAAGGCGGCGCGCAGTTGCTGGCGCCATGGCAAGAGCCAGGTGTCGGGCTTTAGGCTTGGCGCGCTGGCGTCTTCGGCGCTGGCTTCGGCCTGCTTTTTGAGGTGTTGTTTGAGGGCTTGCGAAAAGCGCTTTTCGAGCAGTTTGGGCACTTTGCCCAAGAGCATCGCTTCGCGTTCGCTGAGGATGTTTTCAAAGCTGGCGTCGAGCGCTGCCAGTTGCTGCAAGGCCGGTGTGCTTTTGGCCAGCTGCCCGCGCAGTTGTGCGCGCAGGGTGCGCACCTGGGTTTCCATCTGGCGCTGGTGCGCCGAGTAGAACCGTCGGTAAGGCTCAAACGCGATCTTGGGCTCCAGCGGCTCGTCCAGTAGGGCCGGTGGCATCTCGATGCGCGCGAGGCCCGTGCCCGAAGGAGCGCCTTGGGCGATGGATTGTTCGAGCGAGGCCCTGACTTTGTCGAAGTGCCGTGTCAAGGCCTCGGGCGTCATCACGCCAGCGCGGCGCTGGTGTGCAGGCAAGGTCTGCTCAGCCTGTGGCTCGGGGTTGAGCAAGCCGTGCAGGGCAATGGCCTGGCGAAAGTCCAGCCAGTCGCCCAGTTTCTGCCCGACATCTTCCGTGGCCTGGACAGCATCGAGCATGGCGTTTTCGGTCAGAAAACGCACAAGCTTGGAACTGTGGAGGTGGGCACGCGGCAGGGCTCGCGTCATGGACGTGTCGGGTTGGAATCGAATGGCAAAGCTGGCCGCTTTCAAGAAGCTCGGGCAGTGTGCCCACGTCAGTTGACGGTCTTGCAAGCGGAAGGGGTGTGCCGGTCAGGGCAAGGGCTGCTCGAAGCGGCCATTTTCACAGCAGGGATTTTACCCGCCGACAGAGCCATCCAAGAATCCGAGTCGAGTACAAAAGTACGCTGACTGACTAGGGGTTTTCAAGTCGTTTTGGGCTTGAAGTCGCAGTAAGCCGCCACCGCGCATTGTGGGCATTGCGGTTTGCGCGCCTGGCACACATAGCGCCCGTGCAGGATCAGCCAGTGGTGCGCATCGACCAGGTATTTGGCCGGGATGCGTTTGAGCAGCTTTTGCTCCACCTCTAAAGGCGTTTTGCCTGGGGCGAGGCCCGTGCGGTTGCCGAGGCGAAAGATGTGCGTGTCCACCGCCATGGTGGGCTGACCAAAAGCCACGTTGAGCACCACATTGGCAGTTTTGCGGCCCACGCCGGGCAGGGCTTCCAACGCTTCACGCGTGCCGGGCACTTGACCGCCATGCTGCTCGACCAGAATCCGGCAAGTCTGCATCAGGTGTTTGGCTTTGCTGCGGTACAGGCCAATGGTTTTGATGTAGCCCTCCAGCCCTTGCAGGCCCAGGTCCAGGATTTTTTGCGGCGTCCCCGCCACCGGGAACAGCTTGCGCGTGGCCTTGTTCACGCCCACATCGGTGGCCTGGGCCGACAGCAGCACGGCGGCCAGCAGCTCGAACACGCTGGTGTATTCCAGCTCGGTCACGGGCATCGGGTTGGCGGCTTGCAAGGTGGCAAAAAAAGATTCGATCTGTGCAGAATTCATGGCGTTCGGGATGTTGGCAAAATGTCGCCCAAGTCAACACGGAAGATACACCATGCCTTTGCAGTTCGCCGACCGCCTGAACAACGTCGAAACCTCCGCCATCCGCGAGCTGTTCAAGCTCCTGGGCAAGCCCGGCATCATCAGTTTTGCTGGGGGATTTCCCGACAGTGCCATGTTCGATGTGGACGGCATCCGCGAAGCCAGCAACGCCGCACTGACGCAAGACCCGGGCGCAGCCCTGCAGTACGGCGCGACCGAAGGCTTTGGGCCGTTGCGCGAGCAACTGGCCCACTTCATGGGGCAAAAGGGCGCCAAAGACGTTGCCGCTGAGCAATTGATCGTGACCACTGGCAGCCAGCAGGCGCTGGATTTGATCGGCAAGACCATGATCAGCCCCGGTGACAAGGTGATCGTGGAAGGCCCGACCTTTTTGGCCACCATCCAGTGCTTCCGTTTGTATGGGGCCGAGCTCATCAGCGCCCCGGTGGACGGCCATGGCGTCAAGACCGACGAGCTGGAAAAACTGATCGCCGAGCACAAGCCGAAGTTTGTGTACCTGATCCCCACCTTTGGCAACCCCAGCGGCGCCTTGCTCAGCGCTGAGCGCCGCCAACAGGTGCTGGAGATGGCCGTCAAGCACCAGACCCTGATTGTCGAAGACGACCCCTATGGCGATCTGTACTTTGGCGAGGCACCACCGCCCAGCCTGCTGGCCATGAGCGCGTCGGTGCCCGGTAGCCGTGAACTGCTGGTGCATTGTGGGTCACTGTCCAAAGTGCTGTCGCCCGGCCTGCGCGTGGGCTGGATGATCGCGCCCGCCGATTTGCTGGCCCGCGCCACCATGTGCAAGCAGTTCAGCGATGCGCACACCAGCACCTTTGCCCAGGCCACGGCGGCGCAATATCTGAAAGCTGGTCGCATGCCCGCCACGCTGGACAAGGTTCGCGCTGTGTATGCCAAGCGGGCCCAAACCATGGGCGATGCTTTGCGCAAGGAACTGGGCAGTGCGGTTGAGTTTGTGCAGCCGCAGGGTGGCCTGTTTGTCTGGGCGCGCTTGACGGGTGCGGGTGGCAAGGTGAATGACGGCAACGTGTACGCCAAACGCGCCATCGAGCAGGGCGTGGCCTTTGTGCCGGGCACACCGTTTTTCTGCGCCAACCCCGACCACGCCACCTTCCGCCTGAGTTTTGCCACCGTGGGCGAAGACAAGATCCTCGAAGGCGTGGCGCGTTTGGCCAAAGCGCTCTGAGCCGTGGCTACAGGCACCGAAATGCGCACCGAGCTGTGCATCGAGGTCAACGGTACCGAAGTCTGGCTGCAAGGGCAAGGTGACGAAGTCATCCTCATGCTGCACGGCTGGCCAGACACCCGTGCCCTGTGGGACGGCGCCGTGGCCGCGCTGCAGGACCGTGCCACCTGTGCGCGCCTGACGCTGCCGGGCTTTGAAACCGGCCCCTCGGCCACCAGTCTGGACGACATGTGCCAGCTGCTGCGCCAGATCGTGGACCGCATCAGCCCGGGCAAGCCCGTGACGCTGATGCTGCACGACTGGGGCTGCATCTTTGGCTATGAATTCGCCATGCGCCACGCTGAGCGCGTGGCTCGCGTGGTGGCAGTAGACGTGGGCGACCACAACTCTGGCGCTTTGCTGCGCAGTTGGGGCGCCAAGGAAAAATTCTCTGTGATGGGCTACCAGGTCTGGCTAGCCTTGGCGTGGAAGCTGGGTGGTCAGCTGGGCACCCGCATGACCCGCGCCATGGCGCGCTGGCTGCGTTGCCCGACCGAGCCTGCCAACATCACCCACCAAATGAACTACCCCTACGCCATGCAGTGGTTCGGCACGGCGGGTGGGTTCAAAGGCGCAGCTCAAATCAAATTACCGATGCCGCTGTTGTTCGTCTATGGCGAGCGCAAGCCCTTCATGTTCCATTCTTCCCGATGGTTGGAGCAAGTCGCCGCCACGCCCGGCAGTGCGGTGCAAGGCCTGCCCTGCGGTCATTGGGTGATGGTCTCGAGGCCTGAAGCGTTTCATGCGCGCGTGCGTGAATGGCTCTGGGGCGAGGTTTGAGGGAGAAGGCATGCAAGCCGATGATCTGCTGAAACTCGTCAACACGCCCATGCCCTTTGGCAAGCACAAGGGCGTGCTGATCGCGGACTTGCCGGGTAACTACCTCAACTGGTTTGCCCGCGAGGGCTTCCCCAAAGGCGAGATCGGCCGCTTGCTGCAACTCATGCAGGAGATCGACCACAACGGTTTGAAGGATCTGCTGCGCCCATTGCGCCATTCAAGATAGCTCGGCGGCTTCAGCCTCGACATCGGGCCTGTGCCAGAGCGTGCAGTGTCGGAGCTGAAGCTCCGACCTACGGGGAAAGCATGCCGTAGGTCGGTGGCTTCAGCCCCGACACAAAAACCCCCATTCAGGGCTTGACGACTTCCAGCAGCCGATCGAGGCCGCCTTCTTGAATAGCGACCATCGCCTGTTCACGCACTTTGGGTTTGGCGTGATAGGCCACCGACAGGCCAGCGGCACCCATCATGGGCAAGTCGTTCGCGCCATCGCCCATGGCGATGCACTCGTGAGGCTCGATGCCCAGCAACGAAGCCACTTCCAGCAGGGTACGGCGCTTCTCGGCGCCGTCGCAAATGTCGCCCCAACTTTGCATGACCAGGCCGCCCGTGAGTTCACCGTTCACCACTTCAAGTCGGTTGGAGCGGGCAAAGTCGATGTTCAGGCGCTCTTTCACGCGGTCCGCGAAGAAAGTGAAACCGCCGGAGACCAGCAGCACTTTCATACCCGCCTTCTGGCAGGCAGCGATCAATTCGGCCGCGCCGGGGTTGATCTTCAAACGCTCGGTATATACACGTTCCATGTCGGCCAGCGTCACGCCCTTGAGCAGCGCCAGACGGCGGCGCAGACTGTCCTTGAAGTCGGTGATCTCGCCGCGCATGGCGGCCTCGGTGATGGCCGCCACCTCGGCCTTGCGGCCTACGGCATCGGCGATCTCGTCGATGCACTCGATGCTGATGAGCGTAGAGTCCATGTCAAACGCGATCAGTTTGAACTGGGACAGCGAAAGGGGGGCTGTGAAGCCTTGGATGGCAAGGCCGGGGGCAAATTCGGTGGGGGTGGCGGTGGTCATGG
>JACCDV011146037.1_pt1 | contig 18908 bp, 10 predicted proteins | sample 7446131 | NCBI WGS metagenome assembly JACCDV01 (sample SAMN15323448, study PRJNA562643) | freshwater metagenome | isolation source: river surface water | place: USA:Blue River Watershed | collected 2017-08-17 | reverse complement strand
CTATTTCTTGTTGCTTTTCAATTGATGGAATGGGTAATAATGTTTCACACATTTCAGTCCAAGAAAAAATTTCTCTTGCGCTTCCGTGTGACATGAATCGAGCGTAGCGGTCAAATTCGGGTCTTCTAAACCACATCATTAAATATTCTGGTAATAATTCATTTTCATCAATAACCTCAAAAACAGTATACGCATGAGATACCATTGCATTATCAAACTCTTCCAATAAAGCAATAGAAATTTTATCGCCGTTTCGAGAAGTTACAGGGCCATAAGCAAATTGATTTTTTTGTATCAATTTGTAAGTAGACATATCTGTTCCAATAATATTAGCAATAGAGGGCATTAAAACTTTTTTTATACTCACACCTAAAAGTTGAATATTGCTTAAATCCCTATTTCTGATATTAACTTCTTGAATGTAATCGCCTAAACGTTTATAACTCGATGGCATAACCTAATTCTTTAAACACGGTTAATAAATCGTTTTTCGATTGCGCTTCTGCTTGTAGTAGTTCTGAAAACTCGGTTTGTAAGGCTTTCATTTTATCCTCAAAATCAATGTTTTCATCACGGTTCACAAAGGTGATGTACTTACTTGGCACCAGCGAAAAGTCTTTCGCTACAATTTCATCAATAGAAGCGGCATAACAAAACTCAGGAACGTCTTGGTATTTTGTCAAATCCGTTTGCCAATGGTGATAAGATTCCGTAATTTCTATAATATTTTCGTCTGAAAATTGAGTGTATTTTTTCTCAAAAGGAATTCCTTTTTCTCTTAAATCTAAAAATAGAATTTCGTGTTGTCTGTCACGGTAATTTCTAGTAGCATCAGGCAATTGTACCGTTCTCGCTTTTTTGTTTTTGTTCAAAATCCAAAGCGTAACCGAAATATCGGTGGTATAAAACATGTTTCTTGGTAAAATCACAATGGCTTCTACCAAGTCGTTTTCAATGAGTTTTTTACGAATTTTATATTCTTCGCCACCACCTGAAAGTGCCCCATTTGCTAAGATAAAACCGGCTACGCCATTTTCAGAAAGTTTCGCTACCATGTTTAAAATCCAAGCGTAATTGGCGTTACTGGTTGGTGGTACATCGTAACCTCTCCAACGTGGGTCGTCGGTTAGTTCATCGCTAGCGCGCCAATCTTTTTGGTTAAAAGGTGGGTTGGCCATGATGAAGTCGGCTTTCAAATCAGGGTGTTGGTCTTTGCCAAACGTATCGGCTGGCACATCGCCTAAGTTTGCAGCAATACCTCTAATGGCAAGGTTCATTTTGGCTAGTTTATAGGTTGTAGCCGTATATTCTTGTCCGTAAATGGAAATCTCTTTTTTGCTTCCGTGGTGGTTTTCAATAAACTTAATACTTTGCACAAACATCCCACCAGACCCACAAGCAGGGTCATAAATAACACCCTTGTAAGGTTCAATCATTTCAGCAATTAAGTTTACAATACTTTTTGGGGTGTAGAATTCGCCTTTTCCTTTTCCTTCAGCTAAAGCAAATTTACTTAGAAAATACTCATACACACGACCCACAATGTCGGTTTGTTTGTCTTTAATGGTGTCAATGTTGTTGATGGTATCGAGTAAAGCTGCCAACTTGCTCACATCCATATTCAAACGAGAGAAGTAATTATCCGGCAAAGCGCCTTTTAAAGCGGGATTGTTTTTTTCTATGGTGTGTAAAGCGGTATCAATTTTCAACGCAATATCCGCTTGTTTGGAATTTTCAATAATAAACGACCATCGCGATTCTTCTGGCAAGTAAAAGATATTAGACATATTATAAAATTCCTTCATCTCTAGGAATTTCTCTTTATTGTCGGCAATTAGCTCTTTTCTACGTTCCTCAAACTTATCACTAGCAAATTTTAAGAAGATTAACCCTAATACTACGTGCTTATATTCAGAAGATTCTACGGTACCACGCAATTTATTTGCGGAATCCCATAGTGTTTCTTCGATGCTTTTTTCTTTTTTTGCTTTGACTGCTTTTGCCATTTTAAATCGCTATTAATAAATTATTTGTTTCAAAAAGGTACCAATTACTGCAAAAAATAGTACATTAGTTGCATGATTAAATTTAATACATTTTGTCGCTATTTGACAAAGTTCGGTATTAGTTTTGTCATTTAACGTCAAATATAGAATAAAATTTGATGAGGTTTGTGATAAATTGCGACATAAGATTCTAATAATTTAACATGAATTGATTTAGATAAAAACACAATGCTAAAAAATTGAAAAAAGGAACCTACATACCCACTGGACAGAACATTGTTGTAATTAAAGAAGTTAATGAGTATTGTGAAATATTGATTGATGGTAATTTTAAAATGGTTTCAATATCGGATATTAGTTTTACTGATGTTGATTATCCATTGGTTTCACTTGAAGAATTTAAAGAAAATCTTTTTTTAAAAATACTTAAAAACCCAATTAGTGATATTTTATATTCATATAATTCTAATCGATTGGTTCCAGAACAGCATCAATACAAGCCTTTATTTAAATTTTTAAACTCAACCAATAATAGAGTATTAATTGCTGATGAGGTAGGTCTAGGAAAAACAATTGAAGCAGGTATGATCTTTAAAGAAATAGACTGTCGTGAAGATTTAAATGTTAGTATAATAGTAGTACCTTCATCATTAACACTTAAATGGCAAGAAGAATTTTCTATACGATTCGATGAATATTTTGAGATTAAAAAAACAAACCAATTTTTATTGTTTTTAGATGATTATGACGCGTATCATACTAGTAAATTGGTAAAGGAAAAAATTATTATTTCATACCATACTTTAAGAGACGAACGAGTATTAAATAGATTAAAAGAAAGCTATATCAAAGTAGATTTTTTAATTATGGATGAAGCACATTTCATGCGTAATAAAGAAACAATTTCATTTGAAAGTGGACAAGTAATTACATCAATTGCGGAACATATTATCTTTTTAAGTGCTACTCCAGTCCAAAACAGTATTTACGATTTGTTTAATATTCTTTCATTATTAGACAATGATTATTTTTTTGATTTCGACTATTTTTTAAAAATGATAAGTCCAAACAAACTCATTAATAAAACGGTTTCATTATTACGAAATAATCATTCTCTTGAGGAATTGAAATCTTATATATCAAAAAATAATGACACGAGTGATTCATTCGATTTAGGTACTATTTTCAATAAAATATTAAATTCTAAAGAGGAAATAACTACAATTCAAAAAGTAGAGCTTATAAAAGAATTAACTGAAAAAGACCATCTTAGTTATATAATTAATCGGACCAAGAAAAAAGATGTTGGAAAGATTATTCCAAGAAAAGCCAAATCTATAATTATTGAATTAACATTTCAAGAAAAAGAATATTATGATGCGGTTATAGAGTTTGTAAAATTTATAAATCCTGACACACCAACAGGCTTTATTACTATTATGCCTGAACGAATGGCAAGTTCTTCAATGAAAGCATCAATAATTAGTTTTAAAGAAATAAAAAAACAAGGCAAACTATTTATAAAAGACATTGATGATTTAGATGAATATTATGAAGATTTAGACATAATAAAAGAAGCAGGAATATACTTAGATAAGATTATTGAAAAAGGAGAAGCGATTGGAGATAATGATTCAAAATTTTTAAAATTTATTGAAATTATTGTAAATCTTAGAAAAGAAAATTTAAAACAACTTATTGTTTTTTCGTTTTTTAAAAAGACATTAAATTATCTCTCTAGCAAATTGATTGAACTGAATTACAAAGTCGGAGTAATTCATGGTGATTACACTGTTGAAGAAAGATTTAACACAATAAAAAAATTTAAGAATGGTGATTTCGACATATTGTTATCAAGTGAAGTGGGTAGTGAAGGTCTTGATATGCAGTTTTGTAATGTAGTCGTAAATTATGACCTACCTTGGAATCCAATGCGCGTAGAACAACGAATTGGTAGAATTGATAGAATTGGACAAAAACACAATAAACTACTCATTTTTAATCTTTGTATTTCGGGTTCAATTGAAGATAGAATTTATAATAGATTATATGAAAAGTTAAACATTTTTGAAAACTCAATAGGTGAACTAGAACCAATATTGGGTAATCTTGAAAAAGAACTTAATATTTCTAATTTAATGAATCAATCTCAAAATGAAATTGATGAAATCATTCAATTAAAAAATCTCGCATTAAAAAGGCAAGAACTAGAAATTAAAGAACAAAATGTAGAAGTTGAAAAACTATTAAATGAAAAATATCAAGAAATTGAAAATAAAAGTGTTGCTTTAAATTCTAATAAAATTATTTTTTTACAAGAACAATGTAGATTTTTATTGTTGGAATACTTAAATAAAAATAACATACATTTTTCTAGTAGTGGTAACGATAAACTAAAAATTTCTGGTGTTCATTTCGAAAAATTACTTCAATTACTCAAAGATAATATGAGTGATAAAAGATTACAAGCTGCAGAATATAAACTACAGAGAGAACAATTACAAAAAATACATTCTCAAAAAGAGTTAATAATTAGCTTTAAATCAAATAACAATGACGATTTTAACACTATTTATTTTTTCATAAACAACCCAATTATTGATATAATAATCAAAAACAAAAATCCATTAATACCATTCTGTCAAGTAAATAATTTTAAACTTTCAAACAGATTTGCTATTGTATTTAAAATCAACATCAATCAATACAAAAGAAAATCAGTTCTAAAAACAATTTTAATAGATGAAAATGAAAATGTTGAAGAGCTCGATTTTTTTGATTTTATTCTTGATTGCAAATCAATTGAAGATAACTTTAAGGTTGATTTAAATCAATTAGCGGCATTTTCTAATAGGCATATTATAAAATATTTAGATGTTTTAATGGTTCATGAAAATAAAACAAATAACAGAATGATTGATGTAAAAGTTAACTCTGTTAAAAATCATTTTGAAAAGCAAAAGACAAAAATAATTGAGGTAATAAATAAAATTAACGATGTTGACATTAAAAGAATGAAAACAGCTGAAATTGAAAACATTACATCAAAACAAAATGCAAAAATAAGAGAATTAGAACGGTATCGAAACATCAGTCATAGTTTTGAAACACTTGGTATAATTCAAATAATATAAAGTAATGATGGATAATTATATTAATAAACTGGCTGAAAAAAGAAGCTTTTGGGTACAAAGCACTAAAGATAATAATTTTGAAAATGGTATAAATAATTTATTAACAGAATTATATCCTGAAAATGCTCATTTTATTTATGAATTATTACAAAATGCAGAAGATGCACAAGCATCTAATGTTGTTTTTGAATTATATAATAACAAACTTATTTTTAGGCACAATGGAAGACATTTCATTGAGAATGATATAGATGGAATTACCAGTATAGGTCAAGGGACCAAAGCAAACGATATCAATAAAATTGGAAAATTTGGTGTAGGTTTTAAAGCAGTATTTTCATACACAGATGCACCAGAAATTCATTCTGGACAATACCATTTTAAAATTCAAGATCTTGTAATTCCAGTACCTATAAATCCTGTAAAATTGGTTGACAATGAAACAATTATGGTGTTTCCGTTTTCCAAAAATAAAGACCAATCAAAATCATACAACGAAATTAAAAGTTGGTTTCAGTCTTTAAGTGATAATACTTTGTTGTTCCTTGATAATATAAACCAAATAGAATTTAGTATTGATGGTAAAATTAAATCTATTAATAGAACAACTAATGACGATATTGAGATTATAATAAATAATAAAAACGTTAAATCAAATTGGTTAAGATTTAAAAAATATTTACCTGGTAGTGATAAATTATTCGTTTCAGTTGCCTTTAAATTAGAATTAGACGATAAAACAAAGAAGAAGAAAATTGTTCCAATAAAAAAAGGAGAAGTATCCATTTTCTTTCCGGCTGAAAAAGAGGCAAGTAATCTTAAATTTCATTTACATGCACCATTTGCCTCTACTGTTGCTAGAGATAGCATAAAAAATTTAGATGAAAATAAAGATTTATTATTACTAATAGCTGAATTAATTGGTGATTCATTTGAATATTTAAAAGAAAATGAACTACTTACTCTTGATTTTTTAGCATGCCTTCCAATTAATGATGATAATTTATCTAATTTTTATCAGCCTATTAAAGATCATATAAATGAAATCTTTAAAACTAATAAATTACTTCAATCTGAGAATAATGAATACATTAGTGCTCAATCAGCTTATCGTTCAAATCAAAAAATCAAAAGAATTATAGATGTCAATTTTTTAAAACTTTTAAACGATATTGACCCATTAGAAGAAATATTTTGGATAAAAAATCCAAATCAAAACAATGGTCGAGCTGATAAATTTTTGAAAGAACTAGATATAGAATATATTGACGACAAAATGTTTATTGAGTCAATTGAAAGATTAGGTTTTAGTATAAATTATTGTTGTCGATATAACGTGTCTTCTTTTGACAATTATTCCCAAAATCAAATTCATCAAATATTAGAATCATATTCTAATTCATGGTTGGTAGATTTCTATTCTTTTTTAAGTGAGATATACCAGGACAATGAAATAAGTCCTTTCTTAAATTCCTTAATTAAACTTAATGATGATTCATTTAATTTTAAATTAGAACAATGCTATTTTATCAGTTCTGATGCTGAATTAGATAAGAACTATAAATATGTTAATCAATATGTTTATTCAAAATCAGAAAACTCAAAATCTTTTGATTTCTTAAAAAAGATGGGAGTTAAAAATTTAGAAATAGAGGATGAAGTAAATAGAATATTAAATAAATTTTATTCTGGAAGCTTTGAACGTAATTTATCATTAAATCTGCATCATAAACATTGGAAATTATTTATAAATTATATAAAAACTGAAAAATCAAATATCAATATTTTTAATGATTATTATGTTTTTGTTGATAAAGAGGGACCTAGTCTTTGTAAAGCTGAAGATATTTTAAAATCAGGTGTTTTTTTTAACAATGAGTTAGATATCTTAGTTGGATACAATAAGGCATCTACATTAAATGAGGAATGGTATGCTGAATTTATTAATGATAATAAATTTAAAGAAATATTAAATTCTTTAAATTTTATTAATAAGCCTAAAATTCTTGAAGCTCAATTTTCATGGAGAGATTCACATCCAGATTTTGATAGTTTAGGGATTTCAAAATATTCAATAAGAAATTCTGATTATAATGTAGACCAAGATTATTACATTGAAGATGTAGAGTTTTTTTTAAAAAACGTATCTTTAGAAAAAAGTATTTTTCTTTGGAATAACTTACAGGAGATAGATAATAATAAATTGTTTGCACGATACAAAAAAAATTCTAGAACAGAAGAAATAGTTAAACCTTCAACATTAATTTATCAATTAAGAAATAATAAATGGATACCAAATAAAACGGGTCAATTTTTTTATCCTAAGGATATTACAGAAAATGATCTTTTAAATCGCCTTGTTTTAAGTCGCAAAAATGATTTATTAAACAGTTTAGAATTAGGTAAAAACATAGTTCTAAAGTCGGAAGAAATTAAAATTGCTTCGAATGTTTTTGGATTTTCAAAAGAAACAACTTCACAACTAATGAATATTTCTGAGGAAGAAATTAAAGAAATGATAAAGCTTCGAAATGAAAGAAATATTAAACAAAAAAATAATTTTATTAATGATTTAGCTAGTAATGATAGAGAAATAGACGCCAATAAAATTATAATCAATCCAGATATAGTAAAAGAACCAGCAATTTATGAAAAAAAGGCTCTATCTGAGATAAAAGAAAAAGAAGAAAATATTGGTAATGAAAAAACTAGACAATCAACATATAAAGTCAAAATAGGGGAAAAAGAAGCTAAGGAATTTTTATACAAACAATATAAGGGATTTTGTCAAATCTGTGGTTATACATTTAAACAGTCTAATGGAACAAATTATTTTGAACTTTTTAATCTTTACAAAGATTCAGAAACAATAGAGAAAGGTGCTTCAATATCTTGTTGTTCAAGATGTCATTCAAATATTAAGTATGGTGATTTTGAAGCACTTTTTGTAAATAAAATAAAAAGATATAAAAAATACGAATTCGAAGAATTTATTAAATTATTTGATGAAAATGCAAAGTGTGAATCGGTTCCTCCTAGCTTTAAATTTATTGAAATGGACATGTATAAATTAAATATTAGAAAGCTAAATGCAGAAAAAACCATATATTTTACTGAAGAACACTTCATCCATTTTTTTACATTATTAAAAAAAGAAAGTAATGTTATTTAAAATTTATAATAATGAAATCAAATTTTTTTGAAAAAATAATACTAGAACAACTTTACTTAACGGCAGATTTAAAAGAGCAACCCGTTCAGATATCAGATGATTTTGTAATCTTAAATGGTAAAGTAGCTAGAGAAATGCAATACAATGAATCTAAAAATATTTTAATTTATTTAGATGTCAGTTTTTATAATAAAATTCTAAATGTAGTTAATGATAATAGTGACAAGAAATATTTACAATTTTATACAACAATTGTAGAAAACTATTTTCAGGTTGATAGTAAATGGTATTGCAGTCAAGGTAATGTAAAAAGTAAAAATAAAGTGTTGTTTTAATTGGTTTACTAAGGTTCATGTGCTAGCGAGTTATCAGTAATAGAAGGAAATAAACATTTAAACTAATTCACATGAATTCAAACAAAATAGTAAAAGAAAGATTAGAACATCTCATTATTACAGCTGATCTAAAATTGGCTTCAATTGTAGTAACGAACAATTATATAATTCTTAAAGGAGAAGTTTTTAAATACAAAAACAATGAAGTAGAGAAAAAAATTAAACTTCATTTTGAATATGATTTATATCTAGACATCCTCCTAGATATAAAAAAAATCAAGAGAAGAAAACATTTATATTTTACTACTTCAACCTATAATAAATTAAGTAAAATTCAGAACGATTGGTATTGTAATGAAGGTATTGTTGGGGCTTATTCCGATAAAAATGAAAATTGTTTAATCATCAAGGAATTGGTTTAAAGAATTGTCGTAAAACATTGAAATACAATCTAAATTAGTTATTTAAAACACAATTTACATGTTCAAAAAATGAATAGGATATTTGTTGAATTTTCTTAAATTTACTACCTAAGATTTAATTTATTTTTAAATATTAAATGAAACAATATTTAGCAGGAAATATAATCGATAACTTTCTTGATATTTTTGAAAAAAAATCATCAAAGGAAAAAGCTTTAATAAATCTAGCCAATTGGTTATCCTATTTTCAATTAAACAGTAAAAGTGGTTTTGAAAATAATCAAATAGAATATCATCCAACTATTGCTGTAATCATAAATTTACTTCAAAGAGGTTTACCCTCAAAACTTAACAAATATGCTTTAGAGAAAATAGTTGACAAATCATCATTTCTTAGATTTGATGAACAAGAAGAAAGTTCAATAGTTTTACAATTAGAGAATCTTGATGATGAAATAAAAAATCTAATTTTTCGTGCTTTACATATCATCGATCCTAGAATAGGTCCAGAAAAATTAAAAGAAAATTATATTAATTCATGGGAAAATCTGGGAAGTGATTTTGAAGAAAATTTTTTATTTAAAAATTTACCATTTGTTGTTGGGGAAAATGGTGGTTATATTTCTCAACTAATTACTACTCAAAGAACAATAAGCAGTATAACTAAAGAGTCAATAAATTTATCAAATCTACAAAATAAAATACGAAATAATTTTGAAGGTCAACAAACTGATTTTTCAATTGAATTTCCTTATTATGTAGAAAACAAACCTATAGGAATAGTAATTGAAATTGATGGTTCTCAACATCAATTAAATGAACAAATGTTTCTAGATATTGAGCGCGATAGAGCTGTAGCTTCTTGTGGTTGGAATAATACGTTACGCATTAAAACTTCAGATTTCAACACGGCGGTATTTAATAATAAAATAAATAATATTTTACTACCGGCCATTAATAATGACTACACAAAATTTTGTGCGGATAATTATAAATATCCGTTATGGGATACACCTATTGGCAAAGAGGTATTACAAGTAACTTTAATCCCTTTCGGAATAGCTCGTATTCAGAGAACCATTTTAGAAGCTATATCTCATAATGTATTGCCTATTGATAAAGATATATGGAAAATTGCAGTATTAGAAAGAGACGTACCATGTGCTCAGATAGCTATAGATGATTTACAAAAACTAATTCAGGAACTAAATAACCTTAATTCAGAACAATTAAATTTTCCAAAAATTCAGTTAGATATTTTCACTACTGATGAATTTATAAATAGTGATTTTCAAATAAAAAATTGCCAATTAATAGATACTTTTAAAAAAGAAGATTTTTATGATTTAGTAATTGATATTGCTATTCTAGACAGAAATTCAAATTCAACGCATATAGCGGCTAATGCTTCCGAAATAATTAATATACGTTCTGTTCATTACTTAGATTCAAAAAGGGTAATTGGAACAACGGAATCAATTAAACACAAACCTTTTTGTACTATTTCAAATGAAGATGGTTTGTGGAAAATTGAGGATTTGGCAATGAAAAACAGTTTAAGTTACATACTTCAATCTGTTTTCCGAAAAAAAGAGTTTCGCCCGGGCCAATTACCTATTATGCATAATGCGTTACAATGTAAAAGTGTAATTGGACTTTTGCCAACAGGTGGCGGTAAATCTTTAACATATCAACTATCAGCGTTATTACAACCTGGTATTTGTCTTGTTATTGATCCTATAAGATCCTTAATGAAAGACCAAGTAGATGGTCTTTACAGAAACTATATTGATTCATGTGTTTTCATTAATTCAACATTGCAAGGTGAAGAAAAACGAAAAGCAATGCGGAAAATGGCTGATGGTGAAGTCCAATTTGTTTTTGTTTCTCCTGAGAGATTACAAATGGAAGAATTCCGTACCATGTTAAATGAAATGTTTAATCAAAACTTGTATTTCAGCTATTGTGTTATTGATGAAGCACATTGTGTTTCAGAATGGGGACATGATTTCAGAACTGCTTATTTGCGTTTAGGAGAAAATGCAATTAAATTCTGTAAAACAAAAAATTTAGAAGACATTCCATTATTTGGATTAACAGCAACTGCATCCTATGATGTATTAGCAGATGTACAAAGAGAATTGTCTGGTAATGATGAATCAAGAAGACTGACAGAAGACGCAGTAGTAAGAGCTGAATACACTAAAAGGAATGAATTACAATATGTAATTGAGGAAGTTACATTTCCTACAGGTGCAATAAAAAACATTTGGGATTTAAAAAAAGAACTCAGTAAAAAAAAACAAGAACGTATAAAAAGATTACTAAATGATATACCCCATACTATAAGTGATTTTCTTGTAGATCCTTATTTAGTATTTTGTAAAAATGACTGGGAACTCAATGAAAAAGAGGAAAGAAAGGCATTTGAGAAAATGCAACTTAAAAATTTTGTCCCTGAAAACTTCTATCATGAAAATAATGGTGCTTTAGTTTTTTGTCCACATACTAAAGGTTCTTTTGGTGTTACTGATAAATTCAATGTTAATCTTGATGGAATACCTGTGGTTCGCGAAGGATATTATGATATTCTTTCTTCACAAAATGGTATTAAGGCGGGTTTTTTCATGGGATCAGGTAACGACTCAGATTCGATAGCCAAAGAAATTCAAAATCTTTCATTTGATAACCAAGATAAATTCATAAATAATGAATTTAATTTAATGGTGGCAACTAAAGCATTCGGTATGGGTATCGATAAAGAAAATATTCGATATACAATCCACGTAAATTATCCTAGTTCTATTGAAAGTTATGTTCAGGAAGCTGGTCGTGCCGGTAGAGACCGAAAAATTGCACTCTCCTATATTCTTTTTAATGACCAAGAAGTTTTACTTCCAGGTGAAGAAAAAGAAATTGACCATGATTTTGATATTAATATGTACTTTCATAAAAATTCTTTCAAAGGAGTTGCTAAGGAATTAGCAGTGTTGGACGAATTACTTACTGAAATTTATTTCCCCGACCGAACCTTCGAATTAGAGAATCTAATTAATAATGAATTTGATACAAATGTAAAATGTAATTATTGGGAAGGTGGAGCTAATAAAAGACTTTATATTAATTTTAATTATTCAGAACCATTGGGTTATTTAGATTTAATTTCTTTGAATAGTTTCCAAGGTAATAGTATAAATCCAGATTTATCTAATAATGTTTTTAGGCTGTTAAAAGATTACATTAACAACCTTAATTTGACAGAACCAGTTCATTTATGGATTCAAAGAAGTGATAAAATTATTGGTATAGAAGAAATACTAAAATCTAAACGTACGGGTGCTTCATTTGAAGTTACCATTGGCTTTTATAATAATGCTAAAGAAAGAGTTAAAACGATTACTAGATGGCTTCACGATGTAGTCCACAATGGTTTTAATGAACAAATTGTTCAGAAAATGAGAGCTAATTGTACAGATGCTGAAGCATTCATTGAAGAACTTTGTGAATATTATTCAAGATTCACAAATGGAAACACCCTTGATTTTGAAGAATTTTGTAATAAAAGGGATATTCAAAGAAATAATAAAATAGGTACGGCATATACAAGATTCATGGCACTTTACAATGGTTATCGTGATAAAATGGATACAGAAAAAGCTATATATCGTCTCTCTACTTTAGGAATTATTGATGATTACACAGTAAATTTTTCCTCAAATACATTCACTTTAAAAGGAATCAAAAAAACAGAAAAAGAATATAAAGACAATTTAAAATCCTATCTTCTAAAATATTATTCTGAAAAAACAACTAATATTAGATTAAAAACACTTTCAACAATTGATGAGCCATCACTCATAAGAAAGTCTTTAAATTTTTTAGTAAACTTTGTTTATAAGGAAATTCAAAAGAAAAGACAATTAGCCATGCAGGATATGAAAACGGCTTGTCGTCTTGGCCTGGAAAAAGGAAGTGTAGAGCTCAAAGATTATATCGATTTATATTTTAACTCAAAGTATGCTAGATCTGGCTATTCATATACAAATGAAAAAGGAAATGAAGTAAATGCTTCATTACCGGACCTAACAGGAAATGGAATGAATGATGATGTAAAATGGGTTTGGTTATTTACAAATATTGTAGAAGAAGATCCAAAGGCAGGTCAAATCGATAATATAAAACACCTTAGAGGTGCATGTACTCGAATGCTAAATAATCAGCCTGATAGTTATACTTTGTTATTACTCAATGCATTTGCTTTGTATATGTTAGAATACAAAAATCCTCGATACTTGCTTGAAGCTGAGAATATGATAATTAATGCATTTACAAATATTCAAGAGAAAGAGCCCAGTTGGGATGATAATAAACTAGAAGAAATATATAATAAATTTATTTCAATAATTTTAGATAAGAATACAGAGTTAAAAGCTTACATGGAAAAAAATAACTTCTTATTTGATTTTGATTCAGTAATGATAACAAGATTATTATATCCATTAAAAAAAGCAAATAACTTATTACATTCACTAAACGAAATATTAAACTAACATGGCAAATCCTATAGTACAACAAATCAATATCGAGTTAGAAACTCTAAAAAATAAATTAAATGAGTTTAAAACTACTGTTGCTTATTTGAATAATGCAAAAGAGAATGTAGCTGAAGCTATTGAAACTTTGAACAGTTCCGAAAAACATTTAGATAAAAAAGTTGAAGAATTAAAGCATACTTATAATTCTTTCATTAAGTTATCAGATAAGATTTCTAGTTTTATTTCAAAAATAGATACAATTAATTTTCCTGAAAGATTAGACAGTATTGAAGCTACAGTTCAAGAAACTATAAAGCATCTTGATGATATAAAAAAAGAAACATTAGTAGAACTCCAAAAAGCCTCCGAAGCTATCTCAAAAGCTGATTTTGATGGAAAATTTGACAATCTTCAAAAAGAGATTACAGCTTCAGTCAAATCGAACAATGAACTTTCTGAAGCTATTGAAAAGCAAAAAATTGGAGAAAAAATTGAAGAATTTGAAAGAGTAGTTTCAAAAAGAATTCATGAATCCTACAAAGAAGTAACAAAAAACACAAATGAAATTGCTACTAATACAGCTAAAACAATTCATGATTTAAATTTACCAATTCGAATTGATAAATTAGATGCAAACATCTCTGGTATACTAACAGCTATTCAAAATGTTCAAGGAAGACTTGATATTGTTGAAAAAAATATTGGTGATAAACTAAAAGATTCTGCAGATAAACAATCTGAATCATTGTCTGTTTTAAAACAAGAAATGCAGGCTATTGCTAAAAAACAACAAACTAATATTTATATTACATGGGCTATTATTATCATTGGAATAATAGTAATCATTTTTACTTGTAAAAATTAAAATTACAAAATAAGAAAACAATGCAAACAGAAGCTATTTTCGAAAATATTACTAAACGAATCCTAGAAGAGATACTAAATGCTAAGAAATCTATTTACATCGCGGTGGGGTGGTTTACAAACAGCACTCTTTTTGAAGCATTGATTCAAAAAGTAGAAGAAGGTTGTTCAATAAACCTTATTCTTGTTGATGGCGAAATAAACAAGAATTCTCAAATTGATTTTGATCGGCTTAAAAATTGTGGAGGAAAAGTTTATTTAATAAGTACCGTAAATAGTGATTGGATTTATCAAAAATTTTGCATAATTGATTATAAAACTGTTATTTCAGGTTCGTATAATTGGAAAGAAGGAGAAGAAAACAAGTTTGAAAATATTATTATTAATAATGATAAATGTATAGCTGAACAGTTTTCGGTTTTGTTTTTTAAATTAGTAGATGAACAAAATTATAGCATTTCAAACAGAAAACTTGTTTTAGAAATTTTTGAGAAAAATCCTGTTTTATTCATTGATTTAATTTCTAGATATTACCCATTAAATAATTATATTATTTCAAGACATTGTAATAAATTAAATTGGAAAGAAATTCCAAGAAACTTAAATATTAAATGGTCTGATGATTTTATTGTAAGATATATGAACAAATGGAATTGGGGTTTAAGTTGGTACTATTTGTCAAGAAATAACTCTATGCCATGGTCAATTGAACTGTTAGAAAAATTTGAAGAAAAATGGGAATGGGAAGAGCTTTCTAAATCTAATAATTTACCTTGGTCCATAAATCTGATTAATAAATTTAAAAAGTATTGGTCAAGATATTATTTAACATCTAATGAATCACTTCCGTTAACTGTCGATTTTATAGATAAATCAGAATTCTTTTGGGATTGGGAGTTAATTTCTAAGATTGATAATTTGAATTGGTCAATTGATTCAATTGAAAAGTATAAATTCTTTTTAGATTTTGAATATTTATCAAGTAATGTTAGCATATCTTGGACTGTTGATTTGATAGATAAGTATTATGATGAATGGAATTGGAGTATTTTATCAAAAAATGAATCTCTACCATGGTCTATTGAATTTATTGAAAAATTTATTGAAAAATGGGATTGGAGATATCTAAGTAGGAATAAAGCTCTTCCATGGTCTTTTGAGATTATAGAAAAATTTAAAGATAAATGGAGTTGGGAATATGGTTTAACCAAAATTGATTACCATAAATGGAATATAGAAATAATTGATAAATATGTTGATTATTGGAATTGGGAATTACTTTCTTCGAGTAAATCTTTAGATTGGTCAGTGTCACTTATCGAAAAATATAAAGATAAATGGAAATGGAATTCTTTATCAAGAAATGAATCTTTACCTTGGTCCATTGAACTTTTTAATAAATTTGAGGATAAATGGAATTGGTATTCTCTTTATGAAAACAAGTCAATAGAATGGTCAATTGATTTAAAACAAAAGTTTAAGTCAAAATGGAGTCAATATTACATTGTAAATAATGAAATATTCCCTACTACAGTTGAGGAAATTAGTCAATACAGCGAAAAATGCAATTCAAAAGATTTTTCTTTGAATAAGTCATTTCCTTGGTCTATTGAATTGATAGAATCTTATAAAAATAAATTGGACTGGTATTATTTATCTTGGAATGAATCTATACCTTGGTCAATCGAACTAATAAATAGATATTTAGATGAATGGGAATGGGAAAACCTATCTACAAATAGATCCCTTCAATGGTCAATTGAATTGATAAAAGAATATAAACATAAATGGCATTGGTATAAATTGTCATACTATACAATTTCATATATGCCTTGGTCAATTGAATTGTTAGATAATTTTCAAGATGAATGGGAATGGGATACTCTTTCTTCAAACAAGACTTTACCATGGTCTATTGAAATTATAGAAAGATATAAAGATAAATGGAATTGGAATGCTTTATGTAGAAATGAAAATATACCTTGGTCTTATGAAATGATTGTAAAATTTGAAGATAAATTGAATTGGTATGCTATATCAAGTAATGAAAATATTCCATGGTCATTTGAATTATTAAAAAAATATGAAACCAATTGGGTTTGGAAAAATTTATATCTAAATCAAAGTTTACCGTGGGCTATTGATTTGTATAGAAAATATAAAGATGAGATTAATATGTATAATCCAAGAGTTGAATCTCTTCCTTGGTTTATGGATGTGATGAAAAAAAACTATGAAAAATGGAATTTAAAAGTATTATCTACAAAAACATCTTTACCATGGACTCTAAATTTAATTCATCAATTTGCTGAGAAAACAGAAGCATCAGAGTTAATTTTTGAAACTTTGATGCCATTTATTGATGATGAAATAATAAATGAAATTTTAAAATAAAAAAGTAAAATTAACATGTGTAATATATAAAATAAAATACTTTTTAAAATTATTTTAATAAAAAACAATTTCTAAAAAATTTTATCGTAACTACTAAAACAGTATTTTTTAAATCATTACTATTTATGTGTAAATCATCCAACAAAAAAAAATCAAATGAAAAAATAGTAATTGATTTAAAAAGTAAACTAGAAGAAATTGAAATAATAAATAAGATAGGAAAATTTGAAAAATATCAGGATATATTTGATAATCAACCATATTATTATTTAGTACAAGCGAAACTTAAAATAAAAATAAAAGATTTTAATGGAGCGCTGCTAAATTTGAATAAAGCATGTTCAGTTATTCAAAATGTAGAATTGATATATAATATAAGGGCTAAAGTATTGTTTAAAATGAAAAATTATAATGGAGCTTTAATGAACATCAATCAAGCTATATTATTAAATCCTCAAAATGATATTTATTTTTATAGAAGAGCAAATGTATTATTCCAACTTAAAATTTATGCTGGCGCAATTAAAGATTACTCAAAGGCAATTGAAATAAATGATTCTAACGAAATGTATTATTTTAATAGAGGTCTAGCAAAAGGATGTTTGCTCGACTTTACAGGAGCTATTGAAGATTTTGAAAAGGTAATAGAAATGAATCCCAATAAGGTAAACACAAAAGAAATTATAAAAAACCTTCAAAATCGATTGCATAGAGCAAATACTAAACAATAATCTGAAATGGCAAAATTACCCTCATTTAAATCTCAAAAAGAAGCTTTTCTTTTCTATTTGAATCAATTGGATATTGATATGATTGACTTAATATTGGATGATTCCTATAGTTATTTTGATGTGCGAAAGGATGTTTTTATTGATAAATTACGCTATTTTAAGTATGAATTAGAAGCTGATCTCGAAATAGTCCCTAATACTATAACAATATATCAAAAAGATCATACTAGCAATACCTATTTTCTTTCTGTTGATATCTATGATTTTGAACAAGAAATAACATTTAAAGAAGTTGATAATAAAATTGTAGATATCAATAGCGAATTTAATTCTAAATTGCAAAAGTCGTGTCCGTTAGACTGGCATTTTGGTCTTGATGAACGTATTAATTTTCAGCCTTCAGTTGAGTATCTTTTACAACTGAATAATTGCACTAATGCATTTGAAGAAGTAATCAATCAACAGATTAAAATTATTGATCATGATAGCATTGAATACTGGTTAATCAAACATCAACAACTTTATAAAGAGGTAAAAAATGAATTACTAATGTTTAAATTGAATGATTTTAGAAAACTCTATGAATTATTAACTGATATAAAACAACTTATAGAATGCTCATTTCCAGCAAAATTAGCTTTAGATAATTTTGATGATACTAGTGAAGAATCTATACAAAGATGGAAAAATGAATATTTAAATTTATTTGCTGGTTTTGTTGAATTTTTTGAAGGTTTTTTTACTGATTATGAAAAAGTAATTTTCATTGGTACAAATGATGTTATTAAATTAGCTCCTTTTTCAAATGTTTATTTATTAAGAGACGATTTTTTGGATATAAAAAAATTTAAGGATTTATACTTTGAACTAACCAATTTTTCTTCTTTAGAACATAACCCTGATAATATTCCTTTCTAATTTTTCTTAGTGTCAAATAAATGACTAAAATGAATATTACTAACAATATAAATTTCCAATTGAAAATAGTACCCCTCGCTAGTGCGCGAATCCCTTCGCGTACTTAAGTAAATATTCAGTAAAATATATAAAACACAAAACTATGGCACTAATACCAGGACCTAAAAGAATCGCAACGGCAACAGGGAAACCCGACTAACGTCAATATGATAACAAAACCACGCCAAGTAATACACCATCCTTAAAGCCTCCAAAAAAGAAGTCTTAAGGTTGTAGGCTTCCCCATTTTAGTACAATTTAAAAGTATACAATATAAAATACATTTTATTACAATTGAAGGGCTGAGTGGAGCGAAGGCCTAGCCGTAGCGGAACGAAGCCCTTCAATTGTTTTTTCT
>JACCDV010156560.1_pt1 | contig 18909 bp, 17 predicted proteins | sample 7446131 | NCBI WGS metagenome assembly JACCDV01 (sample SAMN15323448, study PRJNA562643) | freshwater metagenome | isolation source: river surface water | place: USA:Blue River Watershed | collected 2017-08-17 | reverse complement strand
GAGACTGGCGTGCTTCATTGGCCGTGTCCCTTAAAAGGGCGAGGTCGATTTTTTGCGTGGTCATAAAGAAAGTTGGTCTACGATATATATCTGTATATAATATATTGAGAGCGATAACGAGGCGCTCTGATAGCAGCCACGTGTGTTGATGTGGTCGTCCATATGGCCGGAGGTGAATCTAGCATGAAGCGAACTAAAACGGCAGAAACAGCATTTGTCCCATTGCATGGGTTGGCTACACTCGGGGCAGGTGGGCTGACGGTGAGTCTGTTTATCTGGCTTCTGTTCATGACCGCGCACCCCGGACAGCCGGTACCCACATTCGAATCGCTTCAGGCGCACGCACTGTCCAGTGATGTGGGCTGGTTCGTTGTTCGTGCGCTGCAGGCTGGTATCGGCATGATGGCATTGCTGCATATCTGGCTGGTAGTCTGGATGTTGAAAGGATTGGCAGCCTTTAAGCGGTCACCGAGATTTACCGCTTTCTGGCAATCCCATATGGGATTGCAATGGATGGTGCGTCCACTGGTGCTGGCGATGCTGGTGAACGTGCTCTTTATTGTCGGTCTGGTATTTGTACCGGGGTTATGGAATCTGAGGGAGATGCTGTTTCCTGGTGCCTTGCTCGCATTTTTTCTGATTGCCGTTGATGCTGTGCTGCTGTGGATGGATCACCTATCCGAGTTGTATCAGGTTCAGACCGATAATGCGGGTAGTGGTCTAGCCGGCATGTTTCCGGCGTTTACATTCGCCATGTTGAGTGTCGGCTTTTCAGCATCGGCGGCAATGAGCCACCATAAAGTGACTGCTGGCATTGGATTTACCGGTGCGGTGATCCTGATGGTCTTTGCACTGTTTATTGCATCGGCTCATTTTGTGGTGCAGTTTCCACAGATGATGCGGGATGGCGTTAAACCGGCCGCTTCCGGTACGCTCTGGATGGCGATTCCTATTTCCACCATTCTGGGTATTGCCTCGTTTCGCTTGCTGATGAGTGCCCAGCACGTATGGGGTGCTCCGGTAGGGGATGTGCTGCCGGCCGCTGTATTACTGCTTTTTCTGTCGGTTCAAGTGTTCTTCTACCTGTTGGGGCGTGCCGTCATGAACCGTAATCATGGTTGGCATTATCTGGTGACAGAGCAACCCCAGGCCGCGAGTTTTTCCTTGATTTGTCCTGGCGTCGGGTTGTTTGTGCTTGGCATGTTTGTCGTTTTTCGAGCATTACAGCCGCTCGAAGTGGTGGATACAACAACGATGTGGTTACCGTTGATTGTGTTGCTGGTGCTCCAGATTGCCACGTTCGGGCTGTTTTTCCGGTTGCTGCGTCGTGCCATGCCCAACGCGTAAACTTTTTGTGGTTCATATCCGCCATTGGTTTCGGCGTCCATTAATATGGGCGCTCATCTTTTTTGGCTTATTGGCTGTGGTGAACCAGTTTTTCGGTGCCACAACGACATGCCCTGGTTGCTGTCGCGTTTATTTCTAATCGTTCGAGTCTTTGAGTCTGTGTATGCCCAAGTTGCATCGTAAGTATTTCCATCTGGTGTTTTCGCTCGTGATGGGGGCGAAGATGGTCTTTGTGATGACTTTCTTTATCACCCTCATTAACCTGGGGTGGGTTGAGGGCTTCTTTGCGAGCTGGATGCGTGCTTACGCGATTGCCTATGTAATTGCGGTGCCGGTGATCTATTATCTGGCGCCATTGGCTCGACGTTTTGCAGCACGTTGGGTAGAGACGCCCTGAATTTGACGTAACTACTAGCCATCGGCCCTCTGCTCGGGCACCATAGCGAAACTTTGCAGGGGTTTCGATGTCCGTTTTACGTTTTGAGCTGGTAGATGAGCAGGCAACAGAGGGTCTGGGCAAGTTGATTGCCCGGGCATTGCCGTCATCTTCGGCCTGTTTTCATGTCAATCTGGTGGGCGATCTGGGGGCTGGCAAAACGACGCTGGTTCGTGGTGTTTTGCGTGCACTCGGTTATACCGGCCGGGTGAAAAGCCCGACCTACCCGTTGCTTGAGACCTACAGTCTGTCAGATAGATCGTTGAACCACTTTGACCTATATCGGCTGGAAACTCCCGCGGCTTTTACCGAAGCGGGGTTTGATGACTATTTCAGCGTGCCCGGCGTGTGTTTTGTCGAATGGCCGGATTGCGCAACGGGGTATTTGCCATTGCCGGATTGGGTTGTAACGTTGACGGCAACAGACCGTGGTGGCCGGATGGTGGATATTGAAGCGCGATCGCCACAAGGGCGGTGCTGCCTGGAGCAGATGGCGTGACTAAACGGTTGGCAGATCTCCATCGGCGCCAACTCCTGAAAGGTGCGGGGTCATTGTGGCTGTTGTCGGTGACGCCGGTTGCAGCCCTGGCGGCTACTGGATCTTCTATTGTGGCCGTTCGTGTTTGGCCCGCCGAAGACTACACCCGGGTCACCATTGAACACAAAGGTCAGGTCAAGTTTACGCAATCCATGGTCAAAAACCCGGAGCGCCTTGTTGTTGATATCGAGGGTATCGAGCTCAATGGTGTGCTCAAAAGTCTGGGTGATAAAGTCGGCTCGAATGATCCGTATATCAAACAGTTACGTGCCGCCAATTACAAACCGGGTGTTGTGCGTCTGGTGATGGATCTCAAGGGCGAAGTAGCACCGCAAGTGTTCAATTTGGCTCCGGTGGGTGATTACCAGGGCCGATTGGTGATGGATATCTATCCTCTGGTGCCTCAAGACCCGTTGATGCAGCTGGTGACGGGCAAGCAAACGCCTACCGTTAAACCGCCGGTGCCGACTGAAAGTGCACGGCCGGAAGCCAAGCCCTTGCAGGATAAGCCTGAACGGCCCGCGGTCAGTGAGCCCGAACCGCCAAGGCTTGCAGAAAAACGTGTTGATGAGCCGGTTAGATCGGGTAAGAAGGTGGGCAAGATGGTGACCATCATGCTGGACCCCGGTCACGGTGGCGAAGATCCCGGTGCGATTGGTGCCCGTGGCTCTATGGAAAAGAACGTCACTTTGTCGATTGCGCGCCGTCTTCGTCAGCGGATCGAGGCAGATCCATCAATGCGGGCAGCATTAACGCGTGATGGCGACTTCTTTGTACCCCTGCAAACCCGTGTGCAGAAAGCACGAAAAGCCCAGGCGGATCTATTTGTCTCGATTCATGCTGATGCCTGGATCAAGCCGGAAGCTCGGGGCTCTTCCGTCTTTGTTTTGTCGGAAAAGGGCGCGTCCAGCGCCGCGGCACGCTACCTGGCGCAGAAAGAGAATGACGCCGATAAGGTGGGGGGGGTCAATTTTACGGTATCTGACCCACATCTTGCGCGAACACTCATGGATCTGACGCAAACTGCCACGCAAAATGACAGTATGAAGTTGGGTAAGTCGGTGCTGTCTAATCTAGGCAGTGTCAATGCTCTGCATAAGGCTTCTGTCGAGCAGGCCGGGTTTGCTGTTCTGAAAGCACCGGATATTCCATCCGTGTTGATTGAAACCGCATTTATTTCCAATCCCGAAGAAGAAAAGCGACTGAATGACGAGGAATATCAGGATAAGTTGGCGGAAGCCATCATGCGGGGTATTCGTCAGTATCTCGCTCGAAATCCCTCGTTTACCGGCTCCCGAAGCGGCTGAAAAGGCGGCTTACGCCTTATAATGCAGGGTTTTCTTAAAAACTTTGCACCCAACTTATGCGTGTTGTACGCGGATTAAACTTACCTGCTAATGCGCCGGCGGCAGTGACCATTGGAAATTTCGATGGTATGCACCTCGGGCATCGGGCGTTGCTGCGTCAGCTACAGGCTGAGGCTGCGGTACGCGGACTGCAAACCAGTGTATTGACGTTTAACCCGCATCCTCGTGAATTTTTTGCCCGCAGGGCCGCGCAAGGTGATGCTAAGAATGTGCCTGCGCGGCTGCATACACTACGCGAGAAGCTCGAGGCGCTTGCCGGTGCCGGCATTGATGAAACCCGAGTGTGTCCATTCAATACCGAGTTTGCCGCATTGACGCCAGAGGGCTTTGTGCGTCGGGTGTTGATTGATGCGATGCAAGCCAGGCATGTGCTGATTGGTGATGACTTTCGTTTCGGTGCCCGCCGATCAGGTGACTTCGCCTTGTTAGAACAACTGGGGCATCGACATGGGTTTACAGTGTCGGCGCTGGATGCCCAATGCCTTGGGGCATCTCGTATTTCCAGCTCGCAGGTTCGTGAAGCGCTCGCTGCCGGTGACCTGAAGCGGGCTGAAGCCTTGTTGGGCTATTCTTATTCGATGGCCGGACGCGTAGTTCGTGGCCGCCAGCTGGGGCGGACTATTGGGGTGCCTACGGCCAATGTGCAGATTAGGCACGACCCTTTGCCGCTGCGTGGTGTTTTTGTGGTGGATGTGATGTTGGATCAAACTGATCTTGCCGTACCTCGCACCTCGCAGCGTTATACCGGTGTGGCCAATCTCGGATACCGTCCAACACTTGGCGGCGACCCCCGACCGCTTCTTGAAGTGCATTTGTTTGACTACGACGGTGACCTTTATGGCGCTCACCTGGATGTCCGTTTTCTTGCCAAGCTACGTGATGAAATGACGTTTGCCAATTTCGATGCCTTGACCCGCCAGATTCGTGACGATCTGATTCAAGCGCGTGCCTATTTTGATTTACAGCCTATTCAGTAACTGACGTAATCCCATGACCGAAAAATCCAAGAACACCGCACCGACTGAAGAAAATAAAGCAGCACGTGCCACGCTGAACCTGGCTGATACGCCATTTCCCATGCGCGGTGATCTGCCGAAGCGGGAACCGCAGTGGGTAGACTCATGGCAAAAAAATGGGCTGTATCAACAGATTCGGGCGCACACGAAAGGCCGTCCGCGCTTCGTGTTGCACGATGGCCCACCTTACGCCAACGGCGACATCCACATTGGTCATGCCGTTAATAAAATCCTAAAAGACATCATCGTTCGTTCGAAAGTGTTGGCGGGTTTTGACGCGCAGTACGTGCCGGGTTGGGATTGCCACGGTCTGCCCATCGAACACCAGATCGAAAAACAGCATGGTCGCAATCTGCCGGCTGACGAAGTACGAAAACTATGCCGCACTTACGCGGCTGAGCAAGTCGCGCGTCAGAAAAAGGACTTTATCCGACTCGGTGTGCTGGGCGATTGGGATAACCCCTACCTGACCATGAACTTCAGTGCCGAAGCCAACGAGATTCGCGCGCTGGGAAAGATGCTTGAAGATGGCTATCTCTACCAGGGCCTCAAGCCCGTCAACTGGTGTCTCGATTGTCGTTCCGCGCTGGCCGAGGCTGAAGTGGAGTACGAAGACAAGCATTCACCCGCTATTGATGTAGCCTTTGAAGTACACCCGAATCACGCCGCCACAGTCGCCAAGGCCTTTGGGCTGGATCATCTGGACGGTCCGGCCTTCGCCGTGATTTGGACGACGACCCCGTGGACGCTGCCTGCGAATGAAGCGGTCAGCGTGCATCCGACAGTGGAATATGCCTTGATCGGAACCGCCAAGGGCAACCTGATTCTGGGTGCTGATCTGGCCGAGAGTGCCTTGGCGCGTTACGACCTGCAAGGGCAGGTGTTGGGCAAATGTAACGGTGCCGCGCTTGAACACGTGCTGCTGCGCCATCCGTTCTACAGCAAGGATGTGCCTATCATTTGTGGCGAACATGTGACTACCGATGCGGGTACGGGTCTGGTACACACTGCCCCGGCGCACGGCGTGGATGACTTCAACATTGGCAAAAAATATGGGCTGCCGGTTGAAAACCCGGTGGGCGATGATGGTCGCTTTCTGCAGAAGACGCTGCCGTTGCCAACGGAAGCGTTGGCCGGGCTCAGTGTCTGGGATGCCAATCCTAAGGTGCTTGCCTGCCTGCGTGACAACGGTCGCCTGCTGGCCGAAGTGAAGCTGCAACACAGCTACCCGCATTGCTGGCGGCACAAGACCCCGATCATCTTCCGCGCCACCACGCAGTGGTTTGTCGGTATGGATCTCCCGCCCAAGCCCGGTCAGCCGACTTTGCGTCACCTGGCCGAAGTGGCTGTAGGCGATACCAATTTCTACCCGGCCTGGGGGCGCGCGCGTCTTGAAGCCATGATCCGCAATCGCCCGGACTGGTGCGTGTCGCGCCAGCGTAACTGGGGGGTGCCGATTCCGTTCTTTCTGAATAAGGAAACCAACGAGTTGCATCCTCGAACACCGGAACTGGTTGAAGAAGTTGCTAAACGCGTTGAACAATCCGGTATTGAAGCCTGGTTCCAGCTGGACCCGGCCGAGCTGCTGGGGGACGAGGCCAAGCATTATCGAAAGCTATCGGATACGCTCGACGTGTGGTTCGATTCAGGGACGACACACTGGCACGTGATGCGTGGTTCGCATGCCGATGAACACGCCTTCCCGGCTGATTTATATCTTGAAGGCTCGGATCAGCACCGTGGCTGGTTCCAGTCGTCTTTGCTGACCGGCTGTGCGCTCGATGGCCGGGCGCCCTACAAGGGGCTGCTGACACACGGCTTTGTCGTCGATGGCAAAGGACGGAAGATGTCAAAATCTGTCGGCAACGTCATCTATCCGCAGGAAGTGGCCGACAAAATGGGCGCTGAAATTCTGCGTTTGTGGGTGGCGAATACCGATTACTCCGGCGAATTGACCATCTCGGATGAGATTCTCAAGCGCGTGGTGGAGAGCTACCGTCGTATCCGCAACACGCTGCGTTTCCTCCTGGCGAATACCGATGATTTCAATCCGGCCACCCATAGCGTACCGGCGAGCGAGATGCTGGAAATCGATCGCTATGCCATCGAAATGGCGCGTACGCTACAAGCAACGGTGCAGGCTGATTATGACCGTTATGACTTCCACCATATCGTTCAGTCGTTGCAGAGCTTCTGCTCGGAAGAGCTCGGTGCGTTCTACCTTGATGTACTGAAAGACCGACTCTACACGACGGCACCAAATTCATTGGCACGACGTTCGGCGCAAACCGCGCTGTGGCTGATTACGCAAACCATGCTGCGACTCATGGCACCGATTCTGTCCTTTACGACGGAAGAAGTATGGACCTTGCTGGCGCAGAAATATGACGGAATGCCAATATCGATCATGCTCAGTGATGCCCAGCCACTGCCATCGCTGGCGGATGCGGCGGCGCTCGACGACAAATGGTCACGTATTCGTAGAATCCGAGCCGAAGTGGCGCGCGCCATGGAGACCGTACGTAGCGAGGGTGGCATCGGTTCGTCGCTACAGGCAGAAGTGACGGTGGTTGCACCGGCTGATGATGCTGCCGCATTGCGCAGCCTGGGTGATGACCTCAAGTTCGTGTTCATTAGTTCAGCTGCCAATGTGGTCGATGGTGCCGCACTGGAGATTCAAGTGTCACCGAGCGTGCAGCCGAAGTGTGAGCGCTGCTGGCATCAGCGTGACAGCGTGGGTAAAAATCCCGCACACCCGACCTGGTGTGATCGCTGCGTTGCTAATGTGGATGGCGAAGGCGAGAAGCGTGTCTATGCCTGAATGTCAACCGCACGTCCTGCGTAGTGGTTTGTTGGTGGTGCTGGCTACGATCGTTCTGGATCAGCTGAGCAAGCTGTGGGTGTTTAATAGTTTTGCTCCGGGCGAAGTGGTTGCTGTGACGTCGTTTTTTAATCTTGTTCTGGTCTTCAACCCCGGAGCGGCATTCAGTTTTCTGGCGGATCACGCCGGATGGCAACGCTGGTTTTTCAGCCTCATCGCGCTGGGGATTTCCGGTTGGATTGTCTGGCAGTTATGTCAGATGAGATCCTGCTCATGGCTTGCTATTGGCCTGGCGCTTATTATGGGTGGTGCACTGGGTAATCTGATTGACCGTTTATGGCTCGGTATGGTCATTGATTTTATCGACATCCATGCCGGTGGTTGGCATTGGCCTGCCTTTAATATCGCGGACAGTGCCGTTTGTGTTGGCGCTGTGCTTTACGTGTTTTTTCAGAAACAGTTGCCACAGAAGTCATAGTGATGCGTGGAGTTCATGATGCAAGAGATCAAACTGATTCAGGCCGATAGTTTTCTGACGCTGCATTACAGGTTAACTACCCAGGATGGTGAGGAGGTGGTGAGTACCTTTGATCTGGGGCCGGCCACCATACAGATGGGGCATGGCGAGTTGAATGAAAACCTAGAGTCCTGCCTTGTCGGTCTGCAACCTGGTGAACATGCCATTTTTGATGTGCCCGCTGAAGCCGGCTTTGGTCAGCATAATCCGGGCTTGGTACAACGTATTGCGATCAGTGCGCTGCCCGTAGGTCAGGATCTCAAGGAAAATACCCTGATCGAGTTTACATCGCCCGAGGGCGCAGAGTTTGCCGGCTTTGTGCGCGAACTGGATGCGACTCATGCGCTCATGGATTTTAATCACCCGCTGGCTGGTAAAAGCCTGCGTTTTGAAGTAAAGATTATCGGATTGCTATGAATACCAAGGCATCCCCTGTCATGCCAATCATCCTGGCAAACCCACGGGGTTTCTGTGCCGGGGTTGAGCGTGCCATTGCAATCGTTGAGCGTGCACTCGAACAGTTTGGGGCACCCATATACGTCCGCCATGAAGTGGTTCACAACAAATTTGTCGTGGATGGATTGCGCCAGCGTGGCGCAATTTTTATTGAGGCATTGTCGGATGTCCCTCCCGGTGCCACCTTGATTTTCAGCGCTCACGGGGTCCCCAAGTCAGTGCGGGATGAGGCAGCAGCCCGTGGATTACGTATTTTTGATGCGACCTGTCCGCTGGTGACCAAGGTGCATGTGGAAGTTGGAAAGATGCGTGCCGAGGGGCGCGAGATCATCATGATTGGCCACAAAGGGCATCCCGAAGTCGAGGGCACGATGGGCCAGTCGACAGCCGGTATGTATCTGGTTGAAACGGCCGATGATGTGGCGACGCTCCAGGTGGCAAATCCTTCGGCACTGGCCTATGTGACACAGACCACGCTGTCTGTGGACGATGCTGCTGTGATTGTTGCAGCATTACGTCAACGTTTTCCGGATATTGTGGGTCCGAAAAAGGATGACATCTGTTATGCCACACAGAATCGTCAGGATGCTGTTCGTGTGTTGGCTGAAGATTGTGATCTGGTGCTGGTCGTGGGTTCGGTGACCAGTTCGAATTCGAACCGTCTACGTGAAGTGGCTGCCTTGCTTGGGCGTGAGGCTTATCTCATTGACCGGGCAGAACACATTGATCCGGTCTGGCTTAAAAACGCTCCAAGAATTGGAGTCACTGCGGGCGCTTCGGCACCCGAAGTCCTGGTAGAAGAGGTGGTTGCCCGTTTGCATGAATTGGGTGCCGGATCGGTTCAGAACCTGGATGGTGTGATTGAAGACGTGAAATTCCCATTGCCAAGTGGTCTGCGTTAATCACGATCGCCTGCCCGCTGGTGGATAGACTCATGACTCAACCTACAACAGCCTGCCACGATTGTTACCACTGTGGTCTGCCGATCCCCGAAGGTGTTAACCTCGCGGTGGCCGTGGGTGGGCAACCGAGGGCGATGTGTTGTGAAGGCTGTCGTGCCGTAGCCGAAGCGATCGTCGCTAATGGCCTCGAAGACTATTATCAGAATCGCGATGCCATGCCGGAGTCACCGCGCGAGGCTGTGCCAGATATCCTGGATTCTCTGGCGCTGTATGATCAGGCAGAGTTTCAGAAAACATTCGTACGGGCGCTTGGTGAGCATGAGCAAGAGGCGGCACTTGTGCTGGAAGGCATTACCTGTGCCGCTTGCGTCTGGTTGAACGAGCAACATGTTGCTCGATTGCCCGGTGTGCTTGCAGTTGAAGTTAATTACACGACGCGACGGGCGCGTGTCCGTTGGGATGATCGCAAGGTTGCGCTGTCCCAGATTCTCAAGGCGATTACCGAGATCGGTTATCGGGCGCATCCATTCGACCCGGCGCGGCAGGAAGCTGTGGCCCAGAAAGAGCGGCGCGGCATGCTCTGGCGTCTGGCGGTTTCGGGACTGGGCATGATGCAGGTCATGATGTATGCCTATCCGACCTATGTGGCCGGTGATGGTGACCTGACGCCGGATGTAGAGGTGCTGTTGCGCTGGTCGAGTCTGGTGCTGACGTTGCCTGTTATTTTGTACGCCTGCGGACCTTTTTTCCGGAACGCCTGGCGTGATATCCGCTTCCGGCGGGTTGGTATGGACACTCCGGTGGCGCTGGGAATTGGTGCCGCCTTCGTGGCCAGTGTCTGGGCGACCATCAGCCAGAGCGGTCACGTGTATTACGACTCGATCAACATGTTTGTTTTCTTTCTGCTGGGAGGCCGTTATCTCGAGTTGCTGGCCCGGCAGAAAGCGCTGCGGGCAACGGAAGAACTTGGGCGATTGGCCCCAGCCTTTGCTGACCGCTTTGTCGCCGCTGGTGATACGGATGTCACGGAGCGCGTTCTGGTCTCTGCATTGCAAGTCGGGGATCGGGTACTGGTGAAGCCCGGAACCCAGGTACCGGCCGATGGTTGCGTCGTCAGTGGTGAGAGCAGTGTGGATGAATCCCTTCTGACGGGTGAGAGTCTCCCGGTCGACAAGACCATTGGGTCGGCGGTGACCGGCGGCTCTATGAATATCGCCAGCCCCCTGGTCGTTCAAGTGCAACAGGTTGGCGAAGCGACCCGCCTGTCGGCCATCCTCAAGCTCATGGAGCGGGGGGCGCTCGAAAAACCGCGTGCCGTGACTACCGCAGACCGTGTGGCCTCCTGGTTTCTCTGGGGGCTGTTAGGGCTTGCCGCGCTGACGGCTGTGATCTGGTGGCAGATCGACCCGAGCCAGGTGTTGCCGGTGACGGTTGCCGTCCTGGTTGTCAGCTGCCCTTGTGCGTTGTCGCTGGCGACGCCGGTCGCCCTGACGATAGCCACAGGACGCTTGGCGCGTGAAGGATTGCTCGTGACCCGGGGTCATGCTGTCGAGACCCTGGCTCAGGTGACCGATGTGGTGCTTGATAAGACGGGCACGCTGACGACTGGGCAGATGCGCCTGTCGCGGATGGCCGTTCTGTCGTCTCCGGATGAATCGACCTGTCTTGCATTGGCGGCGAGTCTGGAGCACACATCCTCCCATCCCTTGGGGGTGGCGCTGGTTCGCGCGGCAGCAGGTTTACCATCTTACCCCGTCACTGAAGCGCGCCATCAGACGGGTGCGGGTATTGAAGCGACAATAGAAGGACGTATCTACCGGATCGGACATGCGGATTTTGTTGCGGCGCTGGTGGGGGTCCCTCTGGCGCCGGATGACAGTGCTGCAGACACGGAGGGGACCACGCTCTACCTGGGCGAGGTTGGCGGTTGGCTGGCGCGTTTTGTGATGACCGATACATTACGTGCGGATGCGCCGGACACGGTTCAGGAGCTTCGTGGCTTGGGTTGCGCGGTATCGCTACTATCCGGAGATGCTAACCCTACCGTACAGGCAGTGGCCGATGCGGCGGGCATTGCAGAGGCTGAAGGACGAGCCACCCCGCAAAGCAAGCTAGCTCACGTGGCAAACTTGCAGGCAGCAGGGCATGTGGTCTGTATGGTGGGCGATGGTGTCAATGACGCCCCGGTGCTGGCGCACGCCCAGGTTTCTGTGGCTATGGGGGAGGGCACCGAACTGGCACGGACACAGGCAGACTGCGTCCTGCTCGGCAAACACTTACGGGTGCTACCGTCTGCGATTCGTCTGGCGCGGCGAACTCGCCGCATCATCCGTGAAAACCTTTGGTGGGCGATTGTGTACAACGCTATTGCTTTGCCCATCGCAATGAGCGGGTGGTTGACGCCATGGCTGGCTGGTCTGGGTATGTCATTGAGCTCGTTGTGGGTTGTGCTGAATTCGCTCAGGCTGCAACGTATCCGGATTCACGAGTGATTCGCCAATAGGGTCTGGTTCGGGCAGAATGTCCCGTATGGAATCCCTCTATCTACTCATCCCCGTCTCTATCATCCTGGTTTTTGTAATAGCAGGACTCTTCTGGTGGTCTGTGCGATCAGGCCAGTTCGATGATCTGGAGGGGCCGGCGCACCGTATCCTGATGGACCGTGAGCCCCAGAAATCAGGCGATACTCCAGGTATCGTGGCAAAAAATAAGCACTATCCTGATCGTCATATGCCGGATTGAATTGGGTTTGGCCTGTTGTTGCGGTGCAACTTTTTTTGACCTACGTCAAGAAGTGCTCAAATAGATGATGTTTTTGTGAATTATTGACCCTGACTGGTCTTGTATCAGACATGAGATAACAGCATACTCTGACCCGCAGGGTTGTTCGGGCTCAGGCCCAGATTCTGCTTCTCTGTTGGGGTTGGGGTGCGCTGTTTAGGCAGTGCACCTTTTTTTTGCACAAAATGTTTACCAGCATCCAAAAATACGTTGGTACCTGTTGTTCGTGCGGTATCAAGTTGGTTTATTACCAACATCAAAAAATTTGATCTAGATCAAAGAAAGCGTATTCAGTTAGAATTAAGCCTTTGTTAAGGTACGCTTTGCGTGCAAAATCACGGTGTTTGTTTAATCAAAGAGGTGCGTCCTATGTCTGTAATGTCGGATACGCAATCTGTATATAACTACAAGATTGTTCGGCAATTTGCCGTTATGACGGTGATCTGGGGGATCGTCGGCATGCTGGTGGGTGTTATTGTCGCCGCCCAGCTCGTCTGGCCTGAACTCAATTTCGCTCCCTGGCTGACTTTTGGCCGTCTGCGTCCGTTGCATACCAATGCCGTGATTTTCGCGTTCGGTGGTTGTGCCCTGTTCGCAACGTCCTACTACGTCGTGCAGCGCACCTGCTACACCCGTATTTTCTGCGATAAGCTCGCCGCTTTCACCTTCTGGGGTTGGCAGCTGATTATCGTGCTGGCCGCTGTGACGCTGCCGCTGGGCATGACATCCGGTAAGGAATACGCCGAACTTGAATGGCCGATCGACATCCTGATCGCTGTGGTGTGGGTCGCCTACGCCATCGTGTTCTTCGGTACGATCGCCAAGCGTAAAGTCGGTCACATCTATGTGGCCAACTGGTTCTACGGTGCCTTCATCATCGCCGTGGCGCTGCTGCATATCGTCAACAGTGCCGAGATTCCAGTGAATCTGTTCGGCATGAAGTCGTACTCGGCTTACTATGGTGCGCAAGACGCGATGGTTCAGTGGTGGTATGGTCACAACGCCGTGGGCTTCTTCCTGACGGCAGGCTTCCTGGGCATGATGTACTACTTCGTGCCGAAGCAGGCTGGTCGTCCGGTTTACTCCTACCGTCTGTCGGTTGTGCACTTCTGGGCCCTGATCTTCACGTACATGTGGGCGGGTCCGCACCATCTGCACTACACTGCGCTGCCGGACTGGACGCAGTCGCTGGGTATGGTTTTCTCGCTGATTCTGCTGGCACCATCGTGGGGCGGCATGATCAACGGCATCATGACCTTGTCGGGCGCATGGCACAAGCTGCGTGATGATCCTATCCTCAAGTTCCTGATCACCTCGCTGTCGTTCTACGGCATGTCGACCTTCGAAGGTCCGATGATGGCGATCAAGACCGTGAATGCGCTGTCGCACTACACGGACTGGACTGTGGGTCACGTGCACTCGGGTGCCCTGGGTTGGGTGGCCATGGTGTCGATCGGTTCGATCTACTTCCTGATTCCGAAGCTGGTTGGCAAGCAGGAGATGTGGAGCACCAAGCTGGTCACCACGCACTTCTGGATTGCAACGATCGGTGTGGTTCTGTACATCGCTTCGATGTGGATCTCGGGCGTGATGCAAGGCCTGATGTGGCGTGCTGTTAACGCCGATGGCACGCTGACCTATAGCTTTATCGAAAGCGTCAAGGCTAGCTATCCGTTCTGGGCAATCCGTGTTCTGGGTGGCCTGATGTATCTGGGCGGTATGCTGCTCATGCTCTACAACGTGGTCAAGACGATGCAGGGTGCCCGTATGGTGGACGACGCTGCGGTTCCCGCACCGGCTCACCACTAAGCGCAACTGAATCGGAGAATTACGATGAAAATTACACAAGAACTCGTTGAGCGCAAGGTAGGGTTGCTGATTGTACTGACCTTCCTGACTGTTCTGGTTGGCGGTGCAATCGAGATCATCCCGCTGTTCTGGCAGAAGTCGACGACGACCCCGATCGAAGGTCTCAAGCCTTACGATGCCGTGCGTCTGGTCGGTCGTGACATCTACATCCGCGAAGGTTGCTACAACTGTCACTCGCAGATGATCCGTCCGTTCCGTGCAGAAACCGAGCGTTATGGTCACTACTCGGTGGGCGGTGAGTCGGTTTATGATCACCCCTTCCAGTGGGGTTCGAAGCGTACCGGCCCGGATCTCGCCCGTGTTGGCGGTCGTTATTCGGATACCTGGCACGTGGCTCACCTGAACAACCCGCGTGATGTGGTGCCTGAGTCGAATATGCCGGCATATCCGCACCTGTTGACCACTAAGGCTTCAACGACGGTTGGTGCTGATGCCGATGCCAAGATGATCGCGCTGCGTCGTGTTGGCGTTCCTTACACTGACGAAGATATCGCTGGTGCCAAGGAAGCGATCGGCGACAAGACCGAAATGGAAGTTCTGGTTGCCTATCTGCAGGGTCTAGGTACGCTGCTGCCGAACACGGCGGCGGCGACTTCGGCACCGGCAGCACCTGCGGCGGCTCAGTAATCATGGATCAGAACGATCTTCGCGTGATTGTGACAGTGGTGTCTTTTATCGCCTTTGTTGCCATCATTTTCTGGGCGTTCAACCGGAAATCAAAGCCAGGCTTTGATGTCGCTTCGCGCATTCCGTTTGAAACCCTGGAGCAGGCTAAGCAGGACGAGGCCCGCGAAGAGAAGCTGAACTAATCCAAACCGTTACGAACTTACGGAAGAATCATCATGCTAACTAGTGTTGCTTCAATTATCGTCACCATCGTGGTGCTGGGCAGCATCCTCGGTTGCGGTTTCATTCTCTGGAACCAAAGCCGGGTCAAGATGCCCAAGGGCAAGGTTGAAACCACCGGTCACGAGTGGGACGGCCTTGAGGAATATAACAACCCGCTGCCGAAGTGGTGGATGGGTCTGTTCTGGATCACCGTGATCTTTTCTCTGGCCTACGTGTTCCTGTACCCGGCTCTGGGTAATAACAAGGGTGTGCTGGACTGGTCGTCTGCTGGCCAATGGCAAAAAGAAGTGAACAAGGCCGATGAGCAGTATGGTCCGCTGTTTGCCAAGTATGCACAGACCCCGATCACTGATCTGTCGCAAGATCCGCAAGCATTGGAAGTGGGTAAGCGTCTGTTCCTGACTTACTGCTATCAGTGTCACGGTTCGGATGCGCGTGGTGCCAAGGGCTTCCCGAATCTGACAGACAACGATTGGCTGTACGGTGGTTCGCCGGAGACAATCCTGCAAACCATCACGAATGGCCGTAACGGCATGATGCCGCCGCACGCGCATCTCGGTAACGATGCAATCAAGGATCTGGCGAACTATGTTCGTTCACTGTCGGGTCTGGCCAACGATTCGCTGGCTGCAGCCAAGGGCAAGGAACTGTTTGCATCGTCTGGTTGTGCTGGCTGTCACGGTGCGGATGGCAAGGGTAACCAGGCCATTGGTGCACCGAATCTGACGGATAACGTCTGGTTGTACGGTAGCTCGGAGAAGACCATTATCGAAACAATCGCTAATGGTCGTCAGAACATGATGCCAGCCTTCGGCGATCGTCTGAATGAAGGTAAACTGAAGTTGCTATCGGCTTACGTATATAGCCTGTCGCAGAAGCCTGCGGCCAAGTAACTTTGCGTTAGATCAAACGCCCCGCTGGTATTCCGGTGGGGCGTTTGTTTTTTTAGTTCCAAACGATATATACAAGCGTAGAATGTTGCCATTCGAAACGATCTACGAAAGCGTGTTATGAGCCAGCAAGAAAACCAAAAGCCTAAAGCCACCGAGCCCGAGGTCGTCGAGCAGTCACTTTATGCCAAGCATAAAAAAGTTTATGCGCGTGAAACAGCGGGAAAATTCAATTCGCTGCGCTGGTTCTTTGTTTTCCTGACACAGGTCATCTTCTACGTTGGACCTTGGTTGCAGTGGAATGGTCGCCAGGCACTGCTCTTCAATCTGGATGAGCGCAAGTTCTATATGTTCGATCTGGTGCTCTGGCCCCAGGACGTCATCTATTTATCAGTGATTTTGCTGCTGTCGGCTTTTGGTCTGTTCCTATTTACGGCCGTTGCCGGTCGTCTCTTCTGTGGTTATGCCTGCCCACAGACGGTATATACCGAAATTTTCATGTGGATCGAGAACAAGCTTGAGGGTGATCGCAACGCGCGTATCAAGCTTGATCAGGCACCCATGTCTGGCCGCAAATTCCGTATCAAGGCCAGCAAATTTGCCCTGTGGGGTGCGCTGTCATTCTGGACCGGTATTACCTTCGTTGGTTATTTCATGCCGATGCGAGAGCTAATGCATGATTTGCTCACACTGACGATCAGTGGATGGTCAGCCTTCTGGGTATTCTTCTATAGCGCCTTCTGTTTCCTGCAAGCGGGTTTTATGCGCGAGCAGGTTTGCAAATACATGTGCCCGTATGCGCGTTTTCAGGGTGTGATGTTCGACCCGGATACACTCATCGTGACTTATGATGCAGCGCGCGGTGAAAACCGCGGTCCGCGTCGCAAATCTGATGACGCCAAGGCCAAGGGGCTGGGTGACTGCGTCGACTGTAAAGTCTGTGTTCAGGTTTGCCCGACCGGCATTGATATTCGTAACGGTCTGCAGTACGAATGTATTGGTTGTGGATTGTGTATCGATGCGTGTAACGAGATCATGGACAAGATGGAGTATCCGCGTGGTCTGATCCGTTATGCCACCGAAAACTCTGTTGGTAAAAACTATACCTCGCAACAGATGCTCCGACATGTGATGCGTCCGCGCATCATGTTGTACACGGGTATCTTGCTAGTCATTACTGCCATCTTTGTCTATTCGCTGACAACGCGGATCCCGATGCGGGTGGATGTGCTGCGGGATCGCGGCGTGATGTCACGTGAAGTGGGCGATGGCCTCACCGAAAACGTTTATCTGCTGCACATTATGAACATGCAGGATACGGAACGCACCTTCAGTGTTAAACCTGAAGGTCTGGAAGGGATCCGTATGGATGGTCAGGATACTTTTACCGTTCAGGCACTGCAGAACATGACTCAGCCTATCAATGTGCGTGTGCCATCGGGAGAGGGTAAACCGGGTGCCAACCCGATCAACTTTATCATCGTAGACACCCAGAATCCGGATGTCCGTCGTGATGAAAAGTCGACCTTCATTCAGCCCAATTAAATTTACGACCTAAATGACATCGAAACCGACACCTTGGTACAAGCACCGTTGGCCCTGGATTCTGATGGCCGGTCCGGCGGTGGTGATTGTCGCGGGCTTTATTACGGCCTGGCTGGCCATCGAAAGCAATGATGGCTTAGTGGACGACAACTACTATAAGGTCGGTTTGTCCGTGAATCAGCAACTAAAGCAAAAACAGCTGGCCGCAGAACTGAATCTCAAGGCGGATCTCAGTATTGTTGGTGGTCAGTCTGTTCAACTGGTGCTCTCTGGTTTGCCCAAAGAGGCTTTGCCGGAGACGCTGCAGCTGCGGCTCGTCCATCCAACGCGTAAAGGCGAAGATCAGACCATCATGTTGAAGCGAGAAGGGCGGGTGTTTAGTGGTCCGCTGACGGGTAATCCTGGGACTGGCCGTTGGAACGTTGTGATCGAAGACCCGCTGGCTGGCTGGCGCATGGACGGTGTCTGGGATATTCAAACAAAAACAGGCGTTACGATTTTTGCACGGCCCCAATAATTTTATTTTGTTGATAGAAAGGAGCGCATCATGGCTTGGAAAGAACTGTTCACAACCGATGTTGGTCTAGGTAGCCTCGCTGTTATCGTTTTTGTTGTTGGCATGTCGATCTTCTTCGGTCGCATGTTTAATAAGAAAATGAACGAAAAACCAACCGACGAGTAATTAGTCGCTAGCGGTAAAAAAGCCCGCCAGGAAAATCATCCTGTCGGGCTTAGTTATTTGTAAAGGCGCAATTTTTACCCTGTGTGGGTTGAAAAGACTTGGGGTTTGTCCGCTAGTATCTCATATCGATCGTCTGACTATAGGTTTCTGGTATGGCGAATGCGCATTCATCAAATGACGGCTTGCCAAAGGCCTTGATGTTATTCGATAGCCCGTAACCTTCAATCGGGATCATGCCGAAGCGCTTATTCATCTGGCCATCGTTGTTTTCATCGTGGAATACGATCAGAGCGTATTGGCCAGCGGGTAAATCAGTGAATTTAAGCAACACAATACCTGATTGTGCGGTTGCTGAAGTATGAGCCAGCGCTTTAGCCTCCTTGGGAAAGCCATCTGATGGTCTAAAAATGCCCGCTCGGACTGTTCCCTGATCATCACGAATCCCATTAACGGTGATTTCTAGAGAATTACCTGCGGCTAGTACGCATGTGTTCAACATGAGAAAATTGACGAAAGCAAAAAACCGCTGATAAGTTATATACATTGTATTAATTATTAGGTTTCAAATTAATGGATCAGTAAAGAGCTGATCAAGTCAGCTCTTGTTAATGGATTATTCAAGATACATCTTGGATCGATCGAGTTTGTAGCCCCAGGGTAGTCCGGAGTTCTTCCAGCCGTTGACCTGCCGCCAGTTCTTTTTAGGACCTTCTTTGACGGTGTCCCCTTCAAAGCCATCCACAACAACGTAGACCTGCTTGTAGCTCTTGCCATCTAGTGCCTTGGCACTCGGCGCGCCACGCTCACCCCCTGATCGACACATCAGAACAACTTTGTCATCCTTGCTCAAGCCTCGCTCTTTGAGTGCTTGGGAAATTTTGGATTCAAAGTCT
>JACCDV010073704.1_pt1 | contig 18912 bp, 13 predicted proteins | sample 7446131 | NCBI WGS metagenome assembly JACCDV01 (sample SAMN15323448, study PRJNA562643) | freshwater metagenome | isolation source: river surface water | place: USA:Blue River Watershed | collected 2017-08-17 | reverse complement strand
TGGTCACACCTGAATCTGTTAACACAAATACACCACTTGCCGATTGCACCCCACCCCTCGCTCCTCCAATTCCTCCGGCACCAGCGGTGGCAGTTAAACTGAGAGGATCTGCATTTCCACCGTTGCCGCCATTACCTCCATTTCCAGATACTCCAGAGGATGTAGTTAGGGTTCCAGATATACGGGTATTTGTAATGGTTACTGATCTACCTATGCCGCCTATACCACCGCTACCACCATCTCCTCCTGATCCTCCATCAGCATCGAGATTACCACCATTGCCGCCGTTTCCTCCATTACCACCACTACCGCCATTTCCTCCACTTGAATTGACATTTCCAGTGATTATTAAATTTGTCAGCACTAGAATTCCACCTGCACCTCCAGCTTCTCCTGTGCCACCTGGTGCTCCCCAACCACCTGCACCCCCAATAGAGTCTATTGCAGCATCATTACCTGCGGAACCTGCGGAATTAGTTGTTCCATTTCCATTTGTAGCAGCAGTCCCTCCAGCACCGCCTAATCCAGTACCACCTAGGTTAACTGAATTTTGTCCATTACCTCCATTACCTCCATTACCACCATTTCGGCCATCTGCTCCTCTCGAAGAAATATTACCAATAACCGTTCCGTTTTTGACCGTGAATCCATAGCCTTGACGATGGCTAGTCGAGGTAGTTGTACCCGTTCCGACAATGTTTCCTGTGATTGTCGAACTAGCCAAATCTATAACGATGTCATCAGCACGAATACTCAAACAATCACCACCTGAACCAATATTGCCCGTCAAAGTATATGTCTCTCCACCGATCGCCAAGATTCCGCAAGCACTGAGATCAGTTGCGGCATGAGTTTTGGAGGGTAAACTGATAAAAAATAATACAGCAAACAATATATAAAAAATACGTAATTTCCCAAATTTCATATGCCTATTATAACCTACTTCTTCTTTCCTATATGTTTTTCGTAAGCTTTCCTAGCTTCTAATCGATATTCGCAATGTTCACATGTTGGTGATTGAGCAGGTACGGTATCACTATCGAGGCATTTTTTGGCTCGGATCAATACATCATCGATCCAATCGCTTTTTCCAGTATATGGAAGAATTTTAACATCGAATTCCAGCTTACCATCAAAAGCAGCACGGTCCTTTTTACCATTTACATATACAAAATATCCTGTATCACTAACTTCAAATCCATTATTGCGCACCAACCACTGGTATATTTCCATCTGGCGCCTGTATTGATTGTGCCAACGAGTATCCTCAAGCTCTATCTCCCCATCCTTACTGGTTGCTTTGTAATCAACGATAGAGAGTGCACCAGGTTTGCCACCCTTCCCCAAACTTTGCCATATATCATCTACTGCACCGAATACCAAAAAATTTGTTTGAGGATGCAGATATTGAACTCCGACAAAGTTTTCTCGCCACTGATCCATGTTTGGATGTGAAAAAGGAATCATATTCAGACCATACTTTTCCATCATAGGATGAGCTTTGCCATTTGCACGATGGATATCGAATTCTTTTTTCAAAAGATGATCAACGGCAACATTCAAAGTAAAACTAGGCATGCTCGGCCTCGCAATCCCTAGCTTACGATCAAGATAAAAGCAAAGCGGGCATTCCAAAAACATATCAATCTTAGTGCGGCTCAATTTGAAAGGCTCGCCTTTTAGACCAACGTTTTGGGCGCTATAAATCCCCCAGGTTTTTACAATATTGCTTTTGTCCCAAGCTTTGGATGTTTTTGCCATGAAATTTAGGATTGCTAGTTTGACGGTACAGTTTTGATAATTTCAGTAACTTCCCCAAGAACTATTTCTATTCTTTCCTTTGAAAAACCCAAAATCTGCATTTCTGATATTTTATCAAAAAGGGTTTTTGCTAAAACGATGTCACGCTCCAGAAGTAGACGCTTTTCTCCAGATGAAAGCGTAGTTAAGCATGTGATCGGATGAAGCAATGTATTCTCAATCATCGTTCGTAGGTTTTCTTCTTCCGGATAATCCCAACTTAATAGTTTGATCCCTTTACATGATGCATACGTGGTTGCTGTATCTGTAAATCTTGTATTTGTGACTAGCCAACCCTCGCTCAGTTTTCTTTTCTTGCCCCCATAGTCGAATGTTGTCTCTGCGAGGTCGTCGTACCTGGCTTTGACATATAATGCCACTTTTAGATCTGTTTTTGAGGCAGGATCGTGGTGATATTTTACCTCAGCCATGATTAGTTTTTCCTCATTTGCCTCATTGTCCGCAAGGCCTGTTATGTTATCGGTTCGCAAACCCCATGCCACCACATCAACCTCATGAGGGACACAACCACCTAATACAACTTGGTCAGTAATGGAATCCAAGCCCCAACGAGCTTTGAATAGTTGTGCTATGTACTCCTCAAATGGAAATCCAGTTGGCCCAAATTCCAATAGAGATCTGCGTAGTGAATATCTTGCCGCAACAACTCGAGAGGATTCCTTGAGCAAGGCAAATGCTCGTTCATATATTTCTGATGCGGAGCAGTAAATTTCGGTACGTTCTTCTTTATCGACATGATTATGTAGACCTTCATCCAAGAATGCCTCAATGACGGTATGAACTATCTTATCCGCTTGGTTTTCGTCCGCCCCGGATTTAATCAAGGAACTCCTGATCTTAGATTGGTCAAAGAGCTCAAAACTCCCATCCTCCTTTTTTACAAATAGCTGTCTATCTGAATGCGTTTTTGTCATCACTGGATTATACCACCACAGAGGCAGACATCGCCATCGTAAATGACACAGCTTTGTCCACTGGCCACCCCTTGCTGTGGCTCTTCGCATCGGATCAATAGGGCAAAACCTCCCTTGGCATCCACGGTTGCTGAAACATAGGCATTTTGGAGTGGCTGACGGTGCCGCAGGCGTATTTTGACCTTGGTTTCAGCCGCTGCTCGCATATTATGAAGTTTAGAATTTTTTGATAAAAAATTAACTTCAGCCAATACCATGTTTTGCGAACGGTCTGATTTGATTAAGTCCCTTTGTGGCCCTACAAACAATATGTTTTTTTCGATATCCTTTTTGATAATAAATTGTGGCTCTGCATCAGTCTTGGCATTTACTATTGTGAAGCCATGTCGCTCTCCTATCGTATATAGAATAGCTCCGTCATGTGTGCCGATTTTATTACCCTTCATATCGCAGACATCGCCAGGTATTGGATTTAAATATTCCTTTAGGAATTCTTTCATATCCAGTTTGCCAATGAAGCAGACACCCTGGCTGTCTTTTTTATTATAAACAACAAGCCCTGCATTTTTTGCAATTTCTCTGACCTCATCCTTATTTAATGATCCGACTGGGAAAATGACCTGTGCCAAGATATCTCCTGGAATTGCGCATAAAAAATATGTCTGATCTTTGGCTTCGTCTATAGCCTGTACAAGTTCAGTGTTTTTTGAAGTATCTCTTGTCCTTGCATAATGCCCTGTGGCTACAAAATCTGCACCCTCCTTCATAGCGTAATCAAAAAAACCTCCAAATTTCACATGCTTATTGCACATGATGTCTGGATTAGGGGTGCGGCCAGCGGCATATTCTTTGATCATATAATCTGCCACATTTTGTTTATACTCCTCCTCCAAATCTAATGTTTTAAAGGGAATTCCAAGCTCTGCACATACCCTCATGGCATCTCGTCTATCGTCTTTCCAGGTGCAGATTTGACCTTCTGGTTGCCAGGTTTTGATGAATACTCCTGTAACGTCGAATCCAGCTTCTTTGAGGAGGTATGCAGAAACTGATGAATCTACGCCTCCGGACATGCCGACGAAGACCTTGGGTTTTAGAGGCGATGATAGTGCCTCGTGGATATGGAGGGGTAGATCGCGGATAGCGCGTTTGATTAGTTTTGCGGAGGGTTCCATGGTTAACATGCTAATTATAGATCATGTATAGCGTTTTTTTGGGTTAGTGGCAAATGGGTAATTTGAATATTTAAAACTATTTGAGAAAAAGAAACCCGCCGCGAACGGAGGGAATCTCTGATTCGGGCGGGTATTTATAAGCATGTACCTATGTTATTCAGCTCTCGAGCTGAAGATACATTTCTGGCATAACCCAACCAGCAAAATAATTGATGTTGTCTCCGATTGCCATGCGGACAGTCTCATCATCACGGTAGGCGGCGAACATTTTTGCCACATGCTCGACCTGTGTGTGATTAGGGAGGCCCATGCCAAGAGCCAAGATGTCGTCCATAGCCTTTCGGTAATCTTCCTGAGTATAGTGGGCGCTTTTAATTTGCTGAATGATTTTCGGGCTGAGTTCAGATAATGAGTGCATGTTGTTTGGTACTGGTTGAATTGAACTGAAAAGAACGGTATATTAATACCATATAATGTATTATATGTCAATGGATTGAAGAGGATAATCCCCCCCCCACCACCCCTACCTCAAATACCCCCATACGTCTCGCTGAAATAGGTATTGCCATCATCATAGAGGAAATACGTGTACTTCGTTTTTTTTGGGTTGCTGGCAACTAACTTTTTTCTATAAGAAAAAACACCCGCGGAGCAGTTTTAAAGTTGCTTCGCGAGTGGGGATTTCGAATGGTACGTGTAAGTGGACTTAGCCCATATTTAACACAGTTCAATCCTCGCATCTAAGGAGGAGATTAAAGGTCATGACAGGCCTAACTATGTCTTTAACCGACTTTATTATTATATCGGCACTTATGCACTATCCATCTGATCCGTATTCAAGGTCCTTGAGAGACCTTGGGATGTGCCTCAGTCAGATTTCTCTGTAGAGACTATCGTTTGCAAGCAGGTGGCAAGTACCCAAAACTTGTCCTGCTGACATCCGAATATGTGAGGTACTTTCATGGGTACATTAGAAGTCTAACATAGTATACGCTTGTTGTCAAGTCATAACCATTCATCTAATTCATACGAATTCTATCGCCATATTCGATCATTGAATCAATGTCCTCCTTTTGATGTTCTCCATCCAGATGCTGTTTATACGCGATAACTCGCGAAGGGGAAGAAACATTAACGGTCAAGCCCTCCTCTATGTCCATATCGACTATATCAGACAGGTCGGCTGGGATTGGAATCCAAGCGGTTCTATCCTTATTGCTCACTTTTACCTCAAATGCCCCACTAATATCTATTTCCTGACCATTAAAATTCAATGTCATAAGTAATAAGTCCCATTTTCCGTCCTGATAATAGGCTGGTCCGTAGATAATATACGGACTCACACTTTCAATGATTTTATCAAAATCCTCCTCCGGAATATCTATATCAATATCATTCAAGGGTCTTCTTGAACCGTAAATTTTTGCCGCAAGACCTCCAGATATTTGATATGGAATATTTCTTGAGTTGATGATTCCAAGTATCCACTTCTAGGCACTGATTGTTTTTTTCTCAAGCATCTCCTGACTATATAAATTAATCTAAATACCTATCCTTCAACCTTAAATGTCCCTCATATGTCTCACTGAAATGGGTCGTACCATCATCATCTGATAGGAAGTAAACGTACGTATTCTTTTGAGGAAAAAGTGCTGCTTTGATCGATTCGATTCCGGGATTGGAAATTGGTGTAGGAGGCAGTCCTCTGTTTGTATATGAATTATATGGAGATGCAGCGCGCAGATCCTTAGTCGTCAGCTGTGCTGAAGTCTTCCCAGTAACATATGTCAGCGTACTGTCAGCTTGTATCGCCATTCCCCCTTTGATTCGACGCCAGAAAAGATCAGCGACCATAGCCTTATCCTCCGGCGTTTGGACTTCTTTTTCCAATATTGAAGCCATGATTATTATGTCTTTGGTATCTTTCGGAATTCCATATGTACGTGCAATTATGTCAGTGGTTGTAGTCGATCCGACAAGCGTCAGGAATTCATTTTTAAAAGGTGCTACTCTCCGATCAAAATTATTAAGCATCATGGATATCGCTACACCCGATGTGGCATAGGGATAAAAGAAATACGTATCAGGAAAAAGATATCCTTCATATTGCTCGGCATTTTTTATAAAATCCTCCTCACTGATATCGACGAGTTTAGAACTATATGTCTCTGCCATTCTCTCTACAGTAAACCCTTCAGGGATTGTTACTTTTACAGGCTCATATCCGTAAGATGCATCACTCAATCTATTAAGTATCTCAAATATATTCTCACCACCTTTGAATACATAGATTCCTTGTTTAATTTTCTTTTCTATGCCTAGTTTCTGAATTAAACTGAGAGCCACTTTCTCACTTTTGATAACATTCATCTCTTTCATCTTTCCGATAAATTCCAAAAGATTAGTTTCACCTCCTAATTCAATCACAGCTGCCTGCAATCGCGTTTCTGTAACAACTGGATTGCTTGGTCCCATAAACCATTTGTACCAACCAACAGAACCAGCTACCAAAACTAGCAATATGAGGACGAGAACCCATAGAGCTGTTTTTTTCAAAAAATTCCACATAGCGATTGCGAACATAATGTTAGATCGGAAGGTTCGCCGGAGGCTCAACTCTCTTGGCGGATAGACGAGTAAGGGTCGGAGTCCTCGCAACCTGACCTGGATAATGATAGATAGTAGCCAACTCTTCTGTTGTCATGATAAATGGTGTTCCCTGATATCCAATAGGGATATATTCAGGTACAAAAAATGATCGCCATTTATATAACTCAAATAGTTTTTGTTTCTGCTTCAAAGTTTTCTTGCCCGAGATATCTTGCCATGGATAATCAAAACCAGGTGCCTTGTCGGCCTTGAAACTATTGAGATTCGGGGTACCAAAATGACGTAATATTCCAGCTAGACCTGCTTGGGTCGATGTGCGATAAGCATTTTTTGTCGCCGTATAGATGACTCGAATACCGCAATCAAATGGAATTTTGCCGAGATTACCTTCGATAGCGTCTACTGCCTCTTTTTCTCCCTTGGTTAATGTCAAAAGACTTGGATTAACAGGTTTTGTGATATCCATCTTGATATCTCGCTTATTTCTCTTATGCAAATCTATTTCGGCATCATATTTCCAATCCACCTTCTGGAACCAAGTTCCAGGTTTTGGCCTGTCTTTGACATGGGCGCGCACACAGATCTGTAGCCAAGCCTGCTCGCCTTTTTGCAATGACCCTAGAAATTCAATTACTGGAGTAATTGGATCAACTTTGCCAGTTTCTTTTTCTCCGCTATCTCCAGTTAATCCATAAGCCGTGTATGTTTTGATTGGTAAATGAGAAGGTGCTGTTTTTTTAAACTCACATCCCCAGTATTGATTATTCTCTGGGTCAAATGGTGTCATATGTGCATAATCTTTGCGGGTCACATCATCGATTTCGATATCTGCAAACTGCGCATAGAGCTGGGTCTCAATCATTTCCTTGAATCTCGCTCTAGTCCATATAAAAAAGCGCACATAACCATCAATCGATGCGATCTCTAGTGAAAACCAAGGTCTCGTACTTCCCTGCCAGTATTTCTGAAACATATTCCCTTCGCCACCTGGCTGAAATAACGATGTAATGACTATTTCCATGGCCAATGGGCCCTTTGGAATACCCTTGGGTAAACGGCATTCTAATAAAACATATTTCTGTGAAGCAAAGAACTGTGCTCGAATAAATTTGACCCATGTCCTCCAGAATGCCTTGATGAGGAAATACGGGAGTAAGACGATAATGACCGCAAATCCCAATTTCAGGATTACGTCTAGAGTCGATGCAAATGCTGCTTGTGCGGCGGTTTCCATAGGTAGATGTTTGCTGACTATATTCTATCGCATTAAAGTCTATATTCAAATGCATAAAAAACAAAAACCCGTTTTTCACAACAGGTTTTTGTTCACGCTAATTTTTCTTACCTCCCCGCAACCTCCGCAATATGATACTTCCCTTCCTTATCCTTTTTGAAAAACTTATTGCTCTGAAGATTAACTAGAATAGTATTCTCCTTTACATATCGCTCCTTCAAAACTTTTGCTATGATTTCATCCTTTGTGAGCGGACCATTCTTTTCGATTACACTCTTGATAACATCCTTTACAACACCAGATAGATAACCCCACTCAGCCAGAGCATATAGACCTCGGCCGACGAGTACAAATCGTTTGTCTTTGATGAGTTCATTGTGAGTTGTTGCGATATGAGCCTTCTTTTTGAAAAGTTTCTCAATCAACTTTGCGATATCTCGGAAGTGAATTGGAGATCCATGTTTCCTCATAGCTAGGAATGCATAGTCTCGGATTCCCTTTGTAGAGACATTTGATGATGAAGCCTTACCCCATTCTCCAAGTGGATTCTTGGCAATATGCTTTGATATATTGAGCCATCGCTTTGCCACCTCTTGATTTCGATACTTGTCATTAACATCCTTTAGATTATCTAGGAATGAATCAATCATCTCTGACTCTGGGATGAGCTCATGATCGTCAATTGATTTATAAAGCCTACGTAGCGCCTCATGAATCTTCTTTGCTAGGACGGGATCTACATGCCATCGGTGTTTGAACTCAGGGTCTTCTTTTTCCCTCTTAAACTCATCGCCCAATGTTAGTAGAAAATGAATGTGATTTCTTGTGAGGTGATCCTTTGCTAGATGAGCTAATAGTTCATCCTCGGCGATCATACCCCCTAATTCTGTAATAAGAGCATGTAGCTCTGCAAACACAGCTTTTTCTTGCTTAAATGGAGCCGATTTTCGAATATTTTGAAGAGCGACATGTTCAATCTGGCGCACTCGTTCTCTGGTGATCGAATACTGTTCACCGATGGCCTCAAGGGTCATCCGCTCACCGTCCTTGTCTAGGCCATATCGCTTTGTTATAACGATTCGGGCTCGTTCGGGCAGGGCCGCCAATAGCTTCTTGGTGACGTTTTTGGGCTTGAATGTAAGGGTTGTCGTTGCCATCTGGTTTTTTTATGGTTTTTACATTAGCATACTTTTGACAAAAGGTCAAATTTTTGTCAATAGTGCACTTTTGTGGACGATTGTTAATATAATTTAAGTACAATTCTATTTCCTCGTTGCATGCATTATATCACAAGATTGAAACTAATCCAGTACTTGTCAATTGGCCACGAAATTGACGATTTTACCAGGTACAAAGATGGTTTTTTTGATAGTTAGTCCTGTTAAATGCGCTCTGACCTTATCAATATTACTAGCCATGTCCACCATTTTTTTCTCGTCCTTTGAATCCTCTATTGAAACCGACAGATGTCCGCGGGGTTTTCCATTGACTTGAATTGTGACAGTTGCCATATCATCTGCAATAAGTGCAGGATCAGCCTTGGGCCAAGGTAATAATGTGACACTTTTCTTATTGCCAATAATGGCATTCATTTCTTCAGCCAGATGTGGTGTGAATGGAGCAAGAAGCGCCAAGAACATCTTGAATTCTGTGGATGGGATAATTGATTCTTTTTCCAGTTGATTAGAGAGTATCATTAGCGATGATACGGCCGTATTCATATTGAGGGCCTCAATATCGTCACTCACCTTCTGTATAGTCTTATGTAAAAGACCTGAAGCTTCTTTAGATATCTCCCCTGTCTTGGAATACTTGGCAGTTAGCTTGAAAACCCGCTCTATGAAGCGCCGAGGCCCAATCAACCCATCGCTATTCCAGGCGACCGCCTGATCAAATGGCCCAATAAACATCTCGAATAGCCGGAGCGTGTCTGCACCATAGGTCTTGATAATATCGTCCGGATTGATGACATTGCCTTTGGACTTGGACATCTTGGTACCATCGTCTGCCATGATTAGACCATGGGAAGTACGCTTTGCATATGGTTCATTTGTAGGGACAAGTCTTTGGTCAAAGAGAAACTTGTGCCAAAACCGAGAATACAGCAAGTGCAGAGTTGTATGCTCCATGCCTCCGTTATACCAATCAACTGGCGACCAGTAAGCCAGCTTCTTTGGATCTGCAAATGCCTTCTTGTTATTTGGATCCATATATCGGAGGTAATACCAGCTCGATCCTGCCCAGTTTGGCATGGTGTCGGTTTCTCTTTTTGCTGGACCTTTGCAAGTCGGACATTTGGTATTTACCCAGGATGAAATAGCGGCCAGTGGTGATTCGCCATTGTCCGTTGGTTCGTATTTTTTTACTTTCGGGAGAACGAGAGGCAGTTTTGATTCTGGTAAAGGTACTATGCCACACTTCGCACAATGCACTACTGGAATCGGCTCACCCCAATATCGCTGGCGCGAGAATACCCAGTCGCGGAGTTTGTACTTTGTGACAATACGTCCATTTACTCCCTTAACAATGAGTTGTTTTGCAACATCAATATGCGTTCCTGTGAATTTTCCTGATTCTACGAGGATGTTCTTTTCTTTATCAATAACAGTGAGAATTGGCAAGTTGAATTTTTTAGCAAAAGATTCATCCCTATCATCATGCCCAGGCACTGCCATGACAGCACCAGTCCCGTAGGTACCAAGAACATAATCGGCGATCCAGACAGGGATCTTTTCTTTGGTAGCTGGATGTATAGCGAAGACACCCTCCAAAGCAACACCCGTCTTTTCCTTATCAGTCGCGGTTCGTTCAGTATCGTCAACTCCCTCAGCTTTTTTCCTATAAGCATCGACTGCATCCCAATTCTTGATATTCTGCCTCAGTATTTCTACTAGCTTGAGCTCTGGAGCAAGTACTATATACGTCACACCGAATAATGTATCAGCCCTAGTCGTGAACACTGTTATTTTTTTGGCAAAATCATTTTCAAACCCATCAATGGCAAAATCGATTTCTGCACCCTCGCTCTTCCCTATCCAATTACGTTGTTGAATCTTGACCCGCTCTGGATAGTCGACATTGTCGAGATCTCGATCAAGGCGGTCAGCGTATTTGGTGATAGCGAGCATCCACTGCTCTTTCTCACGCTTCTCAACCTTGGTTCCGCATCGCTCACAACATCCAGCAACAACTTCTTCATTAGCAAGGCCAATTTTGTCCTTCGGGCACCAATTGATGGAAATTTTATCTCGATATGCTAGGCCTTCTTTCAAAAATTGTAAAAAGATCCACTGTGTCCATTTGTAATAATTCGGATCAGTTGTATCGACGATACGCGACCAGTCAAATGAAAACCCCATAGCCTTGAGTTGGCGTGTGAAATTATCAGTATTTTTTTTGGTAGAAATACTTGGATGAACACCGGTCTTGATGGCATAGTTTTCTGTCGGCAAACCGAATGCATCCCAGCCGATTGGATACATGACATTCTTTCCCATCATGCGATTCTTGCGAGCTATGATATCGAGCGCGGTATAACTCCTAACATGTCCTGCATGAAGGCCTGCTCCTGATGGAAAAGGAAATTCAACGAGCATGTAAAGCTTTTCGCGTTTTGCATCATTATCAATTGCCCTTGAAAGCTTGGGATTCTTATTCCAGAATTTCTGCCATTTGGGTTCGATCTTCAGATGGTCGTATTGAGGTACAGGTACAGGCTTCGGCTTTTTCATAGGATTCTAATCATACAATATATGAGGATAAAGATAAAACACTCAGTTTAAAGAGTGTTTTATCAAAAATTCACCTATTTACAAATGTGTTATTACACCTCTTCCACATCAGCACCTGGAATTGGTCCGGAATTATATGCGGGATATCGTTCAGGATCTATTGAGATCTCGAAGCACTTGTTACCTGCTGGATGCTCATTGAACTGTTCATTATCAGGGTAATATGGATAAGACATATCGTAAGCTAACGATGGTACAGGCATTGATACACCACCTCTACCCTTTCCAGAATTTTGAACTCGCTCATCGACACTGCCATCTTCTGCAAATGTCGCACATAGTTCGAATGTAGGATACTGGACAGTCACGGGTCTAATACCGGGTCTAGTACTCGTTGATGTTACTGATTTTGCAGGAAGTACCCTATATCCATAAGGTTGCTCGGTAGCAGGGTCAACAGGAAATTGACCTCCATATAAATTGCCTAGAGATATTTCTTCTAGGGTTGCAGGAAGAGTGGCATTCTTTGACTGATAATAATTGAGAACTTGATATTTGATATTTTGCAAATCCATTTCTCGCTGATTGTCGTCGCGGATATTTCGCAATAGTGTCGGTGATCCAATATATGAGAATCCAGTAATCAGTAATATAACAACAATACCGATGACACCCCATCCTAGATTACGAGCGGTTTTTGGCTCTTCTGCTAGTGTGCTTTTGATTTCTCGTCTTGTAAACCACCATACCAGCCCTCCTACAACGATAACTGTCAAAGCCTTGGCGATGAATCTAGCGCTGATCTCACCCCCAAGAAATGTATTGATGAGGACCACTAGATCAACAGCGAGCGCAATTATCGCTAGGGTAAATGTCAGATACAATCCCCACCGCCGAACCCAGAGATCTTTCTTTGCGGGATCAGATCGTAGGTGCGAGTAGATTTTTTTCAATAAATAAAGCATCAATGGCGTCAGTACAATCAGCATCGATACAGAGAACCGCATGCCGCTCGCATATGGATCAAAATAATTATATTGCCGATCAGGAAAGACCGTATTGATAATCGAAAAGATGAAACTGATAAATGTTCCTAAAAACGTATACAATGCTGCGATAAATCCGAAATGGAGAAAGAAATCGGTTGCTCCAACTTTGGCTTTGGGTACATTTGGGTTTGATGTTGGTTCCATATATATGTAGCTATTAGTTGATATGGGTGGATTATAGCATTTTGAAGTTTTTTTGGAAAAGAGAAAACCCCTGCCACGCATATTGCGCAGCAGGGGCCGTAGTACTCAATCGTCTCACTGTACATTCCTCATTCCCTTTGCCCATTCGGCGGCATTTTCGAACATGCGCAGCCAGGGTGTTTCCACCAGATGGCTCCAATCTGGATGGATCAAAGGCATCACTTCCCTGCGCAACATACGCTCAGGATGTGGCATGGCAAACATCCGTCTGCCACTCATGTCCGTAAGGGCCGCTATATCATTCGGTGACCCGTTCGGATTATGCGGATACTTACCATTGGCTAGTTCGCCATTTGGCAGGCAATAGCGCATCGCTACTAGTCCTGCATCTTCGATCGCTTGCAGAGCTTTATCATCGGCAAACATGAATCTGCCTTCTGCGTGGGCTACAATAACAGGCAATATCGATCCTTCCATCCCTGTCAGCATGATCGAATTTGTATTCTGCTCGATGCGAACTGTGCCTACTCGAGCTTCGAATCTGCCTGAGAGGTTATGACCCATGGCGATAGCTCCATCGATGCCATGCTTTTTGACAAAGTCCTCCCCCGGAACAAGTCCGAGAAGAGTCCCGAGTTGGCATCCATTGCATTCGCCATTTATGAACGTACTGGGTCTTGCTATGAAATCGGCAAGCTCCTTCTTCGCGCGCTGGTTGAATTTCCAACGCGCAGCCAGGCCGACCGCAGAACCTCCAGCGTCTCCATCAGCGAATCCGCCGACGAAAAAGACTCCGAAGCATCGATGCAAGTCGTACTTGCCGCTCATAATGTCATGCATTGGCAGATTAATTGGCTCCATCCCTGCTTTGAAGCAAATTTCAGCCATCTCTTCCTGACCATTGCTTCCAATTGCACGAATGATCGCTACCTTCGGTCGCCAACCTTGGCGATTCCTCGGTGCTACCGTCGGTGTATAATCGAGCCTCATTATCGGCGTCACGAACCTGTACGGGTCATTTGCCTTTTCTTCAGCGATCGCCGCAGGAAACTGTCTCCTGTTGATCTGATCACTTGTGGCTTCATACCATTTGCAGACTGTCCAGGTTTTTTCCTCGAACATCTCGTTCTCGTCCTGGCAATCATGCCTGTGCTTTCCGTATCTGACTCGGATAATATTTTCCGATTCCGAGTCAGCCTTCGTCGTCTTGCCGATCACAGCCAGTACCCCCTTCATGCCATGACGCTCGAGCACATCGCTGATATGCTGCTCATCGCTAGGGTCGAATTCGATGACGAATCCTGCCTCATGAGCGAACAATGTCGCGATGTCTCCTTGTATATCCACATCAATCCCGCAGTTTCCAGCCGCAGCCATCTTGAGGAGGGATATGAGGAGGCCATTTTCTGCTGGGTTATGGCCAGCCCAAATCAGGCGGGCGGCAACGAGATCTTGCATTGCCGCAAGTCCTCGCGCATATAACTCCGTATCCACATCAGGGCAGTCATTGCCGACCGTTCCGCATGCATGAGCGAGGGCTGAGCCGCCGAGGCGGAATTTTCCGCCTGACAGATTTATCCAGCCAATGAGGCTCATACCCGCATACTTTATGTCGGCGGTCACTACATTTCTGATATTAGTAGCAACTCCGTGCAGGGTTATGAGTAAGACACCTGGGGATTTGATCCTTTCATTGTCTATTTCAACCCCCAGACTCAGGCTGTCCTTGCCGCAATGCGGTGTTGCTGTTTTCATGTCCATGATACCCTCAACCAACGACTCCATGGCGCTATGCATCCGTATGGCTTCGCCAGGCTGCTTTGCATCCCAGCACCAATTTACAGATCCATATATTGCCGAGAGGCCTCCTTGGATTTCCACGAATGCGATATTACCAAGCGCTGTTGCCAACGTCAGGCGTGCCGCTTTTGCTTCATCTACGAGCATTGCCGCAGGCTGAGAGGCTTCTGCGCTGACATGACCCGAATCTGAGATCTGGCTCGTGGCCAAAACTGCGAACTGGGAAACTGACAACTGTAGAGGACCTACTCGCTGATTCACAACCGTCCTTCCTCCGACCCATGAGTCCATCTCGTCGAGGCCATGCCTCACCGACCCGACTGACATCAGCTTCAGAACTTGTTCCACCATCTCCGCGATTGGTATCGACGGAAGTATAAATGTGGTTAGATTCTTTGCGATAGTATTGTCAGTGTATGTTCGGAACCCACTCGCATTTTTAATAGGCTCAATAGGTAGGTCGACGGGCATAGATTCATCTCTTTCGTCTATGACCACAATTCTACCATCGCCGGTGATTTCTCCAGCGACTTCCAGATTGACTCCTTCTCTGTCGCATATACCCTCGAGTAACTCCAGATCATCAGGTGTGATGAGAACATAGATTCGCTCTTGATATTCACAGCAGTAGATTTCAACTTGCGACATGGTGGGGTCGCCGATCATTGTATTGCTTAGATGGTATCTGACACCAGTATCTCCGATTTCGAAGCCGACGACAGATTGTCCGCCAGCCCCTTGATCATGTGCACAGAGAATTGGATTTTTTTCTCCCATTTCAATGCATGTTTTTACGACCTCATAGACACCACGTTGCACGATTGGATTACCTCTCTGTACCGAGGCTTGATCTTGATCTGCTTGTGCACTTCCTTTGGTCGCACTTGATCCTGCGCCACCATTTAAGCCAACACGAAATGCCGGTCCGCCTAATGCGACTACCAGCATTCCCCACCCCTGTACATGTTTCTTTGCATGCTTTTTTGACATGACTCCGAGGAGCCCGGCTGCCACGACGGGTTTTATGAATTCCCGACGCTTGCCGTCTACGGTGAGACCAAAAGAATAGCAACGATATGACAAAGTGGGAATGCCAGAAGCATTTCCAAAATGCGCACCTTCGCTTTTTCCCTCAGTGAATTGATCGAGACCTGATGCGTAACGATCGCTATACTTCCATGCCGCTTCTCCGTTTTGAAGCTTTTCTCCTGGCATATCATAGTCCGGGAGATTGAGGCGTCCTGCAAAGATCGAAAGTCGAATTCCGGTCGGAATCCCACCACGACCTACTGCGAGAATATCGCGGATACAGCCTCCGACTCCGGTTGCTACACCAGGGCCTGGCTTGATCATGGACGGATGGTTATGGGTTTCAACTTTGAGGCATAGAAGTGCATTGATGCACCTGTGCAAATATGCAGAGGGTTGTCCCGGATAATCCGATTGCAGCATTAGCGTCTCTCCATCGATTTCGATCGCTGCTGCATTGTCACAAAATGCGATAATGCAGCGCTCGTCGCCGTCTTCTCTCAGGATCTTCAATGGTTCTTTGACCATCTCAAACAGTGTTTGACTCTGTTCGATATGATCGAAAACCAGTTGAGCATTAAAGAATCCGTGCGAACAATGCTCGCTGGTCATCTGTGCAACACCCATCACTTCGAGGATGGTTGGATCCCGCCCGAGGAGTGCAGTGAGCTTGACGAGGAAATCCAGTTGATACCGGTCCAAGCCGAGACCCAGTTTTTTACTCAGGTTCTCGAGCGCTACGCGTCCCTCGGCCAAAACCGGTATGGAATACGTAGCCGCTGGCATGATGCCACTATCGAATGTCGTCAGCGGATGCGAATACTGCTCTTCGAGCATATGGTCGTAAGCATGATTATTGTTTTGACCGATTATTGGCAAGCGCCGACTCATCCTCACCATATCGATATTGAGACCTGCTTCTTGCAGGGCTTTTGTCAGGTTTGATGAGTCGACAGGAATCATGCCCTTTTTGGGGCCGATTTCCAGTACATTTCCATTGTGGCGTGATACTGGAGCAAGCTTTCGCATGCCCAGCTCGCCGCCACCGAGAATCCAGCGAAGCTTTTCGAGATCTTCTGTCTGGATAGATTGTGCGCTGGATTGAACGTAGTAGCAGATTTCCTGCCCTTCGTTTCCGCCAGGCATGGGACGATAGAACCTCTGGAGGGGTTGTGTGTGTTTTGTTTTCATATGTGTTCTGAATTTCGGTGTTCTGGATTGATGTTCTTGTGAGACTATTGAGTTTTAAATGAACTCAAAGATAGTTTCCGTCCGTAATGGTACAGGCTAGATTTTGTGTGTCAAACAGGGGTTTTTCCTAGACCCTAAACTCTATCGCACCACCATCTTCTAGAATAGATGGCTATTTTTGTCAAAATAGCCGTTAAAACGTTGTAAACACTCAGTTTTTGCTCGTCTACTAAGCCCACAATCCCCTTTTACGGCCTTAGTAGGCGAGCCCAATCCCTTTATGTTTGTTTATCAAAGTGCCTAAGGACAGCATAAACGAGCGCTCGTTCAATAGCAAGCGCCTAAGTTGATATCTTTTTCTTCCGTCTTTTTGCTCCACTTAGCCGACCAAGGGTCTGAAAATGTTCCCTACCATACTTCTTTTTGGTAGTTTTTCCTCCCTTTTTGCCCAGCTGTTGTGCTGCCTTGTTTTTCACCCACTAATTATAACAAGCGCTTCTTCAATTAGAAAGAGGGGTTAAGCACCTCTAAATTTACGATATCGTTTTTCAGCCTGTTTGCCGTACATCATGGTGTAGATCATTGAACTTTCGATGCATGAGTGACCAAGGATGTTAGTGACATCAGAATTGGACCCACCTTTTTCTATAATATTTCGTCCCATGTAATGCCTCATCGAGTGCGCGTTCAGTGCTTTCTCTAGACCTGCTTTATTTGAGTATCCACGGAGCATTTCGCAGACACCGCTAGGCTTGAATCTGTATCCTCTGGTTTTATTTGCTCCTGAGTTATGTATTGAAATAAAGAGGGCATTTGGATCACGCAATACATTTCCACGCTTGAATCGCTCTCGCCTTTCGATCCATTTATTTATTGCTTCGCTGGTTTCTTTCGTCCAGAATATTTCTCTAAGAGGACGGCGAGTCTTTGCCTTCTCTGTTTTAATGAGAGCCTTGTTATTTACTAGGTCAAGGTCTTCCATATCTAGATTTAGAATCTCACCATTTCGTGCGCCAGTGTCCCAGAGCAATCTTATGATCGCTTCATTTCTCACATTTCTTGGATCGGTATTTTTTGGAATGATATCGAGCAACTTCTTGTATTCTTCTTTTGTGGCAACTCGAGGAATCTTATATTCCTTTTGCGGAATCGGTATCAGGTTTTCATTGAGGACTCTCCAACCTCTCAGATTGCAAAATTCAAAAAACTTTTTGTAAGCCATACACTTTGAAACGAAGCTGTTGTGGGCCCATCCCATTTCTTTCATCAAATTCAAATATTCCATCACGTCATTTAGCGTGATGTCTTCAATATGTGGGTTGCGTAAAAATACACTAAAAAGTCGGAGGTCTTTATCATTACCTCTTGTAGTAGTGCCGTTTATCTTAAACGTGCGCCAGTTTGTAAATTCATCTATAGCGTCTTTGAATAGCATATTAGTCAACCGAAAGGTCCACTCGATGCTAATCAAAGTGGTCCTTTAAGTGACTTTCTGCTGTTTAATAAATTAATCAGCTTCGGTCATTCCCAAGCTTGGGATACATATCCTATCGGATATGCTCTATCATCTTACTAATCCTTGAGGGGTATAGTCAAGATAACGCTCGGGTAAAAGTCTCATTGTTAGCATCCGGCCCGGTGTGGGCCTGATCCCTATCGGGACAATGGCTTAATATTCAGTTGTCACTCCAGTCTAGTAGAGTGCCTTGCTATTGTCAAGCGTATTAATGTATGGTCTAAACTTTATGCAACAGAAACAGGTAAAAAGTCAATTAAAATAAGGGTTTTCGGTAATCTAAAAGAAAAGTCGCACTGCCTTTTGAGCGGTGCGACTATGTTTTCATGGAGAAGAACGGCGGTTACCCCAGTTTTTTCCTCATTTGCTCCAAAAAAGCCACAACCTCGGTATCCAGGGTCACTTGGGTGTGATCTGCTCCAATTTCAATAGGCATGGAGACCCTGGGATTCGCTCCCAGAAGCTCCCCTATCGTCATTTTTGGCGCTACACGAGCAAATAACTCACTACTGGTATCAAGGCAGAGCCTTGATAACTCTTGAGCCCCTTCTATCGGTAGACTTGCCCATTCCTCAATCTTGCCGAATGGCAGGATGTAAGGGTAAGCACGACTGAAGCCTTCAGGAGTTCGAACCGGCATGAAGCTGTGATCGACCGCTTCTCCGAGGACCCTTCCACAGTTCGGAATGAAAGGGATG
>JACCDV010493283.1_pt1 | contig 18915 bp, 22 predicted proteins | sample 7446131 | NCBI WGS metagenome assembly JACCDV01 (sample SAMN15323448, study PRJNA562643) | freshwater metagenome | isolation source: river surface water | place: USA:Blue River Watershed | collected 2017-08-17 | reverse complement strand
CAAATACTTTGATTGGTTATGGTACTAAATTTGACCAAGAAGTTTTAGAAAATGATTTCATTACCATAGGTACCGAATCAAAACAAATTCGTAACATTAATTCACCAAGTCAAATTACATTGGTTGGTCCAATGACAACAAATGTGGACAATGTTTCAGTTACCGTATCAGGCATTTCAGATGTTTGGGACGACCGTTTCTTAAAGAAATATGCAACCGCTCTCATCAAAAAACAATGGGGTGAGAACATGAAAAAGTTTGGTGGTATACAAATGCCAGGTGGTGTCACATTAAATGGTAAAGAAATATACGATGAAGCGGTTGAGGAACTTTCAAAGATTGAAGAAGATATATTCAACTTCAACAGTCTGCCTAGTGAAATCTTTACTGGATAATGATGAATGCCTACAAATTTTTACTTCAATAATTTTCCCGCTGAACAAATCACCTCAGAGCAATTGCTCGTTGAGGATTTGGTTATCGAAGCCATGCAAATCTATGGCATGGATGTCTATTACTTACCAAGAACAGTAAGAACTGGAAATGAAGTAGATTATTTGTATGGTGAAGATACTCTTAAAGAATATAGAACTGCATTTCCAATTGAAATGTACCTAGAGAATGTCTCTGGTATGGATGGTGAAGGTGATTTCATTTCCAAATTTGGTCTTGAAGTTCGTGATGAAATGTCTTTCTTAGTTTCTCGCCGTAGATTTAAATATACTTGCGGTGCCGCAAATCTTGCAAGACCAAGAGAAGGTGATTTAGTATATGTTCCATTAACTAGAAGTTTTATGGAAATTACTTTTGTTGAACACGAAAACGACCAAGCAATGTTCTATACTTTAGGTCGTGGTCGTGGTGGTAATGTTTATGTGTATGCATTAAAATTAAAAGAATTTGTTTTCTCAAACGAAGTTATCTCTACTGGTGTTGCCGAAATTGACGACAATATTAGAGATTACTATCGCAGAAGCCAACTTACTATGCGAACCGGTGTTGGCGCAGGTGCATTTGCAAATGATGAGATTGTTTTTCAATCAACAGATAGAACATTGGCAAATGCTACTGCACAGGCAGTTGTTCATTCATGGACAAATACTGCACAAGGAAGATTCTTGGATGTGTATCGTGTAATTGGAACTTTTGCAAACAATTCAAATACAATTGGTGCAACATCTGGTGCATATTACACTACAACAGGTACAATTAATAACGATGCATTTGATGACGATGCATTTGAAGATATTATTGATAACAAGAGAATTGAAACTGAATCTGACGGCATCATTGACTTTACAGAAATTAATCCATTTGGTGAACCATAATGTTAGGTAATGCACATTTTTATAATCGTTCAATTCGCAAAATTGTTGTTGCGTTTGGTACCCTTTTCAATGATATTCAATTGCAAAGGTACAATAAAGCAGGCACAACTGCATACGAAAAATTCAAAGTGCCTCTTTCTTATGGTTCAAAAGAAAAATATTTAACTCGTATTGTAAGTGACCCAAATTTAACCAGGTCAATCAATACAGTAGTTCCTCGCATTTCTTTTGAAATGACCAGTATCAGTTATGATGCAAATCGTAAACAAGTAACGACACTACAAAATTTTAATAATACTGCAAGTGGTTTAAAAACACAGTATTTACCTGTTCCATATGATTTTAATTTTTCAATGTCAATCTATGTGAGAAACACAGAAGATGGCACACAAATCATTGAACAGATTCTTCCATTTTTTACACCAGACTTTACGGTATCTGTAAACTTCATCAACGAGATGGGTAAAAAGTATGATATGCCTGTCATACTTAATTCAGTAAGCACAACCACAGATTATGAAGGTGACATGATGAGCACCAGATTGATTATTTGGGACTTGGAGTTTACTGTCAAGTCGTTCCTGTGGCCTGCTGTAAAAGGTGATTCTGGTCTTATTGGCGAACCATATGCCAATACTGCGGCACCTGGTGGTGTTTCTTATGGTCGTGTAATTACAAACATGTATGTTGAACCTAACGATACAATTACACAACAAGTTAAAGTTGACTATGCAAATGGAAACAATTATTTTACCACAGGTGAAACGATTCGTGTAGATAATCGAGGAGAGATTACAGGTAAAGTTGTATATTTCAGTAACTCAAATACAGGTACATTAATCGTTGGTGGTTTGACTGATATTCTTCAAGCAAACAATGTAATACGAGGCGATTACAGTCGTGCAAAATATACGATTACTGCGGTTGAAAAAACACCAATTAAAGTCGTTGAAATTGTAACTACGGCAAATCCAATAAATGCAGAACCGGACGATGAGTTTGGATTCTCAGAAACAATTACACAGTTTCCCAATACACTATGAAAAATTTGAATGAAAAATTATCAGAAGCGTTAGACATTGAACCTATCGAATTTGAAATTGTAGAACCTGTTGTTCAAAATACAACACCTGTTGTCGTTGAAACAACGCCTTCAAATGGTCTGGTAGATGATGATGCAAACTTTGCCCGTTGTAATATTCGAAGTTTGATTGAAAAAGGTAATCAAGCAATGGATGACCTATTGAATGTTGCAAAGGCATCTGAACATCCAAGAGCATATGAAGTTGCTGCCGGTTTGATTAAAAACTTGGCAGATTTAAACAAAGATTTGTTAGAAATACAAAAACGCCGTAAAGATTTATCACCACAAGAAGCATCGACAGTTAAGAATGTGAATGTTGATAAAGCAGTATTTGTAGGTTCTACCGCTGAATTAGTTAAACTTTTAAAAAGTAATAAATAACACACTATGGAAACTTTAATCGAAATGATGCGTAAGGTTCTTTCAGACCATTATGCATTTCAACTCAAAGCACACAACTATCATTGGAATGTGGAAGGTTCAAACTTCCCACAATACCATGAATTTTTTGGAAACTTATACGAAGAAGTCTTTGGTGCAGTAGACCAAATTGCAGAACAGATTCGTGCATTAGATGCCTATGCACCAGGTTCATTTTCAAGGTTCTTAGAACTTACTGATATTGAAGAAGAACTATCAATCCCAAGTGGTGTTGAAATGGCTCGCCGTTTAATGGCAGACAATCAAAAGATTCTCGCAACACTTGATATGGCATTTAAACTTGCAGATGAATTAGACCAACAAGGTTTGGCAGACTTCATTGCAAGTCGTATCGATACACATAAAAAACACGGATGGATGCTTCGTAGCATTACAAAATGAGCGATGGATATCTTGGTAATGATAATCTAAAGCGAATCGGTGTAGAACTACAATACACCGAAGAGCAGGTCAAGGAAATTATAAAATGTTCCGAAGACCCAATTTATTTTATTAAAAATTATGTGAAGATTGTGAATGTGGACAAAGGTCTTGTCCCATTTGAAATGTGGCCATTCCAAGAGGACATGGTCAGCACTTTCCATGAAAATCGATTTTCAATTTGCAAAATGCCTCGACAGGTTGGTAAGACAACAACTGCCGCAGGTTATATGTTATGGTCTGTTCTTTTCCAAGAAAACTATAATATCGCAATTCTTGCCAACAAAGGTTCACTTGCTCGTGAGATTTTAGGTCGTATTCAATATGCCTATGAATATCTCCCATTGTGGTTGCAACAAGGTATCAAAGTTTGGAACAAAGGTAATATTGAACTAGAAAATGGTTCTAAGATTAATGCATATGCCACATCAGCTGCAGGTGTTCGTGGTGGTTCTTACAACCTAATCTTCCTTGACGAATTTGCCTTCGTGCCAAAAAATATGGCAGACGAGTTCTTCACATCTACTTACCCTGTTATCTCATCTGGTAAAACTACCAAAGTTATCATCGTATCCACACCATACGGATTGAATCATTTCTACAAAATGTGGGTCGATGCATCTGAGGGTCGTTCACTATACAAACCATTGGAGGTCCATTGGTCCATGGTTCCAGGTCGTGATGAAAAGTGGAAAGAAGAAACGATTCGCAACACTTCTGAGGAACAGTTCCGACAAGAGTTTGAAACAGAGTTTATCGGTTCATCTGCCACTTTGATTTCTGGTGCCAAACTTAGAAGTCTTGCCTTCTTTGACCCAATCTACCAAGAAGAATGTTTCGATATCTACGAACAACCTAAACCAGGTAGAATTTATATTTGCACGGTTGACTGTGCCGAAGGTGTTGGTCAAGACTATTCAACAATCAATGTGTTGGATGTTTCTGAAACACCCTATAAACAAGTCGCTAAATATCGTAATAATAAATTGCCTTTATTGTTCTTTCCAACAATCGTTTACTCTGTTGCCAAAAGATTCAATGAAGCGTTTGTATTGATTGAGACCAATAACATTGGTCAACAAGTTGTTGATATTCTACATTATGACCTTGAATATGAGAACATCTATAAACTAGAACATCATCATATCAAAGGTCAAAGTATTTCTGGAGGTTTCAAGAGGTCTACCAGTTTTGGTATTAAGACCACAAAATCAGTCAAAAAGATTGGTTGTGCTAACCTGAAAACTTTAGTAGAATCCGACAAATTAATTATTCGTGATTTTGATACCATTGCCGAAATGAACACTTTTGTCCGTGTCAGAGATTCTTATGAAGCGGAAGAAGGTAATAATGACGATTTGGTAATGGGTTTAGTATTATTTGCATGGTTGACCGCACAGTCCTACTTCAAAGATTCAACAAACATAGATATCCGTAAGGTACTCTTAGAAGAACAAAACTTACTAGGAGAAGAAGAGCTTACACCAGTTGGGTTCATAGATGACGGCAGAAAAGAAGAAGTTATCGTTGATTCTGGTGATGTTTGGTCAGAACGAGGATATCCAGCCTCAAGCTTATAAAAAACTAAATAGAGAATAAAAAAAGAATTCGATCCTATAACAAAAGGAGAAATCCATGGCATTTCAGCTCTCACCAGGCGTAAATGTATCAGAAATAGACCTGACTACAATTGTGCCTTCAGTCGCCACTTCAATTGGCGCATTTGCGGGGCCGTTTGCTTGGGGTCCAGCAGGTGAAATCATTACCATTTCTGACGAAGTTCGTCTTGCAGACAGATTTGGTAAACCTGATTCAACAAATTATGAATACTGGTTCTCAGCAGCAAACTTCCTAGCATATACAAACACATTAAAAATTGTTCGTGCTATATCAGTCGCAGACACTCGTAACGCTATTGCGAATAGCTTAGCTACACCTGTTCTGATTAAAAACGAAGATGATTGGGAACAAAACTACTCAACAGGCCAAGGTTCTGTTGGTGAATTTGCTGCCCGTTTCCCTGGCGCACTCGGTAACTCTTTAAGAGTTTCTATGGCAGACGCCAACACATATAACGGTTGGACTTATGCATCTAGCTTCACAAGCAGACCAAATACTTCTAATTTCGTAATTAACCAAGGCGGTGCATATGACGAAGTTCATGTCATCGTTGTTGACGAAGATGGTAAGTTTACAGGTACAAAAGGAACAGTCCTTGAAGTATTCCCATTTGCTTCTAAAGCATCTGATGCAAAAGACGATTCTGGCAATTCAATTTTCTATAAGAATGTAATTGCATCACAATCAAGATATATTCAATGGATGGACCACCCAACAACAGGTACTAACTGGGGTGGAAACTCTGCGGTAACATTTGCAAACTTGACCTCCAATGTAACAGTATCACTTTCTGGTGGTGCTGACGGTACAATTTCTACTGCGAATGTGGTAACTGCATACGACTTCTTTGATAATTCAGATTCAGTAGATATTGCTCTAGTTGTTTCTGGTCCTGCAAACCAAACTCTTGCAGATTCATTAATTTCAATGTGTGAATCTCGTAAAGATTGCATGGTATTCTTGTCACCAGAGAAAGCAGATGTTGTTAACAATGCAGGCGATGAAGCAACTGACACAGTTGCATACCGTGATACATTGACTTCAACTTCATATGCAGTATTAGATGGTAACTGGAAGTATCAATACGACAAATACAATGATGTTTATCGTTGGGTTCCACTCAACGGTGATGTTGCAGGTCTATGTGCTAGAACAGACCAAGAAAGAGACCCATGGTTCTCACCAGGTGGTTTGAATCGTGGTATCATTAAGAACATCATTAAATTGGCATACAACCCAACTAAGACAGATAGAGATACCTTATATGTAAAAGGTATTAACCCTGTTGTGACATTCCAAGGCGAAGGCACAGTATTGTTTGGTGATAAGACATTACTAAGCAAACCAAGTGCATTTGACCGAATCAATGTCCGCCGTTTATTCATTGTCCTTGAGAAAGCGATTGCTCGTGCGGCTCGTTTCTCATTGTTTGAATTCAATGACCAATTCACAAGAGCTCAGTTCGTTGCATTAGTAGAACCATTCTTGCGTGATGTTCAAGGTCGCCGTGGTATTACCGACTTCCGTGTAGTCTGTGACGAAACTAATAATACTGGTGAAGTTATCGACCGCAATGAATTTATTGGCGATATCTATATTAAACCTGCACGCTCAATCAACTTTATCCAACTTAACTTCGTTGCAGTTCGCACAGGCGTAAGCTTCGATGAAGTCGTTGGGAAGTTCTAATAAATAGAGAACAGGAGAAAATAAATGGCATTTAATGTAAACGATTTTAGAGCGCAAATGACAGGGGACGGTGCCCGTCCTAATCTGTTTGAAGTCTCTATGCCATTTCCTGCGTTCTCTGCGCCAGGAAATGCTCAAACTAAATTAACATTCATGTGTAAAACTGCCCAATTGCCAGGTGCAACCATTGGTGTTGTACCAGTGCAATACTTCGGCCGTGAATTAAAGTTTGCTGGCAACAGAACATTTGCTGATTGGACAATCACCGTTATTAATGACGAAGATTTTTCAGTTCGCAATGCTTTCGAAAGATGGATGAACGGAATTAATTCTCACAACCTTAATGTCCGTAATCCAGTTGCACTTGCACCTTTAGGTTACACCGTTGACGGTGAAGTAACACAGTTTGGTAAACAAGGTAATACTCTCAAAAAATATAAATTTGTCGGACTATTCCCAACCGATATCACACCTATTGATGTTGATTGGGGTTCGAATGACGCTATTGAGGAGTTTTCTGTAACTCTCACCTATCAATGGTGGGAATCAGTAGCAGACGGTGTTGTGTAAAGGGAAAGGCTTCGGCCTTTCTCTATTTTATAGGATGATTTTTAATGGCTATTAAACTCTTTGGCTTCACCTTAGGCAAACAAGACATTGTTCAGGTTCAATCACCTGAGCAGCCTTCGTTTGCTCTCCCTACCGAGGCAATGGATGATGGTGCAGTTACCATCACCTCTAATCCCTACTATGGCACATATGTTGACCTAGAGGGTGCTGTTCGCAATGAATTAGAATTAGTTACTCGCTATCGTGAAATGGCAAACCATCCAGAATTGGAAATGGCCATTGATGATATCGTTAACGAAGCAATCACACACGATGTTACGGGTAGAACTGTTGATATTGTTTTAGATAAACTGAAACAACCAGAAACAGTTAAAAAGAAAATTATTGAAGAATTTGAGAATGTTTTAAAACTTCTTAACTTTGGTAATCTTTCAGACGACCTTTTCAAAAGATGGTACATTGACGGCAGAATTTACTACCATGTTGTAGTAGATGAAAGCAGTCCAAAAGAAGGTATCAAAGAACTTCGTTATATCGACCCACGCAAAATTCGTAAAGTGCGTGAGTTGGTTAAAGATAGAGACCCAAAGACTGGTGCAAACATCATCAAGTCTATTGCAGAATACTATGTTTATTCTGATAAGGGTACCACAACTCAAACATATACGGCAAATGTAAATGCCGGTCTCAGAATTGCACCGGATGCAATTATCAATGTGAACTCTGGTTTGATGGATGCTAAAAACACATTCGTCATTTCATATCTACACAAAGCAATCAAACCACTCAATCAATTGAGAATGGTTGAAGATGCAGTTGTTATTTACCGTTTATCAAGAGCACCAGAACGCCGTGTATTCTACATCGATGTTGGTAACTTACCAAAAGGTAAAGCAGAACAGTATCTTCGTGATGTGATGATTAAGTATAAGAACAAAGTTGTTTATGATGCATCTACTGGCGAAATCCGTGATGACCGTAAACACATGTCTATGCTTGAAGATTTCTGGTTACCACGCCGTGAAGGTGGTAAAGGTACCGAAATCACCACACTACCTGCTGGACAAAATCTTGGTGAATTGGAAGATGTTAAATACTTCCGTCAAAAGTTGTTACAGTCTTTAAATGTACCAATCTCTCGTTTAGAACCACAACAAGGTGGTATGATTGGTCTAGGTAGAACAACAGAAGTTACCCGTGATGAAGTAAAATTCAACAAATTTATTATTCGTCTCCGTAATAAGTTTTCACAGATTTTTGACCTTGCATTGGAAAAACAATGCGTTCTCAAAGGCATTTGCACAAGAGAAGAATGGGATAAATTCAAAGAAGATATCTATTACGATTACAAGAAAGATAATAACTTTACTGAATTGAGAGATGCGGAGTTGTTGCAATCTCGTATTCAAACATTGGCAACAGTTGACCCATATGTTGGTCGTTACTATTCTGCTGAGTGGGTTCGTAGAAAGATTCTTCAACAAACAAAAGAAGAAATTGACGAAATCGACCAACAGATTAAAACTGAAGAAGAAAAAGGTATTGGTGGTCCTGCACAACAAGGCGCACAAGCACCTGAAGTTTCTGCTGAACAATACCCACCTGAAGATAATACTGCTGATGCAGGTGCTTCGGAATCTGCAACACCTATGTTGGATGCAGAAGTGGAAAAATATTCGTCTATACTAAATAGGCGTTAAAGGAGATTAATATGGATGTTAGAACATTTATTGATAGCGTTGCCTCTGGTAATGCAGTAGAAGCAAAAGAAAGTTTAAATGACCTTCTTTCTGCAAGAGCATTTGAAGCCATTGATGCCAAAAAAGTTGAATTGGCACAGTCTTTGTTTTCAGATAGCGAAGAAGTAGAAACACAAGGTACGGAAGAAGCCGCTGAATGAAAAATTTACAAGAGTTTCGCAATCTTGTAGAAGAAGAAAAGTCAGACTACTCTAAGTTTGACATGTTGGTTCGTGCTGGTCTTGCCAACAAGGCACAATTAGCACGAATCCATCGCATTTTGGACAAGATGACCGAAGAGCGTCCTCAGTTCAATAATGCCGATAGAGAAATTATGAGAAATTTGTTTAATAGAATGGTAGAATTAATCACCAATAATAAACAAATTTTTCAAAAGACTAGACAGGTTGTTCGTGAAGAAGTTGAACAGTTGGAGGAATCTGAACTAGATACTGCTGACATTAAATTATCACCATCTGGTCGTAAGGTTAGAGCTCATCGTTTTAAAGTCGGTGATGCACCGGTAAGAGAAGAAGTAGAGATTGAAGAGGCAACATTAGAAATTCCTGATGACCCTCCTTTTGTATTAGTATTGAAACGCAAAGCGATTCGTATGTATCCAAATCGCACAAAGATTGCGTTATACTACAACCAAAAGTTAGATAAGTATTTCTCTATTCCTTATGGTGCAGGTGTTGATGCGCCTGTTCAGGCAGAAGAAACACAGATTGAAGAAGCCGTTATGGACCAACTTCATAAAATTGTTGCTGATAAACAGGCAAATTCAGTTAAGTTTGCAAATGGTCAATCACATAAAGTAGACCATTTTACGGCTTCTGCTATTACGCAAGTTCACAAAGCTTTGAATGATGAGAATAAAAAGAAGTTTGCAGATATGGTTCACAAATCACCTGCACATCTAGCAAAAGCAGCAGACTTTGCTTTTAGTAGAGCCAAATGAATTTAATAGATTTAATTATCGAAGGCAGATTAGACGAAGCCAGACAATGTTGTTGTGACCGTCTAAAAGAAAAAATGGCGAAACGCTTAGAAGAAGCGAAGCGCTATGTCCAAGCAGAAATGTTTGAAGAAGTTGAAGTGCTTGATGAAAAAAGAAATCCAAATATCATCAAGCAAGGCAGAATCACTAAGATTCGCCGAAGAATTAGAAGAAACGCTAAAGGTCGTATTGTTGTTCAAAAGAATCGTAGGCGTTCTGGTATTAAAGGATATAAAATTGTAGGTAATACTGTTCGCAGAATACCTGCAAATGTAAGATTAAGAAAAGCCCGTTTATTAAAACGGTCATGGAAAACAACTAGAAGAGCTAAATTGCGCCGTTCATTGTTAAAGAGAAAAATGTCAATGCGTAGGCGTTCATCAATGGGACTAAGATAAAATGCCATATGAAATTGTAAACACACTTAGAGCAAGGTCTATTATTCGTGTAACAGGTAATACTGCTACCCGTGTTAACCTTTCTCAGTTGTCAACTAACACAACAACAGAAGCTATCACATCGGCATCTATTACTCACATCAACACTTCGACAGATGGTAAGTGGTCGATTTATCGTGGTAATGATGCAACTGGCGTTTTAGTTTTAGAATATTTTGGTGAGAACGATATTCCTTTTACACAACATGATATCTCTATTGCAAATAGTTCTACATCAAACATATATGTAACCAACTCTGGTACAGGCGGCACTCTTATTCTACAAGTTTCAAAGGTTGCTTCATACAATCCAGAACTAACAGGTATCTAAAATGAAACTTATTACCGAAACAATCGACAATGTAAAGTATTTGACCGAAGCATCAGAAAACGGCAAAAAGAAACTTTTCATTGAAGGAACATTCCTTGTTGGTGATGCAATCAACAAAAACAATCGAATGTATAAAATGGACACACTTCGCAATGAAGTTGCCCGTTACACAGAAGAATTCATCAATACCAATCGTGCATTGGGCGAACTAGGTCATCCTGATACACCATCTATCAACCTCGAAAGAGTTTCACATAAAATCGTGTCTCTAAGAGAAGATGGTAATACATTTTATGGCAAGGCTCTTATCTTAGAAACACCATACGGTCAAATCGTTAAAAACTTTATCGACAATGACATTCAAGTTGGCGTATCTTCAAGAGCTTTAGGTTCTTTAGTTCAAACTAAGGAAGGCTATAATTTGGTTCAAGATGATTTACGCCTTGCAACTGCGGCAGATATCGTTGCAGACCCATCAGCTCCAGGTGCTTTCGTTAATGGTATTATGGAGAACAAAGAATGGATGATGGTTGATGGCAAGTTTGTCGAAGCAGACCACGACCGCTTTAAAAAGACAATTCAGAGAGCTTCCAAATCGCAACTAGAGGAAACTGCTCTTAAACTGTTTGAAAATTACCTACGAAAACTTTAATTTTATAAATAAGAAATCATAAGGAGATTCCTAATGGCAACAAATAAACTCATGGAAGCCGCAGCAGAGATTCTTGCAGGAAGCAAGAAATCTGCACCAGCTATGCCTGCTGAAAAAATGGCAGGTGAAGTTGTAGACCTAGGCGGTCCAACACCTCAAAATTCAAAGCCTGATGACGATTCAAATAAGATTGACGCCACCAAGGCCGCAAAGAGCGCAGCTGCTCCAACAACTAAACCATCTGCTGCTTCTGCTGACAAGCAAGACGCCATGAAGAAAATGGCCGAAGAAGAACAGAAAGAAGATGATGTTATTTCTGAAGAAGAAACTTTAGAAGAAACTTCATACATGCAGAAAAAAGAAGAAATGAAGAAGAAGATGAAAGAAGATATCGATTCTCTCTTTGCTGACGATTCTACTATTTCTGAAGAATTCAAAACCAAAGCTGCCACAATCTTCGAAGCTCGTGTATTAGACCGAGTAACACAAATCGAAGAAGAAATCGAGACCAAGTATGCAGGTATGCTTGAAGAAGCTGTTGCTTCAATCAAGTCTGACTTGACAGAAAAAGTTGACGATTACCTCAACTATGTTGTTGAGCAGTGGATGGCAGATAATCAAATCGCCGTTGAATCCGGTCTCCGTGCCGAATTGACAGAAGAATTCATTGCAGGTCTACGCAATCTATTTGCAGAACACTATATTGATGTTCCTGCTGAGAAGGTTGACTTGGTTGACGAACTTGCTTCTAAAGTTGAAGAACTTGAAGGCAAACTCAACGAAGAAATTGAGCGTGGTGTAGGTTTCGCCAAAGCTCTCGTAGAATCACGCAAGAATGAAATTACCCGTGAAGTTTGCGAAGGTCTCACAACAACTCAAATCGAAAAAATCAAATCACTCGCAGAGAGTGTAGAATTCTCCACAGAGGACGAATACAAAAATAAGATTGAGACAATTCGTGAGAATTACTTCCCATCTGGTGTTAAAAAAGCAGATGAGACACAACTACACGAACAGGTAGAAGATACTGAAACTAAGAAGGTTGATATTAACGACCCATTAGTTGCAATGGTATCAAAAGCGATTTCTAAAACAAAGATTTAATAAAGTAAAACCCTAAAGGAGAAACTTCAATGTATTTGTCCGAACAACTACAAAAAAAATGGGAAGGCGTTCTCGAACACGCAGAATTAGCCCCTATTAAAGACCCATATCGTAAGGCAGTTACTGCCGTTGTTCTTGAGAACCAAGCTCAAGAAATGACAAAGGCAGCATCAGTTCTTAACGAAGCTGGTCCTACAAACTCAATGGTTAACACAGTTGCATCTGGTGGTTTCGGTGGTTCTGCATCGTCACCTGTTGCCGGTTTTGACCCAATTCTAATCTCTCTAGTTCGCCGTTCATTGCCAAACTTGATTGCCTACGATATCGCAGGTGTTCAACCAATGACTGGTCCAACTGGTTTGATTTTCGCTATGCGTTCACGCTATAGCACACAAAGCGGTACAGAAGCTTTCTATGACGAAGCAAACGCAGGCTTCTCAGGTGCTGCTTCTCAAGCTGCTCTTTCATTGCAATCTAACACTGCTACTTCAGGCAATGTGTTCGCTAACACCGTATTCAGCAACTTACCTGCTACAATGACAACAGGTGCTTCTGAAGCATTAGGTGATGGTTCTAACACCTTCCAAGAAATGGCATTCTCTATCGAGAAAGTTACTGTAACTGCTCGTAGCCGTGCATTGAAAGCTGAATACTCAATGGAATTAGCACAAGACTTGAAAGCAGTTCATGGTCTTGACGCTGAAACTGAATTAGCAAACATTCTCTCATCAGAGATTCTTGCTGAAATCAACCGTGAAGTTATTCGCACAATCTATTCTACTGCAAAAGTTGGTGCTCAAGTAGGTACAACTACTGCTGGTACATTCGACTTAGACACCGACTCAAATGGTCGTTGGATGGTTGAAAAAGTTAAAGGTCTTGCATTCCAAATCGAGCGTGAAGCCAATACTATTGCGAAGCAAACTCGCCGTGGTAAGGGTAACATTATGATTTGCTCAAGCGATGTTGCTTCTGCACTCGCTATGGCAGGTATCCTTGACTACAACTCTGCATTGGCATCAAATGTTTCATTGACTGTTGATGACACCGGCAATACCTTCGCAGGTACATTGTTTGGTCGTATCAAAGTTTACATCGACCCATACTTCCCAACTTCTTCAACCGCTGAGTTCGCAGTTGTTGGTTACAAGGGTTCTAACGCATATGACGCTGGTTTATTCTACTGCCCATATGTTCCTTTACAAATGGTTCGTGCCGTTGATACAGGTACCTTCCAACCTAAGATTGGTTTCAAGACCCGTTACGGTTTGGTTGCTAACCCATTTGCACAAGGTACAACAGTTGGTAACGGCGCAATCAATGTAAACTCTAATGTTTACTACCGTGCGTTCAAGATTTCTAACTTGATGTAATCTTAAAGTCTCGTTAATAATAATAACAATAAGAGACTAATTTTAAAAGACCCACCTTAAAAAGTGGGTCTTTTTTTATGCATAAATAAGTGTATGACTGCACTCACACGAAATCCAACCAATCAGAACTTTTTACAACCTAATAAGTTTACACTAAACTTTTCTAGGTTACCTAACACACAATTCTTCTGTCAATCAGTAAGTGTGCCAGGTATCTCTTTGTCTGAAATTCCACAAAACACACCATTTGTTGATTTGTATATTCCAGGCGAAAAGGCAATCTATGACTTGTTGAATGTGACCTTTTATATCGATGAAGAACTCACCGCATGGAGAGAGATTCACGATTGGATTCGTGCAATGACTTTCCCAACAGACTTTGAAGAATACAGAAATTTGGGAAGATTAAACAAAGCATCAGGTATGAGAGAATCATTGAAACCACAATATTCAGATGCCTCAATTACCATTTTGTCATCATCAAACAAACCTTATTACAGGTTTAAATTTTACGATGTGTTCCCAACAACAGTCACAACTTTCGTTATGTCAGCTACCGATAGTCCCGAATCTCAATTAACGGCAGACGGAACATTCAGGTACAGTTACTACGATATTGAAAAATTATTTTAAAAACGCTTGACATTCACCGTCAATTAGTGTAATCTCCTATAAAGGAGGCTTTTATTATGAGCAAGTTAGACGAACTATTGGAAGAATGGCGTAAAGACGCCGACATTGACCGAACCGAACCAGGTAAGGCACTTCTTGACATTCCCAAATTACACAGTAAGTATTTGAACATACTTAGCCGTCATCGTTTGCTTTCCAAAGAAGCAGAGTTTAAGTATAACAAAATGAAGAAACTTAAATGGGAATATTATACTGGTAAACTTGATGATGATGAGTTGAAGAAATACGGTTGGACACCTTTTCCTTTTGTGTTGAAATCCGATATCTCTACATATATGGAGAGTGATGAAGATTTAAACAAGTATTCTGCACAGAAGATTGTGCATGATGAAATTGTTGAAGTATGCACCTCTATTCTTAAAGAACTCAATAGTCGCACATTTCAGTTGCGTGACTTTATAGCATGGGAAAGATTCATTCAAGGTGTCTGATATTATTTTACACAAACTCAACGAAGCATTTATAAAGTTTGAGTGTGACAAAGGTACCGCACAAGAGTTAAGTGACTACTTTACTTTCTTTGTGCCAGGATATCAATTTACTCCTGCCTTTAAATCAAGAATTTGGGATGGTAAAATTAGACTTGCAGACTTGCGGTCTTTTACCATCTATCATGGACTTGTTCCTTACATTGAAAAGTTTTGTAAGGAAAGAGAATACACATTAGAGATTGATTCCGATGTTTCAACTACTGAGAATTACTCGTTAGTTGAAGCAAAGGCATTTATTGATACTCTGAATCTACCACATGAAGTTAGAGACTATCAACTTAAATCTTATGTTCATGCGATACGCAACAAGCGTATTTTATTACTTTCTCCAACGGCTAGTGGCAAAAGTTTAATTTTATACCTCATTGTTCGACACCTGCAACAAGAACATAAGAGAGGTCTACTCATTGTGCCAACTACATCATTGGTTGAACAAATGTATAGTGACTTCGAATCTTATGGTTACGATTCAGAAGAATATTGCCATCGACAGTATGCAGGTAAAGAAAAACATACAAATAAGTTTTTAACGATTACAACATGGCAATCAATTTATAAAAACGATAAAGATTACTTTGAACAATTTGATTTTGTTCTTGGTGATGAGGCACATCAATTTAAAGCAAAGTCACTTACAACTATACTTTCAGGTTGCACCCGAGCTAAATATAGGATAGGAACAACTGGTACACTAGACGGTACACAAACACATCGTTTAGTCTTAGAAGGTTTATTTGGACCTGTTTATAAAGCAACATCCACATCTGAACTAATTGAAAAAGGTCAGTTAGCAGATTTCAAAATTAAGTGTTTGATATTGAAGTATCCCGAAAATATTTGTAAACAGGCAAAAGAATGGGACTACAATACTGAAATGGATTACATCGTGCAAAACAAAGCACGAAATGATTTCATAAGGAATTTAACACTCTCACTTGACGGCAACAGTTTAATACTATTCCAATTCGTAGAGAAACATGGTAAAGATTTATACGCAAACATTAAAGAACATGCAAAAAATAGGCATGTGTTTTTTGTTTATGGTGGCACCGATGTTGAAATTAGGGAATCTGTTAGGTCAATTACTGAAAAGGAAACAAATGCAATCATTGTTGCTTCTTATGGTACTTTTAGCACTGGTGTCAACATCCGTAATCTCCACAACATTGTTTTTGCCTCACCATCTAAGTCACGGGTTCGTAATCTTCAATCGATAGGTCGTGGACTTCGTATTGGTGATAAGAAAACTGAGGCAACACTATTTGATATTGTCGATGATTTCAGAGTAGGTAAATTTGCCAATTACACATTGAAACATTTCATCGAGCGTGTTAAAATATACGATGAAGAAAAGTTCAATTATAAGTTTTACAACATAGAGTTAAAAAATGGAAATGACAACTAATAATAGTATAAAAATTGTAAGACTACAAAGTGGTGAAGATATCATGGCAGACATGATACAAGATGAAGAAAATGATACATTCTTGTTAGACAATCCAATGCACATCATCTTTAAAAGAATACCTACAGGTCAAACTGTAATGATGATGATGCCTTGGTTACCAATTGAAATTATTAAAGAGAATTCTGCAATTGTTTATGCTTCAGATATTTTAACAGTCATCGAACCTAAAGATGACTTAGTTGAGTATTATGGTAATGTTGTTGTTGAAGCACAACAAAGAATGGAAGAAAAAAGAAACTTCACTAACTTTGATGATGAAGAAGAAGATGAAGAATACGATGATGAGAGTGAGGAGATTGATGCAGATGAATTATTTGAACTACTTAGAGAGAAGAAGAAGAACAACATCCATTAATAATTTTCAAACGGAACACCATGATGATACATGTTGTCAAGCCGTTTGTCAACAGAAAAACAGGTAAATATTATGACTAAAGCGACAAAACACTATGTAAACAACGCCGATTTCTTAAAGGCGTTAATTGATTACCGTGAGAAATGCGAACTTGCAAAGAAAGACGGTAAGGAAGACCCACAGATTCCAAACTATATTGGAGAGTGTTTCTTTAAAATTGCAGACCATCTCTCACGCAAACCTAACTTCATATCTTATTCTTTCCGTGATGAAATGATTTCCGATGGTATAGAAAACTGCCTAATGTATTTTAGGAACTTTGACCCTACCAAGTCATCAAACCCATTTGCATACTTCACACAAATCATTTACTATGCTTTCTTACGCCGTATTATGAAAGAGAAGAAACAACTCTATGTCAAATACAAAGCAACAGAGCAGTTTGGTATTTTAGATGAACATGAAATGTTTGAAGATTCAGATGGCAACATGAAACAATTCCAATTGTATGATAACATATCAGAGTTCATTCATACCTTTGAAGAAAACAAACGCAAGAAAAAAGAAGGTAAGTCTAAGGGTCTTGAAAAGTTTATGGAAGAAGATTTGCCTGAATAGTGTTGACAACCTTTACAAAAGGAGATATAATGGATAAGTTAAAAGTGGAACACCATGTTAAAGTTCTTGAGGACAGACACAGAACACTTAACAAAACAATCGACACTTTGGAGAAAGTAGGAAATTATTCAGACTTTCAATTAGAAGTAATGAAAAAACAAAGGTTACAACTGAAAGACCAAATAGAACACTATAAAAAACAGTTATGAAATTATGCATATTGGGTGACACACACTTCGGTGCTCGAGGTGATTCTTTAGACTTCCACAAATACTTCCAAAAATTTTATGATGAGGTATTTTTTCCCTATCTGATTGAAAACGATATTAAAGATGTTTTTCAGATGGGTGATTTATTTGACAGACGGAAGTTCATCAACTTCAATTCTTTATACCTATCTCGCAAATACTTTTTCGATAAGTGCGAAACACTAGGTATCAAACTGCACACATTGATTGGCAACCATGATGTTGCCTATAAGAATACACTTGAAGTAAATTCACCCGCATTACTGTTGAATGAATACCATAACATTGAAATCTATGAAGAATTTCAAACAGTAGATTTTGATGGCGTTTCGGTTGATGTTGTGCCTTGGATTTGTGATGACAATGTTGATGACATATTCAACCGAATGAAAGATTCTAAATCACAGATTTGTTTTGGCCATTTTGAAATCGCTGGGTTTGAAATGGACAGAGGCAATGTTTGTGAAACTGGTATTGACAAAAAAGCATTATCAAAGTATGATGTTGTGTTAACTGGTCACTTTCATCACAAGTCAACTGATGGTAATATTACCTATGTTGGCACACCTTATGAAATGACATGGGCAGATTTTAATGACCCAAAAGGTTTTCATATCTTCGATACTGCAACAAGAGATTTATCTTTCGTTCAGAATCCTTTTGCCATGTTTCATAAAATTAATTATGATGATGGTACAAAATCATTTGAAGATTGGAAAGAATTTGATTTTAACAAACTGAAAGAATGTTATGTCAAAGTTGTTGTTCTGAATAAACAGAACCCGTATTTGTTTGACCATGTAATCGACAATCTATACAAAGTAAGTGTATCAGATTTGTCTATCGTGGAAGATTTCACAGAAAATCTTATTGATGATGACCAAGATATTGTCGACCAAGCAGAAGATACAATGACCATATTGTCAAAGTATATTGATAATCTTACGCTTGATGTTGAATCCGAGAAACTTAAAAATCTAATGCGTGAACTTTATGTTGAGGCATTGAATACAGAAGTGGCTGAATGATACTATTTCGTTATGTTCGTTGGAAGAATTTACTTTCAACAGGAAACTATTTTACAGAAATCAACCTATCAAATAATTCCAACACATTGATTGTTGGTGAGAATGGTTCGGGTAAAAGCACAATGCTTGATGCGTTGTGTTTTGGTCTTTTTGGCAAACCGTTCCGTGATATTAACAAACCACAGTTGTTGAACTCTATCAACAATAAAGACTGTGTGGTCGAGAT
>JACCDV011145942.1_pt1 | contig 18924 bp, 15 predicted proteins | sample 7446131 | NCBI WGS metagenome assembly JACCDV01 (sample SAMN15323448, study PRJNA562643) | freshwater metagenome | isolation source: river surface water | place: USA:Blue River Watershed | collected 2017-08-17 | reverse complement strand
GCCTGTGCTGGTGGCCAGCAATTGCGCGCGTTGCAGGTCCGATGCCAAGGTGCGGGCTTGTGCATGGAGTGTCATCGAACTGGCATTGAAGGCTTTGGGAGCGGCATAGGCCGCGATGATGCCCAGCAACACGATCACGATGACCGATTCAAACAAAGTGAAGCCCGCCGACGCTTGCTGGGGTCGGCTTTGCAGCGCAAGCGGCGGGCGGGCGGGCATAGTTATTTGCTGAAGATTACTTTGGTATGGTGACGGTCACAGAGGTGGTACCGCTTGGTCCACCAACGGTGCATTGAGAGGTTGCCCAGCCATCAGTGATGGGATATTTAGATGTGTCAATAACTGTTTGCATGAATGCCGTAGTGTTCAGGTCGGAACAACTAGTAGGTGCAGTAAAAGTACTTCCGTCTGTCTGTTTTTTTGCATAAGCAAGGGTGCCTGCAGATTGCAGTTGAGCAGCAAGGGCTTTGACTGTGCTGTTCTGTGCCGATGTGGTCAGATCTTGAAATTTCGGAATCGCCACAGCAGCCAAGATACCAATGATCACGATCACGATGATCAGTTCGATCAGGGTAAAACCAGCTTGTTTGAGGCTGCGGCGTTGACGGGATTGGGTGTGCATGATCATCTCCAAAAAATTGATAACAGTTACAAATATACATCTTAGAATGAGGATCATCCGTCTTGGATGGCAAATAAATTGTTTGTTGTATTTTTGGCAATGTTCGTCATTTGATGAGCATGTGACCTAGACTGCATTGGTCCCCATTTTTTCTGTCGCTATGAATTTTTCACTCCAATCGCTGTGGTCCCGCCATCCGGGTGGGTGGTCTGCCATCGACATGCATGGCGGGGTGTTTGGGGTGAGCGTTCAGCTGCCCGGGCAAGCGGGTGAAAAGCCCAAGGTGCTGCAGCATGTGGCCTATCCGCAGCAGGCGGCCGATGCCGCGGTGCTGGCCCAAATGGGGCGTGTGCTGTCTGCACATTCTTTCGATGTGGTGACTTTGCTGGGGCGTCGCGACTACCAGATCTTCATGGTGGACAAGCCTGCGGTGCGCCCTGATGAGGTCGAGGGCAGCTTGCGCCTGGCCGTCAGCACCATGCTGGACTACCCCAGCACCGAAGCCAACCTGGCCTGGCTGGACATCCCGATCCGCCAGACCATGGGCAGCCGTGCGCCGCAGCTGTATGCCGTGGTCGCCAAAACCGAGCTGGTGAACGCGCGCGCAGCCTTGTTTGACGAAGCCAAAATGCGTTTGAATGCGGTGGACATCCGCGAGGCGGCGCAGCGCAACATTTCGCTCTTGCTCGAGACCGACAAGGCGGCCACCTGCCTGATCTTTGCCGATGCCGAAGGGGTTCAGCTGACCATCACGCACCAAGGCGAGTTGTACCTGGTGCGCTTCATCAGTGAGGCCTTGTTGGGCGCTGCCGATGCCCAAGGGCAGAGCACCGAGCCAGGGGTGGGGCAAGGGTCAGCACCACTGACCGAGGCCATCGACCGCCTGGCGCTGGAGATCCAGCGTTCGTTTGACTTCATCCGCCGCAACTACCCGGCCATCACCATCGACACCTTGCATGTGGCTCCCACCCCCACTGGCTTGGGCTTGGCCGAGCTGTTGCAAAAGCATTTGATCGAGCAGGTCAAGCCGCTGGACTTGGCCAGCATTTTTGAGCTGCCTGCCGCTTCCGATTTGAGCCGACCCGAGGTGCAAGCCCAGTATTTCCATGCCCTGGGATCGGCCTTGCGCATCCAGACCAAAGAGTGATGCCCATGATTCAGCACATCAATTTATTGAGCCAACGCCGCCGCATCCAGGGCTTGGACCGGCTCTTGGCCCCTTTGCTGGTGCTGGCCGCACTGACTCTTTTGGGCATGGCCGCCGCCACCGAATGGCGCTTGCACCGACTGGCCCAAACCGAAGCTCGCACCGAGCAGACGATCGCCGATTTGAAAGCCACGTTGGCGAAAAAGCGCCAGGACTCCGGCTTTGATGAGATCCAGGCCATGGCCCAGCAAAGTGCTGCGCTGCGCACCCAAATGGACGCGCGACGTGACTGGGCAGACCTGATGCAAAAAGGGGAGCTGGGCTCGCCTTTGGGGCATTCGCCCTGGCTTGAAACCTTGGCCAGCCTGCACGAAGACGGTGTCTGGTTGCAAGGTGTGGAAGTCAGCAAGGGCGGCCAGGCCATGAGCATCAGTGGCAAGTCCATGGGCACCTAGTCGGTGATGCGTTACATCGGGCAGGTCAATGAGGCGTTCAGGCCGATGGGCATCCAGTTCTCGTCGATCGAGATCACGCAAGAGGCCGCATCGGGCGACACTGCCAAAGCAGGCATCCTCAAATTCAAGCTTTACTGAGATCCTGACAATGCTGGAAAACTTCTCACTTTCTGATTTGCGGGACAAGTGGTTGCGCCTGTCGCGCCGCGAGCAATTGCTGGTGGCCTTGGTGCTGGGTGCCGCGATTTATTTCTTGGTGGATGCCTTGGTTTTTACCCCGCAAGCGCGCCGCGAGCAGGCCTTGCTGGACAAGCAAAAAGTTTTGCAAACCCAGATCGTGGTGCTCTCGGCCGAGATCGCTGCGGTGGACAAGTCGCGCGGTGACAACCTGGCACAAAAGAAAGCCGATTTCTTGCTGCTGAAAAAGCAGGCGGCCTTGCTTGAAAATCTGGTGCAAAGCGTGGCCACCGATGCGCCCAAGGTCAAAAACCTGATGGCCGAGATGTTGGGCACCCGGTCCTCACGGGTCAAAGTCGCGTCCATCAAAACCGTGCCGGCCAAGGCCTTGGCTTTGCAAGGCAAGCCCCAGGCGGGCGCTGGCGCTGCACCAGCGGCAGTGGGGACAGTGGGGGCTGTTTACAAGCACGGTCTTGAGATCGAGCTGCGCGGCAGCTACCTTGACCTGACGTCGTTTTTGACCAGCATGGAAGAGGCCAACCCGAAACTGCTGTGGTCCAACGCCACGCTGACGAGCGGTGTGTACCCTGAAAACACCCTGCGCGTCTCGGTCTTTTTGCTGAGCACGCAGTCCAACTTGTGAGTGAGCGATCCATGTCACTGTTCATCCAAACATCCGCCCTCGTGATCGGCCTTGTCGCAGCCCAGAGCGTGGCTTGGGCGCAAGGCGCTTTGCGTGACCCTACTTTGCCGCCACCAGGTGCCGTGCAGGCCACCTCAGGTGCTGCGGGTGACGCGCAGCCCGGCACTGCCGCACAACCGGGGGCCGCGCTGGCGCAGCCGACGGTGCAGCTCATGCTGGTGGGGCCTTCGCGCAAATATGCCGTCATCGATGGGCAAATGCTCAAACCCGGTGGGCAGATCGACCAATGGCGCCTGACCAGCATCGGTGCCAACGGGGTGGTCATGCAAAGCGACACAGGTTCGCAAAAAATTTCTGCCTACCCCTCAGTCAAAAAGCATGTGATTGCCGGCGAGATGCCAGCATCACGTTCGAACAATAAAAAACCTTAAGGAGTCGTCCGTGAACAGGAATGTCCTCACCCTCATCGCCCCATTTGTTTTGGTGGCTTGCTCATCCACGTACCCACGTCCAGATTTGTCGACGCAAGACCGCATCTCGGACGAGATGGCCCGCGTTGCCGCCAGGCCAGCCGCCAAAGAAAAGAGCTCGGTGGTGCCCGCCAGTGTGCTCGACGCCCTGGTGCAGGCCCCCAGCAGCGTGGTGGGTATGGCGTCCAAGCCGGTGCGCACCACGTCGGCCCAACGGTTTGACCTGGTGGTGACCGATGCGCCGATTGGCCAGGTGCTGGCCGGTCTGGTGGAGGGCACCGAATACAGCATCATGCTCAAGCCTGCGACACAGACACCGGCAGAGCCTTCGGTGGCCGGTGCCGGCGTCAAGCTGGAGCCGGTGGATGTGTCCAGCAAGCGTGTGTCTTTCAAGCTCAAAAACATCACCTTGTTCGACGCACTAGACGCCATCCGCGATGTGTACGGTTATGACTACTCGGTCGAAAACCGCCGCATTCTGGTGCAACCCGCTGAGCTGCAAACCCGTCTTTACTATGTGAACTACATCCTGGGCCAACGCCGCGGTGTCAGCGACATCCAGGTCATTGGCGGTGCGTCGGTGGGGCAAAGCTCCAGTTCCAGCACTGGCGGCTCCAGCACCACTTCTTCTAGCTATGGCTCGGTTCAGGCCAGCGGCATGAGCACCACGGTCAAGTCCGACATCTGGGCTGAAGCCGAAGACGCTTTACGCACTTTGCTGGGTTGCAACATCTCCAAAGTAGCAGCGGTGAACCCGCTGGCTGTCCGCCCTGTTGGGACTGGTCAAGGCAATTCGTCGCGTGCGGATGTGAATTTCCCTGGTGATCCCGCCATGGGCGAGCGTCTGCGTGGTGTGGACGGTTGTTCCCAAGGCCGGGCCATGGTGATCAATGCCATGAGCGGCACGATTTTGGTCCGCGGCATGCCCACCGAGTTGCGCATGGTGGAGCGCATGCTCAAGACCATGCAGCTGAACATCGCGCGCCAGGTGGTCATCGAGTCGAAGATCATCGACGTTGAATTGAGCAAAGACGCTCAGCAGGGCATCAACTGGGGTCAATTCAAGGACGGTTTGCACCGCGCCTCGGTCGGTGCCAATGCTGCGGCCTTGGGCGTCAACCAACCCAGCGCTGTGGCCGGTCAAACAGGTGGCACAGTCGCCAGCGGCACCACGCTGGCCGGCTTGTTGGGCACCAGCATGTCGCCACCCGGTGCCATTGGCAACACGGCTGGCATCGCGATCCAGGCCAGCAACTTTGCGGCGCTGATCAACTTCATGGAATCCCAAGGCCGGGTGCATGTGCTGTCCAGCCCTCGCATTTCGACCCTGAACAACCAAAAAGCCGTCATCAAGGTGGGCAGCGAAGAACCCTTTGTGACGAACATTGTGGGTGGTTCGCAGTCTCTCGCTGTGGGCACATCGACCGTGGTCAATCCCAGCTTGACTTACCAACCGTTCTTTTCGGGCATTGCCCTGGATGTGACGCCACAAATTGACGCAGATGACAACATCACCTTGCATGTGCACTCGATGGTCAACCGCGTGGTGGAAAAGTCCAAGATCGCCCTGATCGGTGCAGGCAACACGGCCACGGTGCCATTTGCCGTGAACACCATGAACGAAACCGACAGCGTGGTCAAAGCGCGCGACGGCCAGGTTGTGGTGATCGGTGGCTTGATGAGCGAGCGCAATTCAGACACGCGCGGCGGTGTGCCGGGCGCGCGCGATGTGCCCGTGGGCGGTGCCTTGTTCAGCTGGGGCACGCAGCAGGCCACCAAGCGCGAATTGGTGATTTTGCTCAAGGCGACGGTGGTCAAGGACGATGGCACCTGGTCGGATTTGATTTCTGAATCTGAAGAACGCATCAGCGGCATGAAAACCACACCGCGTTGAACGCAAGGGGAACTGGGCGCATGTACCTGGAATATTTTGGATTGAAGGAGTTCCCGTTCACCATCACGCCGGACACGCAGTTCTTCTTCCCGTCAGACGCGTCCCAAGAGGCTCTGAACACCCTTTTGGTGGCGGCCAAGACGGGTGAGGGCTTCATCAAGATCACGGGCGAAGTGGGCACAGGCAAGTCGATGCTGTGCCGCAAGCTCATGGGTATGTTGTCGGGCGACTTCAAGGTGGCCTATGTGCCCAATCCTTATCTGGACACCGACACCTTGTTTCGGGAAATCGCCAGCGAGCTGGGGGCGCAGGTGGTGCCAGAAGACTCCAAACACCAGCTGCTGCGCGCCATCACCGACCGTTTGATGGCGATCCACCTGGAAGGCAAGCGCGCCCTGATTTGCCTGGACGAAGCGCAGGCCATGCCGATCGAGACCTTGGAGTCGCTCAGGCTGCTGACCAATCTGGAAACCGAAAAGCGCAAACTTTTGCAGGTGATTGTGTTTGGGCAACCGGAGTTGGAAGACAAGCTCAACCACCCTTCGATCCGGCAGTTGAAGCAGCGCATCGCGTTCCACTATTGCTTGACGCCCATGGTGCGCGACGAAGTGGACTTTTACGTTCAGCACCGTTTGTCGATCGCAGGCCACACCGGTGGGCGCTTGTTCACCTCCGGGGCTTTGTGGTTGTTACGTAAGCGCACGCAATGCGTGCCGCGCTTGGTGAACATCATTGCTCACAAGGCGCTGTTGAGTGCTTTTGGCAAGGGGCACAAGCAAGTCACCTTCTGGGACGTGAAAGCGGCAGCAGACGACACCAACTCAACCCAGCGACCTTATAAAAAATGGGGTCTGGTATTTCTTTGGATGGCGCTCGCTGTGGGCATCGTCTGGTTATTGATGGACAAGGGATTGTTGAAATGAGTCTGATCAACCAAATGCTCAAGGACATTGACAAGCGGCAAGGGGTCAATGCCACGACGTTCTCGGACACGGCAGGCATTCGGCTGGAAGCCACACGTCAGTCGGCATCGCCGGCCAAACGGGTGTGGCTCTGGGGTGGTCTGGCCCTGGTGGTGGCAGGGGGTGCTTATGCCCTTCGCCAATGGACCGCCCCCGTGCCTGCGCAGACAGCCGCGCCTGCGCCTGCCGTAGCTTCGCCCGCGCCTGCCGCACCCGCAGTGGCTGCGCCTGTCGAGCCTGTGGCAGCGGTCGTGAATACACCTGCACCTGTGGTGCCCGCAGCGGCAGTTCCAGCCGCGGTGCCCGCAGTGGTGCCTGTTGCCGTGGCCCCGTCAGCAGCGCGGGAGCCTGTGCCAGAGCGCAAGCCAGAAGCTGTGCGCGAGCCGGTCAAGGCGGTGGCGCAGGCTGCCAAGCCCAAGGCCGACACGGCAGATGCGGTGTCGGCACCTGTGCCCAAGAAAGAGGCCCCCATCGTGGCTGCGGGCACGGTCAGCCGACAGTTGAGTGCCGAGCAGCGGGCAGACAATGCCTACCGCGAAGCCGTATCGCTGCTGCGGCAAGGCCGTGGTGCAGAGGCCCAGAAATCACTGCAACACACCTTGATTGACCTGCCTGCGCACCAGGATGCCCGGCTTTTGTTGGCCCGCATCCTGATGGACGACGGAAAATTGACAGAGGCCAAAGCCGTGTTGACCGAAGGTGTCGCGCTCAGGCCGCAGTCGTTCCAGTTTTATTCGGCTTTGGCCCATGCGCAGTTGATGGGCAAAGAGGTGGATTCGGCTGTGGCCACCTTGGAGCGTGGCTTGCCTGCAGCGGGTGAGAATGCCGAGTACCAGGCTTTGCTGGCCGCCGCGCTGCAACAGCAAACGCGTCACGCAGAGGCCGTGCAGCATTATGTGATCGCGCTGCGCCAACTGCCCGATACGCCCAATTGGTTGGTGGGTCTGGGGGTGTCTTTGCAAGCGACGAACAACCTCCAGGGTGCGGCCGAGGCTTACCAACGGGCGCTGGATCTGGGTTTGCCCGCTTCGCTGGCGCAGTTTGCGCGCGACAAATTGAACCAAGTCAAACGCTGAACAAGACGGAGATGAACCGATGCACATCCAGGACTTGCTGACACAGAGTGTTCAACGGCGTGCCTCGGATTTGCATTTGTCGGCAGGTTTGCCGGCCATGCTGCGCATCGATGGCGGTTTGAGCGTGTATTCGGACCAGGTCTTGACGCACGAAGAGATCGTGTCTGCGGTGGAAAGCATCATGAGTCCTGTGCAACGGGAGCATTTCCAGCAGATGCTGGAGTGCGACTTCTCGTTCGAGGTGCCCGGTGTATCGCGTTTCCGGGTCAATGTCTTCCATCAGATTCGGGGCATTTCGGTGGCGTTTCGCGCCATTCCCAGCCGGATTCCCAGCTTGCAGGATTTGGGGGCACCGGCGATTTTTTCGGACTTTGCCACGCGGCCACGCGGTTTGGTGCTGGTCACCGGCCCCACAGGTTCAGGCAAGTCGACCACTTTGGCGGCCATGATCCATGAGCTCAACAGGACCCAGGCCAAACATGTGCTGACCATCGAAGACCCGGTCGAATTTTTGTATGTGCCAGACCGGTGCTTGATCAACCAGCGCGAGGTGGGTGGACAAACACACAGTTTTGCCAATGCCTTGCGCGCCGCCATGCGCGAAGACCCGAACGTGATTCTGGTCGGTGAGATGCGCGATCTGGAGACCATCCGGCTGGCCATCACGGCGGCGGAAACCGGTCACCTGGTGTTGGCCACCTTGCACACATCCGGGGCCGCCAAGGCGATTGACCGCATCATCGATGTGTTCCCGGCAGAAGAAAAATCGGTGGTGCGCAGCATGCTCTCCGAGTCGCTGACGGCTGTGATTTCTCAGGTGCTGTGCAAACGCAAGCAAGGCGAGGGGCGTGTCGCGGCCTACGAGATCATGGTGGGCAACACGGCTGTGCGCAATCTGATCCGCGAGAGCAAGGTGGCGCAGTTGTATTCGGCCATTCAAACCGGCAGCAATGTCGGCATGCAGACCCTGGATCAGTCGCTGGCCAAGCTGGTTCAGCAGGGGCACATCAGCACAGAGGAAGCGGCCGCCAAGGCCCGGTATCCCGAGAACTTTGGCGTCAAGGAAGCTTGACGGCCGTTGGGCCTGGGTGCGCTGTACCGCGTTTCATGCGGTGCCCGCAGGTGCGTAGACCACATACCGGTCACGGCCGCTGCGTTTGGCTAGTTTCATGGCCTCATCGGCCTGGTTCACCAAGTTTTCACCCAGCTGTTTGGCGTTGACCTGGCCGCAGGCAATGCCCACGCTGACGGACACGCAGCGCATAGGGTCACCATGGTTGTTCAGTTGAATCTCGCGCACCGCTGCCAATACTTTTTGCGCGATCAAGGTGGCGGATTCTTCGGAGGTGTGGGGCAGCAAGATGACGAATTCTTCGCCTCCCCAGCGGCACACAAAATCAAGCGGGCGGGTGGCGCACTGGCGCAAGGTTTGGGCGACGGCCCTCAGTGCAATGTCGCCGCCATCGTGACCGTAGTCGTCGTTGAAGCACTTGAAGTGGTCGATGTCAATGAACAGCACGCTCAAGCATTTTTGAGAGCGCATGGCTTCTCGCACCAGGCGTGGAAACATGTCGTCAAAAGCCCGCCTGTTGGGAATCTGGGTCAGTGCATCAAAGAAGGCGTCATGCAGGGCCTCAGACAATTTTCTCGATATGCGGTACAGGTGCATGAAGATCGCCGTGACCAGGATCAGGGCGATGCCGGCGATGATGAGCAAGGAGAGGTTTTCCAGAAAGAAGTTCCACCAGACATCGGACAGTGGCAAGTGGATCGTGGTCAACAAACCGGATTGCTTGGCCTGTGCATAGCCCACAAGCGCTTGGCGATCATGCGAATCGGTTGAAACGGGCCATGTGAACGTATCCTGAGGGGAGGTGGACCGTCTGGCAAAGTCGGCATAAGGTGTTTCCAGGCTTTCAGGGCCTGTCCGTGCCAGCAGGTGGAGCGGATAGACAAACGACAAGCCTGTGTCGGACGACTGGGTGACCAGCTGCGAAGCATGTCCGTTGTTCAGGTATTTGTTCAGTTCGTTGGCGATGTCGGTGATCTGGATTTGTTGGGCCAACACCCCCCGAAATTGCCCCTGCTTGTCTTTGATGGGCATGGCGACATGAAATACCCACTCGCCCGTGGTTGCGGCTTTCCTCAATGGGCTGAGGGTCTGCCCGATGTCAGGCTGCTGTTGGAGGCGCTGGAAATAAAACCGGTCTGAAAAATCGAGCTGTTCCGATGTCTGGCGGTCGGTGCGGGCCTGCAACTGCCCTTGGGCATCGAGGTACAAAAGCAGCCCGCCATAACTGGCATTGCTGTAGGCGTTGAATTCGTTCAGTGTGCTGTGCAGGATGTCGTGCGCTTGCGATGCACTCAAGGGGCCGACATGGAGGACGGTGTGCATGGCCTTTTGTGCAGCGCTGAGTGATTTGGAGGCGTGGATGATGGCGTTTTCAACAATGAAATTGCCGATGCCAGCCTGGCGTGCCAGCTCGATTTTGGTGGACTGGACTTTGAGCAGCCAGTTTTGATGGACGGCGACCCCGAGACTGCTCAACAAGCCCACCACCATCAACGCATACAGCGTGATGAGCAGTTTGTTCACTTTCTTGTTGATTCTGAAAAGTGGCATGGGAGGGACCTGCAGACGGGGCAGGTTTGATTCTGATTTTCATCAAGATACAACATAAACAACGATCTCGCTCAGTAATCTCTTATAAAAAAACGAAATTCGAAGAAAATGATTTTTGTGCAACAGGCAACGAGTGCTTGGGTCATCTTTTGAGGGCAGGTCATGGCGGGTGATGCGTTGGTTTTCGATTTGCGCCAAGTGGTTTATGCGCTGTCTGATGCGTTGGACTTGGTGGGGGTGGACGATGTTGCCCATGGCAAGCGGGTGGGCATCATGTCGGCCTTGTGCGCAAGGACGATGGGCTGGAACGTTGACGAGCAGACTTTGCTTTTTGATCTGGGGATGCTGCATGACATCGGGGTGTCTTCAACCCAAACGCATTTGCATTTGCTGCAGGAGTTCGATTGGCCTGGCTCTCAAGAACATGCGCAGCTGGGGTATCGGTTGTTGAGTGAATTCGGTCCGCTGGCGCATCTGGCGGTGCCGATTCGTTACCACCATACCCGATGGGACAAGCTGGTGCCGATGGTGCCGGACTCACTCACGATGGCGCAGGCCTTGCACGCCAATATGGTTTACATGACCGATCGGATTGACACATTCGCAGCCCCTTTTTACGGTGCGCAGTTGTTTGACCATGTGGCGGACATTCAGCAGCGCGTGTGCTCCGTGTCGGGCACTTATTTCGCTCCCGAGTTGGTCGATGCGTTCATGAAGGCTTCGCAAGCTGAGTCATTTTGGTTGATGCTGGAGCCGCGCTCGGTCCAGTTGTATTTGCAGGACCAATTGGGGCATGGACAGAGTCCGCGTGTCGGGATGCGAGAGCTGCATGTCCTGGCATCGATTTTTTCACGCATCGTGGATGCCAAAAGCGAATTCACAGCCACGCACTCCTTGGGCGTGTCCCGGCTGGCGCGCTTGCTGGCCGAGAAAATGGGTGTCAGCCAGGATCACTGTGAAAAGCTGGAGGTGGCTGGGCTGCTGCACGACCTGGGTAAATTGCGTGTGCCCGATGAAATCTTGAATAAGCCGGGCAAGCTGGATGTGCATGAGCGGCAAATCATGAACGCGCACAGTTTCGAGACCTATCAGATATTGCGAAAAATCGATGGTTTTGCCGAGATTGCGCTGTGGGCGGCCTACCACCATGAAGAACCGCAAGGCACGGGCTATCCATTTCATGTGCCTGAAAAAGAACTCTCGCTGGAGGCGCGCATTCTGCGTGTGGCCGATATTTTTCAGGCGATCGCCCAGAACCGGCCTTATCGGCAAGGCATGACAGTCGAGCAAATCCAGGCAGTCCTTCTTGATCTTTCGAGCCAGGGGAAATTGGACGCGCAAGTGGTGAATGTCGCCTTGGCCCACATGGCGGAATGCATGGCCGCCGCATTGCCGCCATCTTTGTGACAGGGTCAGCCAGGCAGATGGATCGGGGGCGGTGAGCGCAGCAGCTGCTCAAAGTCCGTCACCTCCAATGGCCGACTGTAGAGGTAGCCTTGCATTTCATCGCAATGGTGTGCCTTGAGGAAAGCCAGTTGGGCGGGTGTTTCCACACCTTCTGCAATCGTGACCATGCCCAGGCTGTGGGCCATGTTGATGATGGCGTCCACAATGGCCTGGTCTTCGGGGTCATCCACGATGTCGCGGATGAAGGACTGGTCGATTTTGAGTTTGTAGACCTTGAAACGTTTGAGGTGACTCAGTGATGAGTAGCCAGTGCCGAAGTCATCGATCGACAGGGTCAGCCCCATGGCTGAAAGCTCGGACATGGTCTGCGCGGCTTGCTCGGGGTTCTTCATGGCGGCAATTTCAGTCAGTTCGAATTCAACCCACTCTGGTGAGACGCCGGACTGCTGCAGCTGCCACCGCACTTTGTCGGTCAAACCGACTTCCGAGAATTGAACGGACGACAGGTTGACAGCCACTTTGACCAGTGGGGTGCCCTGGCTGTGCCAGGCGTGAAGATCGGACAAGACCGACTGAAGCACCCATTCGCCCACTTGGCCACCCAGGCCTGCGTTTTCTGCCAGCGGGATGAACTCCGCCGGGGAGATGTCACCCAGCTGCGGATGACGCCAGCGGATCAAGGCTTCGGCCCCCGTCACATGGCCGTCCAGCAAAGAAATTTGGGGTTGGTAGACCAGGCGCAATTCGTGGCGTGCGAAGGCCAGCTTCAGGGCATTCGTCAGTTGCAAGGCGCGCGCGGTGCGCTCTTGCATGTCCGGAGAGTAGAAGCTGTAGCTGTTTCGGCTTTCGTGTTTGACCCGGTACATGGCCGTTTCTGCGCAGCGCATCAAATCGGTGGCCGTGATGCCATCGTTGGGGTAGAGGGCAAGTCCTATAGAGGCTGTCAGCACCAGCTCCTCACCGTCGAGCAAGATGGGACGCGACAGGACATTGAGCATCTGGTTGACCATGTGGACCGCACCATATTGGTCTGCATTCGCGCGGACGAAAACAAAGTTATCGCCTGAATAGCGCGCAATGATGTCTTGCCCTTGCATGATGTCCCGCATGCGGTGGGCCGCTTCGCGCAGGATGCTGTCCCCCGTGGCATGGCCGTAGGCGTTGTTGATGTCTTTGAAAAGGTCCAGGTTCAGCCACAGCAGCGCCATGGGTTTGAGCTCGCGCCTGGCCTGTGCGAGCGCGAACTGCAGTTGCTCCATCAACAGGGTCCTGTTGGGCAGACCGGTGAGTTGATCGAATTCGGAGAGGTACTGGATCCGTTCTGCGGCTGATTTTTTGTCGCCCACATCTTGCTTGTAGGCCAGGTAGTGCGTGACGGCACCGGCCTCATTGCGAATCGGATAGATCAAGGCCTCTTCGTAGTATTCCTGTCCATCTTTGCGCCGATTGATCAGCTCCCCCTTCCATGGCTGACCCGATGTGAGCTTGCTCCACATGTCCTGGTAGACGCTTTTGGACGTCTTGCCCGACTGGAGCAGTCTCGGATTTCTGCCGATCACCTCGGCTGCGCTGTAACCCGAGGTTTTGGTGAAGGCCTCATTGACGTACTCGATGCGTGTAGCCAAGTCGGTGATCATCACGGGGTTGGGGTTTTGCGATGTGGCCAGAGAAAAGCGGTGCAACGCCCTGTCTGTTTGTTGTTTGTGCGTGATTTGCCAGGTGCCGTAAGCCATCAAATGCAAAAACTCGATGTCAGCGTCAATGTAAGGCGTTGCCTTGTTGCCAATGCCCGCCAGCATCACCAGATGGTTGTCATCGAAAATGGGCAAAGCGATCCAGTGGTGGATGGCACCGAGTTGTTCGGGCAAGCCCGTGGACACAGGCAACTCATCGGCGTGGTTGAAAGTCACAGCCCTGCGTTCGCGTATGGCTTTGGACCAGATGTCGTTGTCCTGCAGTTGCCAATGCGCGATCTTGTCGATGACGGTTTCATCGCCTTGACGTGACAAAATTTTTGGAGGCGTGAAACCGTGGTGCGACGCCAAGGCGATGAATCCGATCTGGCTGTCTGTCAGCGCCACGATGCTGCGCAGTGTGTTTTGCAGACGTTGATCGACGGTGGTGGATTCGCTTTCTTGTGAAAGTGCGATCAGATCCGCATTGAAGCGTGCCTCTTGCCGCAAAGCCATTTCACTGCGCACACGCTGGGTGACATCGCGGGTGATGAAGATGTAATGGTGTTTTCCACTGGGTGTGTGGAATTTGCGTGCCGCTGACAGCTCAAAGAAGGACCGTTGGTTGTTCAGATCAATTTCATACAACTTGCCATGAGAGACGCCCTGTTCTTTGGCCTCCTGGATGGCCTCCATGCCGATGTTGGCGGCAGACTCCGGCAGGATCTCGCGCATGTTTTTGCCGAGGAATTGAGACACCGGCATGAGCAGCAGAGTCGCACGGCCTGTGTGCGCGGACAGGAATGTGCCGTTTTCATCCAGCTCGAACAGCAAGTCTGGCAAGGCTTGCAAAGTGGCTTGCAATTCAGCCAGTGTATCGCGCAGTCGGTCGTATGGCGCTTGCAATGACTCGATGAAAAGAGGACGAAACAAATAAAAGTAGGCTGCCACTTTGAGTATGTGGCCCGCCAAGTTGTAAAGGTCGGTCACATCGGCATAAAGCGTCAGCATGAATTCGCTCAGGGCCATGAGCACAGCAGCCGCGATGAGCCCACTCACATGGCTTGTGCGAACGCTGCTGAGTTTTCGGGCCAAAAGCAGTGCGGGCAAGAGATAAGCCAGCACGAGACCGTATTCGGCGTGGATCTTCCAGGTCGTCAGTCCCTGGCCTTCGGTGAAAACCTCAGGCAATGCCCCCATGTGCGCGAAAACCAGAAAGTGCACCAGCGCCACGACAAAGGATGTGGCCATCAAGCTCAGCCAGGCCTGTCGCTCCGTGGCGGATCGTTCCTCTTTCATGACCGCGAGGGTCAGCAACCCCACGCATGCGAGTGCCCTGGCTGCGAGCCAGAAATAAATGGCTTTGCTGGTCCCGCTGGGTGTGATGAAACTGGGCATGCCGGTGTAAGACAGCATGTGGGAAAAGTCCAGGATGGCCACGCCGGCAAACAGACAGCCCACGATCACACTGCGCAAACTGTTCTGGGTGCGCGGGGTATGCCAGGTGATGGCAAAAATCATTCCCGCGAAGAAAATGGCGGCTGTCTCCAGCACCATGTGAAGCGGCAGGTAATTGGCCAGGCCTTTGATCTGGTCTGGCACAGGCGATAGCCACAGGAGCACGGCGGCCAAAAAACTCACCAGCACAGGCACGGCTGCCTGAATGGCGTCACGTCGATGGGTGGGGTGAATCATTTGCGATGCGTCGAAGCTTCATCACATTATGGTGGATGTGAGGGCTTCGAGGCCAGGGCAGCGATGATTCTGCGGAGGATGGTGCCGCGGTGTGATGCCCTTTGGACTCAGCTGACGTGCAGCTCCACCTGGCGGCCCGCAATCAAGGCTGTGAAGAAACCGTTGAACCACTGCATGTTGACGGGTTTGGCCATGAAGATGGTGCCTTCGGGCAAGCCTCCCCTGGCGGCAATGTCTTCTTGTGACAAGGCAGAAATCACCAAGCAGGTCATGCGGTTGAACTGCGGGTTATGCCGCACGGTGCGCAGCAGTTCAAAACCATCTACGCCGGGCATGTTCAGGTCGGCAATCAGCACGTCGGGCTGGATGCTGGTCAGGTCAATCAGGGCCTCCAGCCCCGAAGACATGGCGGTGCAATCGACCGGCGTTTCGCAGCGGGTGCAAAAGTCCTTGAGCATGTCGCGGGTGACGGCATCGTCTTCCACCAGCAGCACCTTGAGGCGACTTTCGCGGCCCTCACTGGAAGACATCACCATGTTGTGTTTGCGTTGGTATTCCCGGATCGACGGCATGGAGATGCGCCGATGACCCCCTTGGGTTTTCCAGGCTTGAAGCTCATTTTTTTCGACCAGCGTCTGGATGGTGCCCACAGACAAACCCAGCAATTTGGCTGCATAGGTCGTGCCGCAGTAGTCTTCCAGCGTGTCGTGGGTTGTGGTGGATTGCATGCTGTATTTGAGTGATGAAATTTTAAACTGACAATTTAAATAATACTTAAAAATTAAATAAATGGCAATTCATACATCGTGCCATGAACGTGCTGTCTGTCCTGGCGCACTGGGCGGTCCCGCCTGCGACAAAGTCCAAGGCCTGCTGTGCACGAGGGACGTTTAACATGCGCTCAAAGCAAAACGAGGAGACTGTTGATGCCTGCCCATGACGCCGTATGGCCTGCGCGCCTGCCTGCCAAGATCACGCCACCTGCCACATCTTTGTGGATGAACCTGGCCATCAGCGCCTTGCGTTACCCGGACAAACCCGCCTTGGTTTACATGGGCACGGTCTTCACCTACCGTGCCTTGTTGAACGCGGCCGAAAAAATGGCTTCGGCCCTGTCTGGCCTTGGGGTGCAAGCGGGCGACCGGGTGGTGCTCAACATGCAAAACTGCCCACAACTGGTGGTCACCCATTTCGCCATATTGCGTCTGGATGCGGTCGTGGTGCCCGTCAACCCAATGAACAAGGCCGAAGAGCTCAAGCACTACATCACCGACCCCGACACGCGCGTGGCGGTGACCACCGCTGACCTGGCACCTGAGCTGGCACAGGCCAGCGATGCCTTGCCGGTCGAGCAGCGGTTGAAGCACCTGGTGGTCACGCAGTTTTCAGATGTGTTCAATCCTGACGTGTTGACGCCCCAGGACTTGCCCGAATCCTGGCGCGCTTGGTTGCTGCCCATCCGCGACTTGCCCAAGTTGGCCACCGGCCAGGCGCACGCCTGGCAAGCCTTGATGAACGCAGCTTCGGTGGATGCTTTGCCTGCTGTCAAAGCCGGCCCCGACGACCTGGCCGTGTTGCCTTACACCAGTGGCACAACAGGCCTGCCCAAAGGCTGCATGCACACGCACGGCACGATCATGCACAACGCCGTGGCCAGTGGTTTGTGGGGCAACGGCACCCCCGAAAACGTGACGCTGTGCGTGGTGCCCATGTTCCACATCACCGGCATGGTCAGTGTGATGCACAGCAGCATCTTCATGGGGGCCAGCCTGGTCATCATGCCGCGGTGGGACCGCGATGCGGCGGGCCACCTGATTTCCAAATGGCGTGTCACGCACTGGACCAACATCCCGACCATGGTCATCGATTTGCTCGGCAGCCCGAATTTGCACAACTATGACCTGAGCAGTCTGACTTACATTGGCGGTGGCGGTGCGGCCATGCCCGAAGCCGTGGCCCAACGTCTGCTGGACCAATTTGGCCTGCGCTATGTCGAAGGCTACGGTTTGACGGAAACGGCCGCCCCTTCGCACACCAATCCGCCCGATGCGCCCAAAAAGCAGTGCCTGGGCATCCCGTTCATGAGCGTGACCTCGCGCATTGTGGATCCGGAAACCCTGGCCGAGTTGCCGGTCGGCGAGTCTGGCGAGATCGTGATCAGTGGTCCCCAGGTTTTCAAGGGCTACTGGAAGCGCCCCGATGCCACGGCCAGCGCGTTTTTTGAGCGCGATGGTCTGTCGTTTTTCCGAACGGGCGACATGGGGCGGGTGGACGAGCAAGGGTACTTCTTCATGACCGACCGCTTGAAGCGCATGATCAATGCCAGCGGTTTCAAGGTTTGGCCCGCCGAGGTCGAGGCCTTGATGTTCCGCCATCCGGCCATTCAGGAGGCCTGCATCATTGCCACGCGTGACGCGTACCGCGGCGAGTCGGTCAAGGCGGTGGTGGTCTTGCGGCAGGACCACAAGGGCAAAGTCACAGAGCAGGACATCATCGATTGGTGCCGTGACAATATGGCGGTGTACAAAATGCCCCGCGTGGTGAGCTTTGTCGATGTCTTGCCCAAAAGCGGCAGTGGCAAAGTCATGTGGCGGGCCTTGCAAGAGGCGGAAATGGCCGCCATGGACGACAAAAACTGATGCCCCTTCGACTTTCCATCCTCGACCAATCTGCAGCAGCCGCTGGCCGAAAGCACGACAGCACCATCCGTCAAACCCTGGCACTGGCGCAAAAGGCAGAGGCCTGGGGCTACCACCGCTTTTGGGTGAGCGAGCACCACAGCCACCCCAGCATCGTGGGCAGCGCGCCTGAAATTTTGATGGCCGCCATCGCCGCATGCACGCAGCGCATCCGCCTGGGCAGTGCGGGTGTGATGCTGCCGCATTACTCGGCGCTCAAGGTGGCCGAACAGTTCCGCGTGTTGGATGCCTTGGCCCCGGGCCGCATTGACTTGGGGGTGGGGCGTGCACCTGGCAGCGATGGGCGCACGGCTCAATTGCTCAACCCTGACCGCAGTGCATCGGAGCGTTTTCCGCAGCAGGTGATGGAACTGCAAGCCTGGGTGAACGGGCAGAACCTGCCACCCAGCCACCCCGGACACAACGTGTACGCCTATCCGCAGTCGGACACCGCGCCCACGGTGTGGATGCTGGGCAGCTCGGACTACGGCGCGCAACTGGCGGCACATTTGGGCTTGCCGTATGCGTTTGCCTACTTCATCACCGACGGGCAGGGCGCTGACGAGGCGCTGCAGATTTACCGCGAAACTTTCCGCCCCAGTGCAGCGCTGCAAAAGCCTGCGGCCACCGTGTGCGTGTGGGCCCTGGCCGCCGACACCGACGAAGAGGCGCTGCGCTTGTTCGAGAGCCGTGCCCGGTGGAAGATGGACCGCAACCTGGGGCGCATCGGTCCTTTGTTGCCGCCCGAAGAAGCGGCGCGTGATTACAGCCCGGCCGAACAGTTCGCCCAGGAGCGGCTGCGCGATTCGGCCCTGATCGGCTCGGCCGCCACCGTGGGCCGCAAGCTGCGTCAATTGGCTGCGCGGCTGGAGGTTGATGAACTGGTGGTCATCACCTGGACGCATGACCCTGCAGCCCAAATGCGTTCTTACGAGTTGCTCGCCCAAGAATTTGCATTGACGGCAAACTCGGTGTTTTGATTTTTTAACCCAAGGATTTTTGACATGTTCACCACCGCGATCGCTGGCAGCTTGCCCAAACCCGCTTGGCTGGCCGAGACCGAAAAACTCTGGCCCCAGTGGACGACCCAGGGCCCCGAGCTGCAGCAAGCCAAGGCGGACGCCACGCTGCTGTGGATCAAGGCGCAGGAAGACGCGGGCCTGGACGTGATCGGTGACGGCGAGCAAGCCCGCCAGCACTTTGTGCACGGCTTTGTGGAGCAGGTCGAGGGCATCGACTTCGTGAACAAAGTCACCATGGGCATCCGCAACAACCGCTACGACGCGCAGGTGCCCCAGGTCAGTGCGCCGCTGCGCCTGAAAGGCCGCGTGCACGCCTTCGAGGCCCAGCGGGCCCGCGCCCACACGAAAAAGACACTCAAATTCTCCTTGCCCGGCCCGAT
>JACCDV011234128.1_pt1 | contig 18925 bp, 8 predicted proteins | sample 7446131 | NCBI WGS metagenome assembly JACCDV01 (sample SAMN15323448, study PRJNA562643) | freshwater metagenome | isolation source: river surface water | place: USA:Blue River Watershed | collected 2017-08-17 | reverse complement strand
TAATAAATTATTAATTTTAACTAAAATTATAACTATTATAATTAATGCTAAATTAGTCAAATAATATAGCAAATAACTAATCAATAAATTAAGTTAAACCTATAAAGAATAATCCAATTAAAAAGAATAATTTAGAAAAGAAAGTCAAATAGGAAAACTTTATAAAGGAAATTTAGTAAAATTAAAATAAGAGAATAAAATATCACTAAACAGTAAAATAAGAGTTTTAAGAATTAGTCTCTGAAACAAAGATGTTTTCTGATTAAAGAATAAATCTCTTTTAAAGTTTATAAAATAATGAAGAAAACTTTAACAACTTTATAATCAAAATTCTTTAATTTCCTTTAAAAATCTTCATTAAACAAAGTAACTATTAGTAAAGCATTATTCCTTTAGAATTTAATGACTTTATCAATTATGTTTAAAAATTAGAATTACCTTTACTAAATGAAATAAACTCATATCTTAATAATATAATTTTATCTAATAAGCTTTATGATAATTTTACTTTTTAAGCTAAAATTATTGAATCTTGTTTTTAATAGAAAAACCAATTTTGAAACATAAAAATTCAATTCTTATTTTTCTAAAATGAATAAATAAGAAATTAGTTTTTTAATTAAACAAATGGATTTAACACTTTATTTATTATAAGAATTAAATGATTAAATAATAAAAATGGGATTATTATTGGTTATAAAACTAATAAGTAAAATTTAGATGAATTTAATTGTCTATAAATATAGATTGTTTATAGGAAGGAATTCTAGTCAATAATTTAGGTAAAATTATTAACAGATTTTACATCATAAAAAAGAGAGATTTTATCATTATATAATATATTATAAACAAAAGAAAACAAAGCATTTAACTTTATTATTAAAAATGAAATTCCTTTAAGATAATGTTAATAGTTTGCATAATTATAAAAATAAAAATTAAATAATTCTTAATTTAATGCTTTAAAGTCTGCTCTTGGATAAGAATATTTAACTTTGATTCAAGGACCACCTGGAACAGGAAAAAGTTATCTGATTATTTAAATAATAAAAAATATTCTTAATAAGAAATTAAAAGTAATGGTTTGCTCACCATCTAATAACGCTTTAGAAAATCTTATATAAAGATTGATTAAAGAGATATAGTTTTTTGATTATAATAAATAAAACTCATAAGGTTATAAAGCTTTACAAATAAGCAGGTAAGAAGAAACTTAAAGTTTTATGAAAATTAACTTAGATAATCTTATAAACTAAATTAAGCAAAATTATAAGTAAAATTAAAATATTTAAGAATCATTTAACAGTGAATAAAACTATACAAATGTAAAAATCAGAGAAATTAAACAATAATTCATCATCAATGCAGATGTTATTTTTTGCACAATAAATGCTTCTGGAAGAAAAGAAATTTCAAATTCAAATAAAAATATTGATTTTTTAATTATTGATGAAAGTTCTTAATGTAATGAAATCAGTATTCTTATTCCAATGTATTTAAATCCTCATAAAATTATTCTTGTTGGAGACATTAATTAACTTCCACCGACAACTTTTTAATAATTTTCTTAAGAAATAAATTTCTAATGAAGTCTTCATGAGAGATTCGTATAAAAATAGCATTAATAAATCTTATTAGAAACATAATATAGAATGATCAAGCCAATCATGTAACTTTGTTCTAATATGTTTTATTAAGGAAATCTAAAAATATCAGAAAAAATAAATAATGACAATTACATACCTAATAACATAGTAAATTTTGTTTAAAAATACTATGAAGGAAAATATATTGTTTTTCATAGTATAAAAGGATTAACAAAAATTCATAACAATTCTTTTTTTAATAAATTAGAAATAGATAAGACTTTATAAATAATACAATAAATGTCATAATTTTAAATTAAAGACATTGGAATAATTACTCCTTATAGTGTTTAGGTGGAAAGAATAAATTTATAGTTAAAATAATAAGGATTAAATAATGATTAGATTAATATAGGAACAATTGATTCGTTTTAAGGAAAAGAGCATGGAGTCATTATAATTAATTTTGTTAAATCAAGTGCTCATAGTATCGGTTTTATTAATGATATTAGAAGATTAAATGTTGCAATATCAAGAGCTAAGTATTTATTAATAATGCTAGGAAATTTAGAGTATTTAACAAAGGAACCAATATATTAATAACTAAAAGATTAAGTAAAAGAAAACGGAATTATTATTAATTAATTTTTCAAAATTATTTAACTTTTTCTAATATTTCTTTTAATTTACTATCAATTTCAGAGTTTTAATATTTATCTTGAATTCTTATTAAAGTTGTTAATTTTTAAGAAATTTTTCAAAATTGAATAAAATCTGTTATAATAATTGCTAAAGGTAACAATTCCATAATTATTTATTATTATAAATAAAGATTTAACCATGGAACCAAATAATCTAATATTGTTTTATCAAGATTTTCCGTTACAAATAATAAAAAACATTAATAGAAAACATACGCAAAAGAAATATAAAAAACATTAATAAAAAAATCACTAACTTTACTCATATTCCAAATTCTTAAATCGTTTTCTTTAATAACTAAAATATCAAATTTCTTTACAAAAAATCAAAAAATATTATATAAAGTAATCCATTTGATCAAAATAGTAATAAAATAGAAAATTCTAGATTTTAATAAATCATGATAAATCTCTTAAAATTCTCCATTTGCATTTTCATAATTTTCATCTTTATAGTTAAACTTATCATATAATTATCAACTTTTACTTTTATTTAAAAATTCTAATATTTTTTAAAGATTTATATATTTATCAATGTAATTAGATTGTAAATATTCTTTACTTAATTTTCAGAACTATTTTTATATATATTAATTATTTGAATATCAATAAGAGCCAATCTCAAAGAATAGGTTTATCAAAAACATTGGTTTAATAATATAAACATAAAAAGATATATAAAATATCCATACAGCAATTTTTATAGAATAATGCAATCAAAGTCTATTATTTAATAACATAAAACCAAATAGTAGAATTTTTATACTTTCTTTAATAAATAAATCTTTGTTGTTAAAAAACATTATAAAAGTTATTTTTATCTAAAATTTAATTATTATTTATAAGTTGATTCATTGATATGTTATTAAATGATGTTATTAGTTCTTTTAAATCATTTACCTTTAAGCTCAATAATTCCTTTTTAGTTTTTATATTGTTTTCCTCTTTTGTGTAGTTTATAATTAGTTCCATTAGATTATATTATTTAAATCTAACAATATATGATTAATGAGTAAAAATTAAATATTTAGAAAGTTTTTAAAGAATTATAAAATTTAAAGAAAAAATACTTAGAAGATTATGATTAGGAATAATAAGTTATAATAAATGATATTATATAATTAAAGAATCAATTAGAATAATAATTGGTTTAATTTGAGAGATATAATTAAGAGGATTCGGATTATTATGATATTTTACACCAAGGAGAATAGGAATTACTTGAGACAGAAGAAATGATTGATAAATTCTAAAAAAGTTAAAATTAAGAGGTAAATAATAGTATATAAGAATCCTTATAATTCTTTTAAAAACAAGAAGGTGATGAATTGCTTAAACTTGCAAATGATAAAATAATCTCAATAAAAACCAACATAAAAAACATATAAAAGGGTTTAAATTCAATCGATGAAGAAATTATTATATAAAAATAGCAATTAATATTAATTCATTAAAAACTTATTAATTGTAATACCATAGGAGATCAAGTAGGTAAATAAACAAAAAATTTATTAAGAAATTTAAATAAAAGAAAGTTCTTTAAATTTTTCATATTAATAGCAATGATATTAATAATTATTGTAATTGGAATAATCATAAAAATTAGATTACAAAGCATTAGATCAATGTTTAGAGGTAATAAAAATGGAATAGAAGAAGTTGTAACTCCTTATATATTAAAACAGTATAAATAAATTTCTATTAATTTTATAATGGACAATTTTACTTAGAAAAAACAAGGCTAAAAGTGAAACTGAAAACTTAATAATAAAAACAATAAACAATTAGAGAGGAATAATAACTTAATAATTGATCTTTCTTAGGAAATATTAATAAATCAATTACATGGATAAGATTGAAAAACATCAATATCTAATTTATTGTAGAAATTTCCTGTTTTACTTATGAAGCAATCAGATATTAAAGTTCCAGAAAATGACTTCGGAGATGTTGAATATAAACTAAAACTGGTCGATCTTTCTTTAAAACGAATATAACATTTATCAACATAAATGAAGTTCTGATTAACAGAAGGAATGGGTAAGGCTAACTATTATATAGGTTATGATGATAATGGTTCTAATACAGGGATAAATATAGAAGAGTTATAAATTACTACTTTTGTGTTAAATTATATGGCATAAAGTTTAAACTTTTAAATTACATTAAATTTTATATAAAAAGGAATTTAAGGATTTGTAGCCAAATTTACAATTTAAAAGAAACTAATAGATTAAATTCAAGTAATATAGAAAATAATGGTTTTGGGAAGTTAAGGAAGTGGCAAAACCTCTATGTTAGGAGTAATTCTTACTAAATAATTAGACAATGGAAACGGTCTTTCCAGATTGAAAGTATTTAATCATAAACATGAGATTCTTTCTGGAGAAACTTCATCCTTAAGTTTTTCAGTTGTTGGAATCGATGATTAGTAAGAATTTATTGCAGAAAAACAGTTGCTAAAATCTTTAGGAAAAAATTAAGAAATAAAAAAACTTATTTCATTCATTGATTTGGGAAACATTCAAAGAAATCGTATTAAATTTCTTCATAACTTCATAATATCAAAACCGGCTTTTTAGTTAGTTGTTTTTAGCTGCAATGATTAATATGAAACAATTAATGAGATTTTATAATTTCTTTTTTTAGTTTAAAAATCAACTAATTTTGGTTTGGTGATTACGAACTGTGAAGAAAACAATTTAGAAAAATTAGAAAATATTATGATTTTTACAAATAAAATTATAAAAGAATTTGATCAATGAATTTTAACATAATTGATTAAAAGCTAAACTGATATTCCAAATCTTCATTCTTAAGATGATAAATCTTTTATTCCAATTTTCAATATTTCTAATGTCACTGGAGGAGGGATTAATCTTTTAATAAATTATCTTAAATTCAAACCATTAGAGGAAATAACTAATTAGCACTAAGAAAGTATTTTTATTATATAAAAGATTTATGTTTAGCCTAATCAAGGAATCGTATTATGTGGATGGATAAATTAAGGAAAATTACAAGTAAATGAGAAAGTATATTTAGGACCGTTATATAATCTTGGATATATTGAAATAATAATACAGGAAATTCGGTGTTTAAAAATCCCTGTAAAGCAAGCAGTATAAGGTTAATACTGTTCCATATTAATTAAAGACGAGAATAATCTATCCAAAATTATTAAAAAAGGAAACATTTTAATAAAGGCAAAACAATAACCAAAATTAATAGAGAAATTTATTGCAAAAATAAAACTTTTATCATAATAGGAAGTAATATTATAATAAACTTATTAGCCTTTTTTATTAAGTGAGACATTTAAGTAAGTTTGTAATATTTAATCTTATTAGGATTATTTGGATGTTAAAAATAAAAACAAAATGTCAAAAACATCTAATTATAATCTCATGGACCATTTTACATGAAATTAAAGTCAATAAGAAAAAAGTTAGTTTAATCAAATAAAAGTAACAAAAAATAAATACATAAAAATTCTCTTTGAATTCTAATACAATCCACAGTTTTTAAGAAAAGGTTAGAAATTTATCATTCTAGAAGAGAAGTTTCAAATAGAAGGAATAATAATAAAATATCTATAATAATTTATTTAATTATAATTTTAAATGAACATTGATAAACCAAAAACATCAGTTAAAAACTAATCAAGCGTTGGAAGGTTTAGTTAAGAAAATATTGGAGACATGGAAATCAGTTAAATCGAGTCATTTAAAGAAGATAGTTTAAATTAATATTGAATAATAAGATAAAAAGAAACTATTTATAAGTCTAAATACAACGTTTAGCCAATTTACAATATTTAAAGCAGTTAAGAGATAATTGATATTGCCTTTAGTCCTTAATAGGAATATATAGCAGTTGGTTAATATAAGGGATTATTGGAGGTTTACAACTCTTAAGAAGGAGATCTAAAGTTCTAAACAAAAGTATCAGAATAAAATAAATCAATAACTTGCATTAAATGGAAATAGAATTTAACTTAAAATAATATTACCTGTATTTCAGTTGAGGGTAAAATTGCCAGTTTTGATATAAATGATCAAAATAATATTTATTATAAAAATTTAGATTAAAAATAAACACTTTGTTTTGATTATAATTAACATTAAGATTAGCTTTATATTGGAACAAAATCTGGAGAAATTTTAATCTTTGATGAAGAAACTTAATAAGTAAAATAAGCATTTCCTGAAGGCAATAGTTTTAGTCACGGCCATTCTACTTGAATTTTCAGTATAAAATCAATTAATGACTCACAGTAATAGTTTTTATCTGCCAGTTGGGATGGGCTTGTTTTCTTATGGGATTTAAGAGAGCCGAAACCAATTAAAAGCATTATGACTTCTAAAATAGGTGGAAAATCACTTGATTACAAATAAGGCAGAATATTGGTCAGTTCTTATGAAAGAAAGTAAAAGACTCAAATTTATGATCTAAAAACCTTCTAAGTTCTTGACTCTGTGGATAATGATATAAATTACTCAGAAAAGCTCTTTTAGTGTTATTAGTGTTAATTTAGTAAAAAGTAAAATTAATTCGATTTCATTATGAGTTCTATTAATCCAAACTAAATTAGAATTTTTGAAAAAGACTAATAAATGAATTACTAAAACACCTGGTCTTTTGAGGACTTTAAAAAGGGAATATTTTGCTTTGATATTTCTAATGATAATTAATATATTGTAGTGGGAGGCTAAGACAGAATATTTTCATTGGCAGCGCTAACAGAGCAGTAATAATTTAATGAATAAAAGTTTAACGAATTTTATATTTATAATGTTTGAAGACAATCCTGCAATAGTAATTGATAATGGTACTGGAATGATTAAAGCTGGAATAGCTGGAGACGAGGCTCCAAAAGCTTATTTTCCCTCTGTTGTTGGATATGTAAAATATAATAAAATAATTGGAACCGAAGGCAAAGAGTGTCTTATTGGACATGATGCTATTTCAAAAAAAGGTTTGTTACATTTAAAATATCCGTTAGAAAATGGAGTTGTTAAGAACTGGGACGATATGGAGAAGATTTGGAGATATTGCTATTTTGACTAATTAAAAACTGACCCAGAGCAACATCCAGTTCTTCTGACAGAGGCTCCTTTGAATCCTAAGAAAAATAGAGAAAAAATGACAGAGATTTTCTTTGAAGAATTTAAGGTTCCTGGATTCTATGTCTTTACTTAGGCAGTTTTAGCATTATACTCAACAGGAAGGACAACAGGAGTTGTTTGTGATTCCGGGGATGGAGTCAGTCACATTGTTGTTGTTTTTGATGGATACTCAATTGAATAAGCTGTCTCTTGAATGAATCTTGCTGGTTGAGATTTAACAGAATATTTGTAAAAATACATCAGCGAAGATGGAATATCATTTGAATCTTCAAGCGAAAAAGAGATTGCTAAAGAAATCAAAGAAAAGTGCTGTTTTGTATCAATGAGTTTTGAATAAGAAAAATAAGAATATTTGAAAAATCCTTCTAAATTCAAAGACTTCGAATTGCCAGATGGAAGAAAAATAAAAATAGGAGATTTAACCATAAGAACGCCTGAGGTAATGTTTAAGCCGTAACTTGTTGGAATGGATATTGATGGAATTCATTAGCAAATAGTCAATAGTATTAATAAGACTGATATTGACCTAAAATCTCTATTATTCCAAAACGTGACTTTGTCTGGTGGTAACACAATGTTTCCATCGTTTCCAGAAAGACTTAATAAGGAAATACTCGGACTTATTCCAGAGCATATTGATTTGAAAATCCTGTCTCCAAGTGAAAGAAAGTTCTCAATTTGGATTGGCGGTTCTGTATTGTCAACTTTAGCAACTTTTTAAAGCAATTGGATTACGAAAGAAGAATACGCAGAATAAGGTCCAACAATTGTTCATAGAAAATGTCCATAAGAATTTATTTAAAATAATTTTAAGTTTTTTAATAATGTTTTTGTTACTGGTTGGAATTAGTTTTTAGTCATGGATTTGTAAAGAAAGATTTTTAGCGAATTAATCCTAAGCAATTTATTAAGAGATTTAGTTTAATTCCGAAGATTTTAATTCTCAAATTAACAGATTAAATGAAGATTAAAATTTCTTAAATTTCAGCAGTTATATTCAAATATATCGAAATCTTAAATATTCATTAATTAACAATGTCTTTTATTGTATAGATAAAAATATAGATTTTATGAATGATATTTAATTATAAGAAAATTGTATTAATAATAGTCAAGTTGATTAGTTATTACAATAGCTTTAAGAATCTCTAATAAATAATAGCTTAAATTAAGTTTTTTAAGAAAACGAGATAAATAACTATTAAGAATATAAGATTAATAAAGAGCAAATTTCATTACTTTAATAGCTATCTATTAACAATGTTGATATTTATAGTTTTGTCTTAAGCAATTGAAGTAGTTTTTAATGAATCTCTTAATAAAATTTAAATGATTTACACTAATTAGTAATATTAATATAAAATATAAAAATTCTAAGCAATATTTAATAATAAACATTGAAATTTGTTTTTTAAGAAATACTGAATTGTAGCTGACAAAATTATCAACCTAAAAAATAGAAAGAATAAACATATGTAAAAACTATTAAAAAGATTGTAATTAAAGAATCATAATAATTTCCAATGGTTAAAATCAATAATCTTATTAGAGGGTTTTTACAAAAATAAATATAATTAAATTTATTCTAAATATTTGCCTTTTACTTTTTTAATATAATTTATCAACATTTATGAGTTAATAAGAATAGCTGGTAAGTAATTGCTATGGAATAAAGTTTTACGTAAGTCAGTAAGATAAAAACATATAAAATACTCTCCATTATGATTTAATAAAGGAGGAATTCGATTAAAGAAAATAAAATAAATAAATTTTACAGTTCAAAATTGCTTAAAATGATAAATTAAGTTTATGTTGCTTTGACAATGGAGATAAAATATAAGAGATTTTAAAGGTTTGAAAACTTGATAACAGAATTGATTTTATAGTAAAGTGGAGGCCAAGAATAAATTGCTAGTCTTCAGTAATATCAATAATCAATAATTTTGACTTAAGAAAATATGATCCTTAATTTTTGATAAGTTTTTATGAAAGTTAAATATTCAAAAATTGTTCATAAAAATTATTAGATTTATAATGGAGGAATATGATGCATTATTTGATTACATAGAAGAGTAATTGTAAGAAAACAATTATTTATAATCAAAGGATTTTATTATTGACAAAATCGATAGAAACTCTGATAATCTAAAATATAAGAAATCTTGAACAGAGAAAAGAAAAAGATAATGATAAAGCTTTGCTTAAAAAATATCTCTTTTATCAAAAGAGGAGTAAAAAATGGCAATTTAGAAATTCTGAGATAAAAGGAATCCAATATTGAAGAATTAAATGTATTAAAAAATGAAGGAATAAAATGGTTAAGGAATTCATATCTTTTTTGATTTTTTCTTATCTTAATTTAATAAGCCTAAAAATGTATAGTCTTTATATCTTTAATTAGAGATGTGTTATTAGTAAGCTATGAAGAGTAATAATATTTTCACAATAAATTACTTGGAAATCGGTTAATAGTAAAAAGAAGAATATTTCTCAAAGAATTCAAATATGAAATAAACGATTAATTTAATTGATTTAAAATTATCTGATTTCATATAAAAGACTAATCTAGAGTTGATTTATCTTTCTCCAGATGCAGAGGAAACAATTACAGAGATAAATCCCAATCAAGGATATATAATTGGTTGTTTAATCGATACAGCTATTATACCAATGGTTTCTTATAACAGAGCAAAACAGCTAGGAATATAATGCTGAAAACTTCCTTTATAAAATGCAGGAATCGATTTATCCAAAAATAGAAAATCATTGAACATAAATCAAGTCTTTGAAATTATTGATAAAACTCTTATAAATTGAGATATTATTTTATCCATTTAATAAGTTCTTAACAAAAGTAATTAATTTCTTTATATAATTATTTTAATGAAGTTTTTCTTATGTTGTTCAAAGAAACCCAAAAAGGAAAAACCAACATCAAATAAAGATTAAGAAAAGTATATAAAAGGAAACGTAATTTTCTCAGATGGAAGAAATAAAAGAATTTGAGAGGTTTTATCAGAGAAAGGAAAAGGGTTGATTTTAAAGGAGATTTAAATAAATCCAGATTCTAAGCATATTTGTGATGATTTAACGGAATTGATTATTTTTGCATCAAAGGAATACTAACATCCAAATATTGTCAAATATGTAAATGCTTATTATGATTAAAATATATTTACGATTATAACAGAAAAAGTTCCATTGACTTTAAATGAAACCTAAATGAATAATGAAAAAGACTTAAAGATATTTATTAAACAGCTTATATAAGCAGTAGAGTATTTGCATAAAAACAATATACACAATTTAAATATTAAAGAAAGCAATATTTTGATAACTAAAAACGGATTATTAAAGATAAGAGATTATATTGGGAAGACGTTTTTTGACATTTTAGAGTTTGGCTCAGCAATTTCTATTTACACAGAAAATCAATGATAAAAAGAGATTTAAACAGATATTAATGATTTAATTAAAATGATAAGAAGAGTTTTAATAGAAAAGAAAATATAAATTATGAATAAACAGTTGTATTAGGAATTCATGTGATTTTTAGAATAATAATTAAATTAATGAGAAATTGATTTTTAGTCGATTTTGAGTCATGGTTTTTTGCTTGATGGAAGCGTTATAAACTTTTAACAATTTTGAGAACAAATGCATTCTACTTAAGAAATCGTAAAAAATCAGTAAAAAATGACATCAATTAACGAAATCGAAGAAAAGCTAAAAAGTTTGATAAATGAACTTAATAAAACAGTTTAACTTACTAATAATAAGAGTATTCGAAACATTAAAAAATAAACATAAGAAATTATGAGTAATGTTTAAGAGCTAAAGTAATAAGATTAAGATATGAATGAAAGAGAGTTGAAGAAAAGTTAAATTAAAAAGGATTTAGAAAAATATACGAAAAACTTATAAAATTTTAAGAAATTAAATAACATTGATTAATCTGCTATTTCAATATAAGAGCAAAGAATGAGTTAGAAAAATCTATTTAAGAAGAAAACTCAGGATAAAAACATACAAGAAGGAGAAAATCAAATACAAAACCTAAATTAGCAAATTTTAAAATAATGATAAAACACATATGATTAAAACAAGATAAAATCCTTAGTAATTTAAGATAATAAAAACTCCATAGAAATTCTTTCAGATTTAAGATCTTAATATAAGAAATAGAATCTTGAGGAATCTTTATAAATCCTTTATAGCGGATTACAAAATAATTAAATTTTAAATTTAAATTTATAAATGATTTTTGATTATTCCGTTTGAACTTAAAAAACGCCTAAAAATGATTTCTATGATACTTCGGTATAGAATGTAATATTAAAGAGAGATGAGGAAATTGATTTAAATTCCTTATAGAATATTTATGTTGTTTTTTAGATATAAATCAATAAGGAGTTTTTTAATATTAATAAAAAGCAAAAACATGTTTTGAGTATAAAAAAGAACGATATTGAAAACAATTCAACTTAAGACTAAACACTCAAAACGAACTCAATTAACAGTTTTTGCAATATTCCAATAGAAGAAACAAAGAAGCAAAAAAAGATAAAAAAACAAGGAAAGGAGAATAAGGAAAATATTTCTTATTTAAATGGAAATAGCAAATAATGCTGTTCTATACAAGGATCTTATAGAGAAGTCGATATTAACAGACACAATAAAAAAATTCAAATAAAAACAGCCGGTTCTTTAAAAGGAGAACTAAGTCTTGTTGATATATCAAGAATTACCAAATTTCATTCTTATGGAAACATTATTGGAGAAAAAGAGGAAAATTAATTCTTGAAAGATATCAAATCGTTCGAGTCCATTAATGGTTAAGAAATTACAACAAAGTAAGAAGACTTAGAATAACTTAAGTGCTAATTATGTCATGGGTGATATTTGTTAAACGATATATTGATAAAGACATCAGCTTGTGGTGATTTCTTTCATAAAATATGCTTTGATAAATGGATGACAAACTTGCATTATTATAACGAACTAAAATGCCCTTGTTGTTAGACATTTTTATAATTAAATTTTTATCAAAATTATAATTTTATTTTTTATAAATTTAAGATTTCGTCGCCAAGATTTATAAAGGAGTTTGAGCTTTTAGAAGAATCTATTTCAATTGTGTCATTTTCTTATTAATTTTGGTTTTCTTTATGATTTGTCTATTGATTGCTATTTTCCTATTATTATTTCGTATATTTTTTCTTTTATAAATCCAATAGAAAACCTTTTACCATTTCTTATTGCTAGTTTATTTCTTTTAGCAAAACAATCTTGTTGTTATTTTCAATGACTTTTCTTTAAATGTTGGTAAGTATTTCATGTGTTCTATTCACTTATTCTAAAAGACTCATATTTTTCTATTATAATTCCCAGATTTGCTTTTATTATTCTCATATTTAATCTTTATCCAATTAAGAGAAACTCTGTTATCTTTTCAATTCTATTTTATTTTTCTAATTTTAATTTCTTAATAATTCAATGTATTTATTTTTACTTGTAAGAACAAATAATAATGATTATTTCTCTTTTATTAACTAATTAACTATTTAATTATTCTCATTATTAAAGTCTCAGTTTTTTTAGATTTTTCTATTCTTATAACTTGTAGAGTGGCTTTCTGACATAAAACTAATAAAAAAATTAAATTTTATGGAAATTCAGGTTCAAAAATTAGAAACAAAAAATTAGATTATTAAAATTATAAAACTTATAACAATTTAAAACAAGGCTAATATAACTTAAGAAAAATGATGGCTAAGGGATTTGAACCCTTGCCCTTTCGGAATAGAACCTGAATCTACCGCCTTAGACCACTCGGCCAAACCATCGATTGAATAATTGAAAATAGAATAAAGTTATTTTTATAAGAATTTTTAAAGGAAATGAATAAGTCAAAATTTTCTAAATAATTTTATATTTATTATTTGTTTTTGTTTAATTAGTAGTTTTTTATAGCATTTTCTACTATTAGGATTGCTTGTTAATCGTTTTAAAACTCTTTTCCCTTAAGAAGGCGATTAACTTTTTTAAATTCGAATGTTTTTCCTGTTACGAAAAAGTTAATGACGTAATCAATGAGGTTTTTAGATTTATTCAAGAATTCAGCTTTTGTTGTTTTCATTTCTTCAAAAATTCTTTGATTTATGCATAAAACTTTCCAATCAAGTTCTCCTTGGTCTATTAGTCCAATTACTCCTAAAACAACGCTTGGAATGACTGCTCCTATTTCATAGCCGATTCCTGATATTTCAACAGCATCCAATGGGTCTCCATCTCCTCTAAGTTCTTAATTGGTTTCAGGATCTACTAAAACTGTGTCTTCTTTAGTTTATGGTAAAAATCCGTAATTAAAAAGTAAAGTTTATTGATAAAATCTAGGTACTTCGAATCCATTGATTTTTCTTACATCTTGAGCAAACTCGAATTTTCCTTCCTCTTTCTCTAATTGCATTTTTTATAATGTTTAATAAGGCATTTCGCATATAAAATTTATTATTTAGTTTTCTTTGTCTGCATATGTTGGTAAATCATCCAGCATATTTCCAGCTGCTGGTTTAATGAGTTTAATAATATTGTGTTAAATTGACATTTATAAATTTTATATTTTTAATGTAAACTTTCGTATTTATTAAGATTTTAAAATAAATAATTGCTAATAAAATTACTTATAATTAATGTGAATTTTCTATCTATTTATATCTATTAGAAACTCCTTATTTAACATAAAGGTTTGTCCAAATATAATGTTTTTAAGCTATCTAATGCCTATGCAATATATTGATTTATATGTTTAACTTCTTATAAGATATTCTGTGTATTTCCATTAAATTTTCTTTTTTCCAAAATGAAAAAATATTATTGGAAATTTTGATAAAAACTCTCAATATTTTACAAGATTGAATTAAAAGCACAACTATTCATTAATTGACTCCAGTTATTAATTTGAAATTATTCTCTAATATTCATTAAGAAATACTTATTTGAAAGAATTATATAAAATTTTATCAAAATAAACATAAGTTGTCCCAGAGTCTAAAAAAACTGAATTTTCTTCTTTTTAATTTAATTATGAATAATCATAAGAAACAAGTCAATCATTAACATATATTTATGTAAGATTTAATGTATATTAGCTATCCCAAGGCATGTTAGATAAATTTAAAGAAATTTCATATTTTTTCTTTGTTTAATATTTTAGTAATTCTAAAACTCCTTTATTTCTTTCTAAGTAAAAATAAATGAAATTCACTTTTGATATATTTAGATCTAAAAATGATGGAGCTTTACGGATAAACTAGGAAGGTTTTCTATGTAAACCGAAAATCCCATTAGCTTTTTACTTCTTTAATTCTCCAGTCTCTGTTGTTGCACATCCTACGATTCCCTTGTAAGTTATATTATCAATATTAACAATTTCTTATGTATAAATTCCTTAATACTTTGATCCTTCTGTATAAGATTAGTAAAACTCACAATCTTTATTTTATAACAAAAAAGTGCATTTCCAATCTTAAATTTTTCTTTTTTCTTTTATTCTTAAATTATCAAATTTATGTTTACCGCATCCTTAACAATCATTGCATGCTACTACCAACATATGAGATCCGGAGTCAATAATAACAGACTATTTCTAATTTCTAATTAAAATATCCCCCGAATAATAACCTTATTCAATTCCTCCATATAAAACTAACTATTAAAATATATCAATAAACAGTTATATTTAAATCAATAATAAATTCATAAATAAAAAATTATAATTTATAAATTTTTAAATAATTTCTTCGAATAAAATGCTTTAAGTTTTATAATCTAGAACATTTTATTCAGAACTTTTATTTTATTATATTTTAATAATATCTCCTTTCTTTAATTTAAATGAAACTAAACTTCTGCTATCATTAAACTAAATTAGTTAATCATCTTCTCTTTTATACAAATAATAATGACCACCTGTTTGATTAACACTTTTATTAGATTATCTTATTACAAAGATTTTTATTTTAAATTTTCTTATTTTTTCGAAATTCAAAGCTAATGCTGTTTAAAAGTCCACAAAAGAGCTATTTTAATCGGAATAATAATATACTTCATCATAACTAATTGGAAAACTCCATAAATCTCTTTCTCATAAAAGAACTAAAAAAGTACTTGGCAAGTAACTAATTATATTCAAAATACTTGTACTTATACATCCTTAAGAACTTTCGGATATTAAAGTAGTCTAAGTGGTATTAAAATATGATTATAATAAATCTAATAAACGAATATTCTTTTTCTTTTGACCATAGTTTTCAGTCAATTCTAAAATTGTGTGTTCAGTTTTTTCCTCTCTTTCAATATTTTTACTTTTATCTATATATTATATGGCACTTATATCTTATCATTCAATAAAAAAACCTTTTTTTAAATTATCATAGTAATCAATAAACATTTCGTAAACTTCTTTTTCTAATAATTATTTAAACATATCAGAATTGAAAAATCTTTTATCTGTTATTATTTCTGTAATCATTGTATACATAGTAGAAACATCTTCTTATTTCATAATTTATATTTTTTTCTTTCAAATTATTTCAAATTATTTATAAAATTCAATATAAACCAAATCTAAATTAATTATTTTCGAGTCTATGTAAATACTATAATCATAAAAAGAAATTGTTTTTTACAACAGTGATACGGTTTAAATACTATAATAAAACTGCTATTAAAATTCTCATTTTTTTTCCTCTTTAATTTCTTAATAATTTTATAATTTTTCACTGATTTTATTTTCAGTTAAAAATTATGATAAAAAACTAATATATTATTTCAATGGCTCATTATTATATATAACTTACATTAATGTATTAAAATAACAATAATTATTAGAATTTTTCATTGGAATTAAAATATTTTTTAATTGTTTGCTAACTATTTTAAATTGAATATTCTTTTCTTTAAAATCATATATTTTTTTAAACTCAGTTTCCATAATGAGAACATTTTATTTATTATTATTTGTAAAGTGTTTAAATTTATTAAAATTTATATTAATACTTTCTCCCTCATAAGAAATTTAAAAATTTTCAAAATATTTTTTTAAGTTTTTAAATTAGAATTTATTATTAGGGGTAATTAAGATAAAACATTTAAGGGGCATTGTTGCTGGTTTTTCAATTTCTTTTTAAATCTTTATGTGTTTTTAGATTATTTTATTGTTTGTTAATGTATTATCTTATGTTATATGGGTTTTTTGAGGATTCTTTGCCATTCAATTGCTTTTTATCTTTTTTTTATAAGTTAGAATTCTTTATTATAATGGAGTTTACTATACTAATTAAACAGTAATAGAAAGTGAAAGAAAGCTATAAAGAATAGTTTAGAAGATGAACTCTTAATATCTAACTAAATATTCTTTTCAGTTTTCAACGATTGTTTTAAGAATAAAGTTTTCATCTTTAATTTCCATATTTTATATTGTTTACATTATAATTATAATTTATTATTGATTTAATAAATGATAAATTAAAATACTCTTATAAAAGACAGAATTATAATTAATAATACTTTTAATACTTAACAAATTGCTAATTACATCCAAAGCTAATTAGCTTCATAATAAACAGAATTATTAATATTTGAAAATGAATTTTTTATAAATAAACTTCATAGTGAAACTAATATAAAATTAAAAATACTTCAAAATGAATTAATATAAGATTAAGAAGGTTTAATTAATTATGTAGAAATAACTGAAAACGGAGTATATTTAACGACAATAGAGAATTATATAAATATTATTCGAATATATTAGAATATTGATAAATTCTAATAGGTTTAATTTATCAATATAAATAATGAATAAGAAATATTAAACAATTGCTATAATTATTAGCTTAATATTTATACAATTTAACTAACTTTATGTTCTGTATATAATCTGTAATAAAAACTATTAAAAATTAAAAGTGAAATTATTGATCTTGGAGTTATTGAATTTCTATAATGCCTTTTATATTCATTTAAATTATTCTATCAAACAAAGCTAAACGACATTGATTGCTTAATAGATATAATTGTAAATAAATGTTTAGTTGATATTTATTAATTAAAACTTTATCATTATATTTTAACATAATTATTACTAGAGTAATAAAAGGATATTTAGCAAGATATAAAGAGACTTATTATTTTATGTAGTTTTACAAAGGATATTTTGACTAATAAAAAACATTATTAAATAATTTAGAAAAAAGAAAATTTGTTAAAAGGATTTTAATTAACGATTTAACTTTAATGAATTGATGTTGATTTTTAATCTCTTTTTCATATATAAAAAGTAAATTTTATAACTATTAATAAATATCTTCAATAATAGCTTGAAAGTTATGATTTTATTATTAAAGAAAATAAGAGTATTAATATAACAAAAAACATCTTCATTATTAACTAAGCATTGGATTTAACAATCTTATAGAGAAATACTAACACTAATAATCATGTATAAAAATATAAAAATTATGAAGAAATAATAGAATATTTTTGTTAAGAGATTGATTAGAATATTTTATTGATATTTTAAACATATGAGGATTTGCTACTATAGATTGAATATTCTTAATAGATTTATAGCTATGATTAGATTGTTAAACAAAGAATAATATTCGTATAAGATATTGACTAAGATAAAAACTAATAAACTCTATTCTATTTACAAACAGTCAAAAAGCATAAAACTTTAATCTATGCTGTAATAAATTCGAATTTTCTAATGTAAGTTATTGAGTAACAAGAATAAAGATTTTTATCTGTAATTATTGGGGTTCCATATTAGAAACTAACAATTAGCTGGGCAGAATAATAGGATTTTTAATAATTAAAGTTTCGAATAGACTCTTTCATTACATCTTTAATTATTTCTTTGATAATCTAAATATAAGAGAAATTTTAAGATAATTATATTATTTTTGCTGATAGTGCTTTTTTAAATAAAAATCTAAAACAATTTTAATAATTCCTATTTTAATCGAACATTGAATGATATATAGCTAAAATTAAGGAAATCAAAAATAAAATTATTTTTAATTAAATTATTAAAATTATAATGGAAGCTAATTAGTCATCTCTAGAAAACTCCTTTAGATAAAAAGTAAACTAAAAAGTGTATATAAGAAGAACTTAATAAAATCAAAAATCAAGAAATGCTTTTTGGTTAAGGATTTGTCTTTAAGAATTTAATAGAAAAAGAGATTTTAGGAAGAACTCAAAAATTTCATTAAGAAAATTCTTCTTTTTTCGGATTGAATTTGATCACTGATAAAATAAACAGAATTGATTATAATGATTTTATGGGGAAAACAAAAGTTTAATAAAGTTTAATAGAAAAATCTTAGTTGTAAGACTTTTAACCAATAGCTTAAAAATATTATAATTTTTATATTTTTTTATTTATTATTTATTTATATTAATGGGGTTGGGGTTTGGGGTTTGGGGTTTGGGGTTTGGG
>JACCDV010357579.1_pt1 | contig 18934 bp, 17 predicted proteins | sample 7446131 | NCBI WGS metagenome assembly JACCDV01 (sample SAMN15323448, study PRJNA562643) | freshwater metagenome | isolation source: river surface water | place: USA:Blue River Watershed | collected 2017-08-17 | reverse complement strand
GCTGCTCGATCGCCAGGCGCGCCAGGTGCAGGTGGCCGGCGAGGCCCTGGCCCTGCCCGCGCGCGAGTACGAGGTGCTGCACGAGCTGCTGTCGCCACCGGGGCGCACCGTGAGCAAGAAAGACCTGTCGGACAAGCTATCGGACCTGCAAGACAGCCTCAACGACAACGCGCTCGAGGCCTTCATCTCGCGCCTGCGCAAAAAGCTGCAAGGCTCGGGCGCTTCAATCCGCACCTTGCGCGGCCTCGGTTACCGCATCGAAGAGGCGGTGGGCGAATGAGCACCCAGGTGTCCCTGCGCTCGCGCTTGCTGCGGCACGTGATCGCGCCGCTGGCGCTGACCTGGCTGCTGGGCACCTTGCTGGCGCTGGGCGTGGCGCGCTACTTCACGCAGCAGGCCTTTGACCGCGCCCTGCTCGACGACGCCTACGCCGTGGCCAGCCATGTGCGCCACGCCGAAGACGGCGGCCTCACACTGGGCCTGACCGCCGCCGAAATGGGCACGCTGCTGTTCGATCAGAACGAATCGCTGTACTTCGCCGTCTACCAGTCGGACGGACGCTTGCTGGCCGGTCACCCGGGCCTGTCGCTGCCGGCCTTGCCCGAGCTGCATGCGCCGGTGTTCACCGAATCAAGCTTTCAAAACCGCACCTTGCGCGTGGTGGTGCTCGCGCGCGCACAGCCCGTGCCCTTCAAGATCGTGGTCGGCCAGACCACGCGCAGCCAGGAGCGCCTGTTCCAGCGCCTGCTGTTTTACTCGCTGGCGCCACAGGTGCTGTTGCTGGGCCTGCTGGCCTTGTGGCTGCGCCGCGCCATCCAGCGCGATGTGCAGCCCCTGACCGATCTGGAGCACGCGGTGGCGCAGCGCGATGCGCGCGACCTCACCCCGGTGGCGGTGTCCACGCGCACCCGCGATGTGCGTCGCCTGGCCGAGGCCATCAACGATTTGCTCTCGCGCATCGCACGCAGCGTGCGAGGGCAAAAAGAGTTCACCGGCAATGTGGCGCACGAGCTGCGCACGCCGCTGGCCGGGATCCGCGCGCTGGCCGAATACGGCCTCTCGCACAGCGAGCCCGCGGTCTGGCGCGAGCAGTTGCAGAGCATCGCGCAAAGCCAGGAGCGCGCCAGCCACCTGATCGACCAACTGCTGGCATTGGCGCTGGCGCAAGAGGCGCAAGAGGTGCTGCAACCGCAGCCCCTGCAACTCGACGAGGTGGTGCGCGACGCGCTGCTGCGCCACCTGCACCGCGCCGACACCCTGGGCGTGGACCTGGGCGCGCGCGGCCTCGATGCACCGCGCCCGGTGCTGGCGCAGCGCGCCCTGCTTGAAGGCGTGCTCGACAACCTGATCGACAACGCCCTGCGCTATGGCCGCCCGGCCGATGGCGCACCTGCGCGCGTCACGCTGGAGATCGCCAGCGAACCGCAAGGCGGTGTGTGCCTGTCGGTCAGCGACAACGGCGCCGGGATTGATGCCGTACAACGCGAGCGCTTGCGCACCCGTTGGGCACAAGGCCAGGCTGGCGAAGCCTTGCGCCAGGGCGCTGGCCTGGGCCTGGCGATCGTGGGGGAGTACGCGCGCATCCTGGGTGGGTCCTTGCGCTTGGAGACGGGCGAGGATGGTCGGGGTTTGCGGGTCTGCCTGGTGCTTCGATCGGACATGATCCGCCTGGATTGAAAATCCGCGTGTCGGGGGTGCGTTCCCACCCACGGGGAAACAAATTTTCCTGTTAGTGGGTGGTGCATTTGCATGCGGCGGTTATCAATTGCGGACGGGTCCTGTCGTGCGACGCTGGATCAGGTGGATTGGCAGAATGTCGTGCGCAGGAGCAGGTGGAATCTTGCCATTCATCCGGTAGATCAGTCGGCGTGCTGCCGTACGGCCCATTGCTTCGACGGGTTGGCGAATCGTGGTCAGAGAAACCATGTGGGTGCCAGACAACGGCATATCGTCAAAACCAATGATCGAGAGTTCGTTTGGCACAGCGATATTGCGACGCCGCGCGGCTTCCATTACCCCCAGGGCAATGGTGTCGTTTCCGGCGATGACGGCGGTCACGTTGGGCTGCATACCCAGCAGCGTCAGCGTGTTCGAATAGCCGCTTTCCATGGTGTACTCGCCGCAGATGAGCGGAATGTCTGCTTCGTTAATTCCTTGTTGCACCAGCCAATGCATCGCCCCCAGTGCGCGGTCGCGGCAGGTGGATGTGGTGCGAGGCCCCATCGCTAAGCCAATGCGCCTGTGGCCCAACTCGTAGAGGTGACGTGCCGCTTCCATGCCTGCATGTATGTTGTCGATTTCGACGACATCCACGCCTTCGTCATTCACCGATCGAACGACCAGCACCAGGGGGATGCCGCGGCGCTTCAGTTCGGCGATGACCGGAGAGTCCAACGTTGCGCAGGCGAAGATGAGGCCATCCAGCATGCCGTCGATCATGGGGCGTAAGGCCTGCAAGCTGCTGGCGTCGTTCATTGGATCGATGATGAGCGTGATCCGGTAGCCGGCATCAAGCAGCGTGTGATGCATGTGCTCCAGCAATGTGGTCAGGAAGGGGTTGTGCAGGGTGTCGACCACCACGCCGACGATGCAGGTGGCGGATTTTTTGACACTGCGGCTGTGGCTGGGCATGCGATAGCCCAGTTCTGCCGCCACGTTTTGCACAATTTTGCGTGTCTTTGCACTGATGGCTGGATGTCCTGCCAGCGCACGCGATGCAGTTGAAATCGATACACTACATCGCTTGGCAATCTCTCCCAGAGTCGGTTTTCCATCCAGTTCTTGTTTTTTCATTTCAGGTATTCCTGTGAGGGTGGCGAACAGGGTTTTTCCCTGAAATTTGCACAACATTTGCAGATTGAATTGCATGAAACTCTAGCGCAAGAGGTCCGGTTGTGCATTCGATATTTCCCGAATGCCAGCAGTCAAAGACCTGTACCCGATATCCGTTTCAACAGGAGCAAGCATGGCGCAACATCTCAAGCAGGGCCGCACGGAGGAGCAATCCGCGAGCGATGCCCAAGCGGTTCAGGACACGGTTAGAAAAATTCTGGCGGACATTGAAGTCGGCGGGGATGCTGCGCTGCGCGATTACTCGAGCAAGTTCGACAAATGGGCCCCATCCTCTTTTCGACTCTCACAGGCCGAGATTGAGGCCTGCGTCAAGCAACTGAACTCTGGGCAGATTGACGATATCCGGTTTGCGCAGCAGCAGATTCGCAACTTTGCGCAATTGCAAAAAGATGCCTTGCGCGATATCGAGGTTGAGACGCTGCCAGGCGTCGTGTTGGGGCATCGCAATTTGCCGGTCGAGAGCGTGGCGTGTTATGTGCCTGGTGGCAAGTTTCCACTGATTGCCTCTGCCCACATGAGTGTGGTCACGGCGAAGGTGGCGGGGGTGCCGCGGGTGGCGGCCTCTTCACCGGCGATCAACGGCAAGCCGTCTCCGGCGGTCGTGGCGGCCATGCACTTGGGGGGGGCTGATGAGATTTACACGCTCGGGGGGGTGCAGGCAATCGGTGCATTCGCCATTGGCACAGCCAGCATCCAGTCCACGGCCATGGTGGTCGGACCGGGCAATGCCTTCGTGGCCGAGGCCAAGCGCCAGCTTTTCGGGCGAATCGGCATCGACCTGCTTGCGGGGCCGACCGAAACGCTGGTCATTGCCGATGAAAGCGTCGATGCTGAAATGTGCGCAACGGATTTGCTCGGCCAGGCCGAACACGGCTACAACAGCCCCGCCATCTTGCTGACCAATTCACGCAAGCTGGCTATGGAAACCATTTCCGAAATCGAGCGCTTGCTCAAGGTGCTGCCGACCGCAGCGACAGCTTCTGCATCCTGGCGCGATTATGGCCAGGTGATCTTGTGCGATTCGTACGAGGAGATGGTGAGCGAGGCAGATCGTATCGCGAGCGAGCATGTGCAAGTGATGACGAAAGACCCGGACTATTTTCTGAAAAACATGCGCAACTATGGTGCCCTGTTTCTAGGCCCGCGAACCAATGTGGCGTATGGCGACAAGGTGATCGGAACGAACCACACGCTACCCACAGGCAAGTCCGCACGCTACACCGGCGGCTTGTGGGTGGGCAAATTCATCAAAACCTGCACTTACCAGAAAGTGCTGACCGATGAGGCCGCCACGCTCATGGGGCGCTATTGCTCACGCTTGTGCAATTTGGAGGGCATGTTGGGACACGCCGAACAGGCCAACCTGCGGGTGCGTCGTTACGGTGGTCAGGATGTGCCTTACGCAGGTGCTGCGGTTTGATGTAAGACACGTAAATAACAGGAGAAGATCGTGAACCTGACACACAACGATGTGAAGAGCATTCTCGAAATCGTTGACCATGCGGAACACCTCGATGAAATCGAGCTGGTGTTCGCAGGCCTGAAATTGCATGTGCGCAGGAGCGGAGGTGAGCCGCCCGCCAGAGCGGCTGGGGCTATGGCACGCGCCACTGTGGCAGCAGAACCTGCCGCTTCACCATCAGAGCCGGTCGGGCTGCTAGCGACCACATCCATGGCGCTGGCGCCCAAAGAAGTGGCTGTGCGTGCCCCAATGCTTGGCACTTTCTACCATGCGCCCAGCCCAGGGGAGAAATCCTTTGTCGAAGTGGGCCAACGTGTGAAGGCGGACGATACCGTTGGCGTGATTGAGGTCATGAAACTGTTCAACTCGATCCGCGCAGGCGTCGATGGGGTTGTGGTGCGCGTCGAGGCGCCGAATGCGACCTTGGTCGAATATGACCAAAGGTTGATCATCATTGCCCAGGATTGATGTGGCCATGGGACATTCGCCTTTCAAACGCGTCTTTGTTGCCAATCGCGGCGAGATCGCGGTGCGCATCATCCGGGCATGCGACAAACTTGGAATCGAGACGGTCACGGCGGTGTCGGATGCCGATCGCCACAGCATGGCAGCACGACTTGCCACGCGCGCTGTTTGTGTGGGGCCGGCGAGCGCATCTCTGAGTTATCTGAATGCCAACGCGTTGGTCCAGGCGGCGATGGGCAGCGGCTGTGAAGCGGTCCACCCTGGTTACGGTTTTCTGTCCGAGCGCTCAGCCTTTTCCCGCTTGTGCGAGGAAAACGGCCTTGCCTTCATCGGACCCTCCCCCGAGTCAATCGATGCGATGGGCGACAAGCTCATGGCCATCCGCACAGCCGATGCTGCCGATGTGCCGCGTGTACCAGGCTCTGATCGTGTGACCAGCCTGGAGCAAGCTCGCGCAGATGCCGAGCGCATCGGTTATCCCCTGCTGTTCAAGGCGAGCGCGGGAGGCGGTGGACGAGGCATGCGCTTGGTCCGCAGTGCCAATGAACTCGAACAAGCCATGATCTCGGCTGCGGCAGAAGCACAGGCGGCGTTCGGCGATAACACGCTGTATATGGAGAAATACATTGAGCGGGCGCGCCACATCGAAATCCAAATTCTGGCGGACACCCACGGCAATGTGGTTCATCTTGGCGAGCGTGACTGTTCCACTCAACGGCGACACCAGAAGTTGATCGAGGAAGCCCCATCGGCTTTCATCTCGCCTGAGGCGAGAAGCAGCATGGCGCAGGCTGCGGTGCGTTTGGCCAGGTGCGTAGCTTATCGTGGCGCCGGAACGGTCGAGTTCGTGTATGACGAGGCCACGCAAGAGGCGTATTTCCTTGAAATGAACACGCGCATTCAAGTGGAGCATCCTGTCACCGAGATGGTGACGGGAATTGACCTGGTTGCCGAGCAGATCTGCATCGCCGCAGGTGAGCCGCTTTCCTTTCGCCAAGAAGATGTCCATCTCAAAGGTCACTCGATCGAGTGCCGCATCAATGCAGAAGACGTGGAGCGCAATTTCATGCCGGGCCCGGGACGCATTCAGTTCTGGGATGCTCCGCAGGGCGAAGGCGTTCGTGTAGACACCCATTGCGGACCAGGGTATCTGGTACCGCCTTATTACGACTCGCTTTTGGCCAAGCTCATTGTGCATGGCGAGAACCGGGGAGAAGCCATCGACCGAATGCGCGAGAGTCTGGCTGCCTTCAGGGTCGAGGGTGTGCCCACCACCATCGCGTTTCACCACGACGTGTTGTCGGATTCCGACTTTGCCGAAGGGCGTGTGAATACCCGCTGGGTTGAAGAGAGTTTTCTTGCCAGACGCCAGGCCGGCTAACCGAGGAGAGGGGACATGAGCAGAAAGATCAGCGTTGTCGACACCACTTTGCGTGACGCGCACCAGTGCCTGTGGGCCACCCGCATGACCACGGCGCACATGCTGCCGGTGGCCGAAGACATGGACAGCATCGGGTTCGAGCGCATCGACATTGCTGGAACCATTCAGTTCGATGTGTGCGTGCGCTTCCTCAAGGAAAACCCCTGGGAGCGCATCCGTCAGATGCGCAAGCGCTTGCAGCGTACCCCCATGAGCTCATTCACGCGCTCAAAAAGCATCATGAGCTTCGATTTCGTTCCCGACGACATCGTGGAGCTTTGGGTAGAGCGGCTGGTGGCCAACGGCGTGCGCGAGATCGGCACATTCGATGGTCTGAACGACGTCGACAACATGTTGGTGACGATTCGCGCTGCCCGTCGCTTGGGAGTTCGAGCAATCGGTGCCATTTCGTACGGATTGTCGCCAGTGCATACCGACGAGGTATACGTCAAGACTGCGGCAGATCTTGTGCAGCGTGGCCAGGTCGATGCCATCTGGATCAAGGATGCCGGCGGCTTGTTGACGGTGGACCGTATTCGCACCTTGGTTCCAGCGCTTAAAAAAGTGATTGGCAAGGTTCCACTCGAACTCCACAGCCATTGCATGACTGGCGTCGCACCGCTGGTGTACCTTGAAGGTGTTCAAGCGGGTGCTGACTGCATCCACACGTCGATCGGACCGTTGGCCAACGGCAATGCACAGCCCGCCACGCAAAGCATGGTGAAGAATCTGCAGGCACTGGGGTTCACGCTGGACATCGATGAAGAGCGCGTGAATCGCGTGAGCGAACATTTTCGTCGTGTGGCACAGCAAGAAGGTAAGCCAGTCGGTTCGGTGCAGGAATACGACGTCTTTCATTATGAACACCAGCTCCCAGGGGGCATGCTTGCCAATTTCCGGGTGCAACTGGCCGAACTGGGCATGACGGACCGTTATCAGGAAGTCTTGGAGGAATGTGCCAGGGTCCGCAAGGAACTCGGTTATCCGATCTTGATCACGCCATTTGCCCAGTTTGTGGGCACGCAGGCAGTGCTCAATGTGATTCACGGGGAGCGTTACAAAGTCGTTCCCAATGAAGTTAAAAAGTACGCCCTGGGTTACTACGGCAAATTGCTGGCACCGGTGGATTCGGATGCGCTCGACAGGATCATCGCCAACGGTTCTCCGCAGATCAGCGCCAATCCGCAGCCACTGGCGCCGGCAGTGGCAGCCCTGCGCAAACAGTATCCAAATGCCGATGACGACGAGCGCCTGCTGCGGTTCATGTATGCCGGCACACAGGTCGACGACATGTTGGCCGCTGGTGCCATGAACCTGGACTATCGGTTCGAGTCACCACTAACAAGTCTGGTGCGTGGTCTGACGCAACGCAAATTCCGCAAGGTGTACCTCGGTGCAGCCTGAGGTCGGCCAAAACAAGGAGATCACAAGCGTGAGCAAGCCCAGTCATTCCCTCAGTTCATCTGGTTTCCAGGGCACCATCGGCCGTACGTACCGCGATTCGAAACCTTGGTGGCCTGATCCGCCGGCAGTACCTAAGAACGCACCCAACGTGGTGTTCGTCGTTCTCGACGACGTCGGCTTTTCCGATTTGGGGTGCTACGGTTCCGAGATCGCCACGCCGCGTATGGACGCCTTGGCTGCCAAAGGGGCGGCTTATTCCAATTTTCATGTGACCTCGATGTGCTCGCCCACGCGTGCCTGTCTGCTCACAGGGCGGAATGCGCATTCGGTTGGCGTTGGCATCATCGCGGAGTGGTCCAGTGGATTTCCTGGGTACAGCGGGCAGGTTGGTCAGCGTGCTGCGATGGTTCCGCAGGTGTTGCGCTCGCACGCCTATTCCAGCTACGCGGTTGGCAAGTGGCATTTGACGAATATTTCCGACTATGGCGCAGCCGGTCCGCACGACAATTGGCCTCTGGGAAAGGGGTTCAACCGGTGGTATGGATTTCACGGCGCCCTCACCGATCAATGGAATCCGGAACTTTGCCAGGACAACCGGCCGATCCAGCTCGATAAGACCGAGAACTACCACCTGAGCACCGATCTGGTGAACCACGCGATCGGTGATGTGCGGGATCACCTCAGCTCTGGTGTGGGGCGGCCTTTTTTCCTGTACCTGGCGTTCGGCGCCTGCCACTGGCCGCACCATGTCCCCAAGGAGTACATCGAGCGGTATGCGGGACGTTACGACAAAGGGTGGGACGCCATCCGTGAGCAACGCCTGAAAAAGCAGGTCCAGCTCGGCATGGTTGCGCCTGACACCACGCTTGCTCCCCTCAACCCGGATGTCAAGCCATGGGATGCACTTTCGGACAACGAGCGACGCCTGAACACCCGATTGCAGGAAACCTATGCCGGCTTTCTCGAGCACACCGACATGGAGATCGGCCGCCTGGTTGACTACCTGGAGTCGGTTGGACAACTGGACAACACATTGATCGTTTTGCTCTCAGATAACGGTGCCAGTGCAGAAGGTGGCCCCACAGGAGCCATTCATCTGCGCAAGCACATGGTGTACGAGAAGGAGAATGCCGACTCGATGCAACCTTTCATCGAACGCATCGGTAGCGAGATGGCTTACAACCACTACCCGACGGGGTGGGCGCAGGTGTCCAACACGCCTCTCAAGTGGTACAAGAAACACGTGCATGGCGGCGGGGTCCGTGCACCTCTGATCATGCACTGGCCTGGACATATCGCTCAGCCGGGGGCTATTCGGCACCAGTACCACCATGTGATTGACATCGCGCCGACGGTGTATGACATCCTCAAGGTGGATGCGCCTCGGCAGTTCGACGGTGTGGAGCAGTTGCCTTTGCATGGCACGGCCATGACCTACACCTTGGCATCCCCGGATGCACCTACGCGCAAGGAGTCGCAGATTTTTGAGCTCCTGGGTGATCGGGCCATCTGGCAACGTGGCTGGAAAGCTGTAGCGCACCACACGAAGGGGCACGATTTCGAGCGCGACACCTGGGAGCTGTACAAGCTCAGTGAGGACTTTTCTGAAATCAATGACGTATCTTCAGAACATCCGGAAAAGTTGAAGGAGCTCATAGACCTGTGGTGGCAAGAGGCAGCCGCATTCAATGTTCTTCCTCTGGATGATCGCGATTGGGAGCGGGCTGCAGAACGGCTAAAAATGATGCCGACCTTGGCGTACGAGTTCCACGGTGGCATGGCGCGCATCGACCGGCTCACCTCGCCAGACATCACCGATCGCAGCTACCGTATCACTGCAAGCTTCAATGTTCCAGCGAAGGATCGCGCGCAAGGGGTGCTTCTCGCCTGGGGCAGCCATTTCGGCGGTTTTGTGCTGTATCTGAAGGATGGGCAAGTGTGTTTCGAGTACGTTTATTCGGAATCGGTGACCCATGTCATCAAGGCAGACTGGGTTGCGCTGCCGGGCAGTGCACAGATTGAGTTGTTGGTCACCCGTGTCGGGAAAAATGCGGTTCTTGCAGCGCTCAGCGCCAATGGTCGTGAATTGGGCACAGTGACCATACCGAAGACCTGGCCGACCCACGGCACGACGGCAGGCTTGAACTGTGGCCTGGACGCTGGCGCACCGGTGAGCTATTCCTATGTGTCGCCTTTCCCATTCACTGGGAATGACCTGCGCGTTAGCGTGCATCTGGCGACCGACAGTGAGAGCGAGCCGGGTGCCGCTTACAACACCGTGCTCAAGGAGCAATGAGATGGCCGACACGAAACTCCTGAAAGGCAAAGTGGCTGTCATCACCGGTGCGGGTCGAGGTATTGGGCAGGCCATTGCCATCGGATATGCCCGTGCGGGTGCAGCCGTCTGCTGTGCTGCACGTGGTCAGGCGCAGCTTGTCGATACGGTGCGGCAGATTGAGGCAGTTGGTGGCCGTGCCCTGGCCGTGCCGTGTGATGTAACGGATCTTCAGAGCGTGAAGAACGTGTTTGAGCAGGCAGTTCGAGCGTTTGGAGGGGTCGATCTGGTGGTGGCCAGTGCCGGGTCCAGCAACGAGAACAAATCAGTGCAAGCGTCTGACCCCGTGATCTGGCGCGAGACGATCAATACCAATCTGGTGGGGACATTTCACACGGCCCACGTGGCGGTCGAGTACCTCGAACAACGTGGCGGGGGACACATCATAACGCTTGGCTCGGGCATGGGGCATCGTGCTGCACCCACAAGGTCTGCCTATGCCGCCTCGAAAGCGGGTTTGTGGATGCTGACACGCATCCTGGCACAGGAACTCGCTCCGCTGGATATCTGTGTGAATGAGTTGGTTCCGGGGCCGGTCCTCACGGATTTCATCAAAGGCCGAGAGGATCAGTTGCGTGCCATCGCCGCAGGCGGGGAGTGGATGAAAGAGCCCGACGACGTGGTTCCACTAGCGCTTTTCATTGCCTCGCAACCCGTGAAAGGGCCAACAGGACAAACCTTCAGCCTGGCACGCCGAGAGCTATGAACCATTTAAATAAGGAGATCTACCCCATGAATACCCCAGCCAGTGGCCTGGAGTTGCCAGCACCTTCTATTAACGTGTCGAAGGGGGTTTCTGGATTCAAACCCGGTCCCATCACCTATAACCTGGTGTCGCTTTTGGGTGGCCTTTTGGTGTGGCATTTCGGCGCCATGGCCGTGGGGTCACCATTTTTTCCAGGGCCGGAAAGAATTCTCCAAGCTTTTTTGCGGCTTTCTACCTCGGGCGACACCATGGGCAACTCCTTGTGGGAGCACTCGTGGGGAAGTCTGCACAGGGTGCTCGTTGGATTCGCGTTTGCTGTTTTGCTCGGTGTCCCACTGGGGTTGCTGATGGGGCTCAAGAAGGGGCTCTATACCTCTACGCGATCAATCATCGAACCGTTTCGCTTCATACCTCCGATCGCCTGGATTCCGCTGGCCATCATTTTCTTTTCCGGCTTGACCCGATTTTCCTTCCTGATTTTTTTGGGTGCTTTTTTCCCCATATACACCGCCACCCACGTTGGTGTTTCGCGCGTGGAGCCCATTCACCGCAAAGTATTCATGGTGCATGGCGCTAGCAAGTTTCAAATCATCACGCGCGTGGTTGTTCCCACGGTGCTGCCCGATATTTTTGGTGGCATGCGTGTGGCGATGGGTGCCGCCTGGTTGACCATCGTGGCGGCCGAACTGACCGGCGGAACTTCGATTGGACTGGGGCGGATGATGGTCGATTACGCCGAACTGCTCAAAATTCCGGAAGTGATCGTAGGCATGCTGCTCGTTGGCGCGATCGGGTTTGCACTCAATGAGATGCTTTTACTGGTCGAGAAGCGGTTGTTCCGTTGGCGCTGGCAGGTCACGCTGTGACCTGCTTTGAATCGATCCATTCAGAAGAAAACACAGAGGTATCCAAATGACCGAACGCAAGATAAAAGTGCGCGTGAACGAGTCGCACCGGTACGGTGACCTGCAAGTCCACAAAAACGTTTCATTCTCTGTGTATGAAAACGAGTTCCTGTGTGTGTGCGGTCAGAGTGGTTGTGGCAAGTCCACACTGCTGGACATTTTGTCGGGCCTGCAGAAACCGACAGAAGGCGAAGTGCTCATTGATGGCCATCCGGTTGATCCGAAGAAGCAGAACATTTCATTTGTGTTCCAGGAGCCATCGAACTTGCCGTGGCTCACAGTTTGGGACAACGTGGCCACAGGCCTTCGCATCAAAAAGTATCCGAGCAATGAGATTCGCCGCATCGTAGACGATATTGTCGATGTGGTCGGATTACGCGGTTTCGAGAAGTTTTATCCCCATCAGATTTCTGGCGGCATGAAACAGCGGGTAGCCATCGCGCGGGCGTTTGCCACTGACGCCGACCTGATCCTCATGGACGAACCTTTTGTGAGTCTTGATCAACACACGCGCGAGAAGATGCAGCAAGAGATTCTGAACATTTGGGAGCATCGCAAGAGAACCGTGATTTTCGTGACGCACAACCTGGAAGAAGCGGTTTTCCTCGGTGATCGTGTCGTCATTCTGTCCAACAAGCCTGCGCAGGTGAAGGACGAGATCACGATTGATCTGCCGCGTCCACGCGATGTCTTGAGTCCGGAACTCAACCAACTGCGCATCCGCTGTACCGAGTCACTGAACGAGACCCGACTCGTGACGGCTTGACACCCCATCCTTTTCCACAACAGCACCGAGGAGACTTCTATGATTGCCAGATTTCTAAAGACTGCCGCATTTGCAGCGACCGTTGGCGTCGCCGCGATCGTTCCCATATCGCTTGCGCAGGCCCAGGCGCCTGCTGGCAAAACCCTCCAAGTGATCCGTTTGGCCGACCAGCCTGCTGCAGAGGTCAGTTATGCCGTGGTATGGGTGGCCGATGCATTGGGGTACTTCGCGGATGAAGGGATTCGGATCGAACGCAAGACATATGCGAACGGACCGGCTGGATTGCTCGAGTTCGCCAACGGTTCAGTCGATGCGGCGATGGCTGCGATTGCACCATTCATGCAGTTTGCAGCCAATGGCGGCGACTTCAAGATGGTGATCTCACTCACCAAAGGTAATTCGGCGCTCGTCGGTCTGAAAAAGTACAAGTCATACGCAGATCTCAACGGAAAGAAGGTCGGAGTACCAGGATTGGGAACAACCCATGATGCAGTGCTGTCCTATGCAGAGCAATCGCAGAACCTCAAATATCAACGGGTCATGGGCAAGATCACCGACATTGCCGTCATGCTCGATAAAGGTGAAATCGATGCTTATATCGGGTGGGAACCGGCTTCGGCTATGGCCATTGCGCAGAATCCTGACAAGCTGCACTATGTCTCTCAACTACCACCCATCCGAAATGTGGAAAGTCTGGAAATGATTGTTCAGACCAAACTGGCCAAAGACAAGCCTGAACTGGTGACCGGATTTGTGCGCGCGATTCGTCGCGGGATTGAGTTCGTGAAGAGCAGTCCGCGCGAGGCAGTTGCTGAGATCATTGTTAAAAAAATGGGTGACCCAAAGCTCTTGCCCGTGGTCACACAGGCCCTCGGTTCAGTCATCCTGACAGAACCGAGAGTGGACATGGCTTCAACCACCATACTGATGCAAACGATCGCGAAGCAAGGCAAGATCCCAGAAGATCGTGCCAAGGATGTGCCGGGGTGGATGTCGAAATACATCGACTATTCGTTCCTGGATCGTGCTGAAAAATCCCTCGGACTCACCAAATAATTCGAAGTCGGTTGACAGCGATGATGCACATCTTGTGATGATCACATCTTGCCGGTCAGTGCCTGTTTGACAGGCCCTGGTCTTCGAGAGGTGAGGCTTCAGGTGCTCATGCTCTACCAAAAGAACCGTTGCCTCCAAAAGAGGCTGCGGTTTTTCTTTGCCCGGACAGATGATATTTCGGGCAATGGCGGATAAAGCGGCGCTCGACAACCCCGATCTGTCGATCGATTTTGTTGGCGTCAACGTCTACAAGTTCAAGAGCGACCATCAGCCGCTGCTGTGGGCCTACGAGTTTGATCCCGAAGCACGGATGCTGCTACCACTGGGTGACCATGAAAACTTTGACAGCAATTTGATGCGCTAACAGGACCCCCTGGCTATGTGCCCTGGGTGTGCGAACCGTTCAGCGCCTTGAGCATGAAAGCCAGGCGCGCGCCGGAGCGGGCCGTGGCGTCCAGGTCGGTGGTGTCGATCTCGCCGACGAATTCTTCGCTGCTCGAGAGCACATTGCTCTGGCGGGTGATCGTAGCCTGCAGGTTTTTGCGCAGGCGAAAAGCCAGCACCGAGGCCACGCCCCGGTAAAACCTGGCGGCAAAGCCCAGGTCCGTCTGCAGCTTGCCCGCCAAGGTCTGTGCGCTCAGGTGGGCCAGCACCACCGGCGTTTGCGCGCTGACCTGCGAGGTCGTGCGGCGCTCGTCGACGTAGCTGACCTCGCCGATCAGGTCGCCGCTCTCGATCTCGCCCAGAGACAGATTGTTGGCCGCCGTGACGCTGCACTTGCCTTCCACCAGCAAGTAAATGTCTTTGTTGACCGCGCCCCTTTCGATGATGACCTCACCCGGCGAGCGGCTGAGTTTGCGGCAGGCCTGGACCATCCACGCGACATCGGCATCTTCCAGGTAAGACAGAAAGATCAGTGAAGACCGCATGGCTCACTCCTTTGTTCCATTGAGCAGTTGCTGAAAGAGGCCGGGCTGCGTGGCCAGCGCCTCGTAGGTGCCTTGCTGAACCACCCGCCCCCGGTCCAGCACCACGATCCGGTCGCAGGCGGTGAGCGTGCCCAGGCGGTGGCTGATGACGATGCGCGTGATGGACAGGCTGGCCAGCACGGCCGAAACCTGGGCCACGCTGGCGTTGTCCAGGGCGCTGGTGGGCTCGTCGAAGAGCAGCAGCTGCGGCTCCCCCACCAGGGCGCGCGCCAGGGCGAGCAGCTGGATTTGCCCACCCGAAAACCCCGAGGCGCTCTCGCCCACCATGGTGTGCACGCCCATGGGCAGGCCTTGCACGAACTCGCCCAGACCGACGGCGTCGAGTGCGGCGAGCAGCTGCTCGAGCTCGACAGCCCGGCCGGCCGCCACGTTTTCCAAAATGGAGCCCGGCACCAGCCGGCAATCTTGCAGCACCACGCCGAAGCGCTCGCGCAAGCGGTCGAGCTGCAGGGTGCGCAAATCGGCGTGGTCGAAGCTGATGCGCCCGTGCGTGGGCGGCACCAGGCCCAGCAAGAGCCTGACCAGGCTGGATTTGCCGGCCCCGGTAGAGCCGACGATGCCCAGGTACTCGCCGGCCTCGACCTTGAGCGAAAAGCCGGACAGCACCCAGGGGCTGTCTTCGGCGTAGCGGAAGTCCACCGCAGAAAACTCCACCTCGCCGCGGAAATCGCGCAGCTGCTTTCGCCCGGCCGTTGGTTCGGGCAGGGCCGCCAAAACAGGCGCGGCCATGCCCACCGATGGCAGCAGCGAGGACAGTGCCAGGATGGCGCCGCACAAATTGCCCACCGCGCCGGTGACCAGCGACAGCGAACCAATAAAGGCCACGTAATGACCCAGCGAGGCGCCTTCATTGGGCTGCGCCGCGTAGGCCACGATGGCGAACACGCCCCCCAGCGTCACCAGCTGCGCCGACTGCTGGAAAGCAGCGTGCAGGATGCCAAAGCCGGCGCTGCGGACCACGCGCCGGCGCATCTCCAGGAAGTTGTCCCGCCAGCGCGCAAAGGCTTGCCGCTGCACGCCAAACATGCGGATCGGCCACATATTGGCCACCAGCTCGTAGACCACGGTCATGACGTTGGTGGACATGGCCTCGCCGTCGTAGAAGGCGCGGTAGCTGCGCACCGCGACATAGACGGCGACCAGCAGCGAGACGATGGCCATTGCCGCCACCACCAAAGACCCTTTGGGAAAGTACAAGGCCAGCAGCACCAGCCCGACCAGCAAGGTGCTCAGGTCGAGGCTGACACCGACGATCATGCGCATGGCGGTGCGGCGCGCGCTCTCCAGCGCATTGAAGCGGCGCATCAGCTCCGCCTGGGTGTAGCTCGAGAAAAACCGCAAGGGTTGCCGGAACAGGCGATCGAGCATGCCCGCCTGCAAGTGGGTGCCCATGCCGCCTTCCAGGCGCTGGGCGATCAATTCCAGCGTGCGCCGCAAGAACAGCATGGTGAGGTTGGCGCCAATCACCACCGCCAGCACCGCCGCCAGCAGCGACAGGCTGCGGTGGGGAATGACCCGGTCCACCACCAGGCCGCTGGCCGTGGGCACCGCATAAGCCAGCAGGGCGACCAGCACCCCCAGCAAGACGTAGGCGGCGACGTCAAAGGGGTAGAGCCGGATGCCGGCCTTCAACACGTGGCCAAAGCGCAGCGGCTTTTGGGGCAGCGTGGGGTGCAGCGCCACCGCGCGCGTCTCCAGCGTGGCCGCACGCTCGGCCGTCAGCGGGCGCAAGCGCCCCTGTCCGCCCGGCTCGGTGCAGGCCATCGCTGTGCGTCCCCGGTGCGAACGCACCAGCACCGGCCGGCCCGTGCCACGTTCCTGGGCGATCAGCACGCCGTGGTCGTGCAGCCACCAAGGCCCCGACAGTTCAACGTCGCGCGCGCACAGGCCCATGCTGGCGGCGGTTTCGGCCACGCTTGCATCGGACAAGGGGCCGCCGCGCGCCTGATCGCCGGCCATGCCCAGCGCTTTGATCCAGGACGTCGACGGAAACGCATAGGCGATAGCTTCTGCTGCCAATGCCAAGCTAAGCGCTGCCAAAAGTTTTCCCCACACCTTCCAAAAAGCCGGAGATGCTGTGGATGCAATCGAAGAAGTTTTGCATTCTTCTTCCACGGGCTCAGGCTTGAAACCTGCCTTTCGAATTGCCTGTAGTGCACCTGGCAATGCCGCGTCGCTCGCGGAAATTATCAACATACGCGCACCCAGATCGAATCGCAGGGCATCAATTCCTTGAATACCATCCAACGCGCGACGGATCTCCGACTCCTCTGATGCGCAATCCATATTGGAGATGCGGAACTTGTTTTGCGGTCTGTCGGTGCGTGTTTGGGTCACGTCCTGCTCAGATAGCGTCGTGGTCGCGCATGCAGCGGCAGAGCAGCAGCTCACACTTTGGCAGTTTTCTGGCTTGGTGCTTTCTGGGGTTGTACTCATGATCTCTTTCCTAATCAGGAGCATTAGAAACCCTGTAGCCACTTCAGAGTCAAGGGCCTAGAATGGGATCAAGTGCTGTAGGAGGAACCCATGAGGATTGGAGAGCTCGCCAAGGCCACCGACACCCAGGTGGAGACCATTCGCTACTACGAGCGTGAGGCCTTGCTGCCACTAGCCGAGCGGACTGATGGCAACTATCGGGTCTATGGGCCAGAGCATGTGGAACGGTTGATGTTCATCAGGTACTGCCGTGGGCTGGACATGACCCTGGATGAGATTCGAGCTCTGTTGCGCATGAAAGACTCCCCTCCACAAGACTGCTCTGACATCAACACCTTGATTGATGAGCACATCAAGCATGTGGCAATTCGAATTCGCGAGTTGAAGTCCTTGCAGAGGCAGCTTGTTGAATTGCGCAGCAGTTGCGCTGGCAGCGGTGCAGTCAGCGAGTGCGGTGTGCTCTCCGGAATGGCTCAGGCTTCTAAGGAGACCGGGCCGGCTGTGAAGCGAGGAGCTCAGCATGTTCATGGAACGCACAATTTTTCTTCAAGGGGGCGGGGGCTCCATGAGACCTAGCAGTAACTGTGTATGAGTTTTCCGCCTTCTTCAAACCTTCCCGCCCTGCAGGGCGGCTTGCTGGCCTTGATGGCCGCAGCCCTATTTGGCGCGAGCACGCCCTTGGTTCAAAAGCTTGGAGAAGGTGTGGGCGCCTTCACCACAGCGGCCTTGTTGTACGCAGGTGCTGCCGTCGTGGGTTGGCTTTTGCGTCAGCCAATTGAGCGCGAGGCGCGAATACGTCGTGCTGATATGCGCTGGTTATTTGCAATGGCCCTATTCGGGGCTGTGGTTGGCCCGGTGGCCCTTGCTTGGGGCCTGCAGCGCACCAGTGGAATGGGCGCGTCGCTTATGTTGACCCTTGAGGCCTTGTTTACAGCGCTGCTTGCATGGCGGCTCTACGGAGAAACCATGGACCGTCGGGTCTGGGCAGCGGTGCTAATGCTGTTGGCAGGTGGGCTCACGTTGGTGCTTGACCAGGGGCTTGATGGCGCCACGCAGTTGTGGGGGCTGCTGGCAGTGATGGCGGCTACCGCTGCTTGGGGTATGGACAACACACTTTCGCGGGCGGTTGCAGATCGGGACCCTGGCCAGGTGGTGCTCGCCAAGGCCGCGCTGGGCGCATCGTCGACTGCCGTTGCCGCTTTGCTAGCGGGCGAGGCACTTCCTGCGGTATGGAAAGCAGCGGGCCTGCTGGTCGTAGGAGCGGTGGGCTACGGTCTGAGCCTGCGGTTCTATCTTCTAGCCCAACGGGCATTCGGTGCTGCACGCACTGGCTCGGTCTTCGCTTTCGCTCCTTTCATCGGGGCTGCGCTGGCCTTCGCACTTGGCGATCGATCAGGCAGTTGGGGCCTGGTGCTTGGCGGCGTGCTGATGCTCATCGGGGTTGTGGTTCACCTTTCTGAAGGACACCAGCACGAGCATGTGCATGAAGCTATGGATCATGAACACGCGCATACGCATGAAGACGGTCACCATGGTCATCGCCATAATCCGATGCCGCAGGGTAGTCACAGCCATTGGCATCGGCATGAGGCCCTCACGCATAAACATCCGCACGTCCCCGATATCCACCATGCACACAGACATTAAAGACTATGACTACTCAACTCCGAAACCTGCCTGAAATTTCGGCTTCTCATTCGTAAGTTCAGCGAAGGACCGACCATCCACCATGACAACAGTGACACGCACCAATTTGAAATGCGCATGTGGGCACCAGGGGCGCATCGTCATGCGAGAGAACGATGCCCCGTTTTCCAGGCAGTACGAGGATTACTCTTTGGATGGGCTGAAAGGGGACAGTTACTCTGTCCTGGACCGGTTCGCGAAGTGGGATGAAGTCTTCCGAGAGATGAAACCGGTGTGTCCTGAGTGTGGGAGCAAGCTCACAGAGGACAACATTGAGACCTGATCTTGTTCAAAATCGAGGCCCAGAAAGCCGAACGCCACCCGAAGGTGGCGCCGACTCTTTGCACGTGGAGCCATCATCACGCGAGGTGAGAGCGGGACATCCACAGACTTCCCTTAAAGTCTAGCACAGAGATCTATGACAGGCAACCAGCAGAACCACCTCGTCCAT
>JACCDV010359016.1_pt1 | contig 18938 bp, 16 predicted proteins | sample 7446131 | NCBI WGS metagenome assembly JACCDV01 (sample SAMN15323448, study PRJNA562643) | freshwater metagenome | isolation source: river surface water | place: USA:Blue River Watershed | collected 2017-08-17 | reverse complement strand
CGCCACATCCGGTTCAACTTCGAAGCGGTTGGACAAGACGGCCAGCACGCGGAGCCGTTGATCATCCGGCAGCGATATGGCGGGGAAGCTACTTTGAATGGCCCCACACAGGGTGTCATATTGGCTGGCGTCGACGATATGTTCCCGGGGATAGGCCACGATTTCGCTGCGAACCTGTGCATCGGGTAGGACCAGCAGCGCCCCGACATGCACCTGTGGCAGTGATCCTTGTTTGATGCGTTCGAGCAGGCTGGAGTGCAGCCGACGCATTTGATGGCCGATGTCCTTTGTGCCCGAGAGACCATATTTCTTGGTGAGAGCGTCGTCGGCATCGGTCACAGGTCCTGATTTGATTTCGAGAATCAGGATGTGTCCTCCCGGCGAGACCACCACGAAGTCGTATTCACCAAACGACTGCAAGTCATCGTGAACGGTAGACCAATTGATGTTGTGAAAAACGTCAAAGCTGTCCGCCAAACCATCCTGCAGCAGTTGCAGGACCTCGCGCTCTCGGTATGCGCCTGCACTCAGCAGGGGGTGAATGGGGACACTGGGGTGAATTCGGGCCATGAGGCAATTTTGGCATGGGGCACAGGGAGATCAGGGGCCGCAGCCATGGACAAATCGTAGGAAGGTATAAAGCCAATCGTGTGCACGAACTTCACCCCAACCAAGCGCGCCCAGTGGGTCAAGGAGAACCTGGGGGTGGAACTGCCTGCAGGATTTCCTGAGGAGTCCTACCCAGGATTTGCTGCTCCTGTGGTGGTGAAGAGCCATCAGACCGGGCGCGTGGCTTGTGGCTTGGCCAGGTTCGGTCTGATCCCCGCCTGGGCCAGGGACGACAAGATCAGCCGTCACACCTACAACGCCCGGAGTGAGACCGCATCGGTGAAGCCCAGCTACCGCGCGGCTTGGCGACACCGCCAATACGGCCTGGTGCTGGTCGACAACTTCTATGAACCCAGTTACGAGTCGGGCCGGGCGGTGCGCTGGAAAATTGAACTGTCTTCGGGCGACCCTTTTGGCATCGCTTGTTTGTGGGACCGTTGGACCGACCCGGCATCGGGCGAGCTGGTGGTCAGCTTCTCCATGCTCACCGTCAACGCCGACGAGCACCCGGTGATGTGCCAGTTCCACAAACCCGGTGATGAGAAACGCACCCCGGTGATCATTGCGCCTGAGTTGCACGACACTTGGCTGAGCGCCAACCCCGCCCAAGCGGCGGAGCTGATGAGTTGGGCCCACATGCCCGCGCTCCGAGCGGAGTCTGCGCCGAGAGCTTAGGACCTTGGTGGACTTGCGAGGCTGGATAAACGTACAGTATATTTGGCGACATGAAATCTGTTGCCGTTTCTCGTTTACTACGCGCATTTGTCCCAGAGACCAAGGTCTGGTTGTCGGTATGTCCATGGAAGGTGCCTGCAGGTTTTCCTTCACCTGCAGCGGACCATGCGCACAAGAGAATTGACCTGAACGATCACCTGATCCGGAACAAGGACGCCACATTCGTATTCCGGGTCAAGGGTGACTCCATGAGCGGAGTGGGCATCAATGAAGGCGACGAGCTGCTTGTGGACAGGTCGATTGAGGCGCGTCATGGCCACATCGTCATTGCCGTGCTCAACGGTGAATTCACGGTCAAGCGCTTGCATCACCGAGGCGGGGTGGTCAAGCTGATCGCAGAAAACCCGCGCTACCCTGCCATCGTGCTCAAGGATGGCCAGGAATTGGTGGTCTGGGGGGTGGTGACCCGCAACCTGCCCAGGGCGTTCTGCTGAGGCCGTCATGCAAGGCGAACCTCAATCCTTGCCGCATCAGATCGATCCAGACTCCCTGGCGGCCTTGCCGCGCACGTCGGGGGTCTACATCTTCAAGGGCGAGGGCACTTTGCCGCTCTACATAGGCAAGAGTGTGGACATCCGCAGTAGGGTGCTGGCGCACCTGCGCGCCGAAGACGAAGCCGAGATGATCGCCCAATCCCGGCGGGTGGAGTTCATCGAGACAGCCGGGGAGATCGGGGCTTTGTTGCTGGAGGCTCGGTTGATCAAGCAGCAAAGCCCGCTGTTCAACATCCGTCTGCGCCGATTGCGCAACCTGTGCTCAATCCATCTTTCAAAAAAGCCGGACGGGGTCACGCCCGAGGTGATCTCTGGCAGGGATGTCGCTGTGGGACTGGGTGATGGCCTTTACGGCCTCTTCAGTTCTGTCCACGCCGCACAGAGCAAGCTGCGGGAACTGGCTGACCAGCACCGGCTGTGCCTGGGCCTGTTGGGGCTGGAGAAGATCAGCAAGCGAGGCTGCTTTGGCATGCAGGTCAGAACCTGTCTAGGAGCCTGCGTTGGCAAGGAAGACCGGCAAGAGCACGACCAGCGGCTCTTCACGGCCCTGGTAGATCTGAAAGTGCATGCCTGGCCGTTCCCTGGAGCGGTGGAATTGGTGGAGCAAAGCGGGGGCTGGGTGCAGCGGCACCGGATTCAGGATTGGCGGTATCAGGGCACCTGGTGCTCCAGAACCCAGCAACTGAGCGTGCACGAGCAGCAGGCTTTTGACCTGGATACCTACAAGATTCTGGTCAAGCCGGTCATGATGGGCACCGCCAGGGTGGAGTTGCTATGACCCAGCAGTTGGCCTTGGTCGATTGCAACAACTTCTACGTGTCCTGTGAAAGGCTGTTCCGGCCTGATCTGGACGGGGTGCCGCTGGTGGTGCTCTCGAACAATGATGGTTGCGTGGTGTCGCGTTCCAACGAGGCCAAGGCCCTCGGCATCAAGATGGGCCAGCCCTGGTTTGATTACAAGAAGCTGTCGGAGGAGCACGGCATCCTGGCATTCAGCAGCAACTATGCGCTCTACGCGGACCTCTCCAATCGGGTCATGAGCATCCTGAGCGACTTCGCCCCTCGGCATGAGGTGTACTCCATCGATGAGTGCTTTGTGGACCTGACGGGCATGCCTAAACTTCGTGAGGTGAGTTACGCCATGCGCGAGCGTGTGGGGAAGTGGACGGGCATCCCTGTATGCGTGGGCATAGGTCCGACCAAGACGTTGGCCAAGCTGGCCAACCACGTGGCCAAGAAGCACCCCAGATCCAAGGGTGTCTTCAATTACAACGCCCTGAGCGATGAACAGAAAGTCCAGTTGCTGCGGCGCATTCCGGTGGAGGAGGTCTGGGGTGTCGGGCGCAAGCTGACGCAAAGGCTGGAGGGTCACCGCATTAGATCCGTGTTGGACCTGAGGCAGGCACACGTTCCGACCCTGCGCGCCGAATTCGGGGTGGTCATGGAGAAGATCCAGCGTGAACTGCAGGAGGTGCCGTGCATCGAACTGCAGGAAATCCAGCCAGACCGCCAGCAGATCATAGCCAGCCGGTCGTTCGGGAAAATGGTCTCGGAGTTGCCTGTCCTGCAGGATGCGCTGTCCACATTCGTGGCCAATGCCTGTGCCAAGCTGAGGAGGCAGGGGAGTAATGCGGCCGTGATCCAGGTGTTTCTGCAGACCAACCGTTTCCGCAAGGATCTGCCGCAATACATGCCCAGCCTTGCGGTGCCGCTGGCGTACCCCACTAATGACAGCCTGGAGGTCAACCGCTGGGCCAGTGCCTTGTGCGAGCGGATGTTCAAGGCAGGCTACCAGTACAAAAAAGCGGGCGTCATGTTGAGCGAGATCAGTTCGGTGACTCATCAACAGGGGGATCTGCTCGAAGAGGCTGCGCCAAACAAGGGCAAGCTGATGCTGGCGCTGGACGCCCTCAATCAGCGCTTTGGACGGGGAACAGTCAAAGTCTCGACGCAGGGGGTCTATCAAGACTGGCAGATGAGGCAGGAGCGTAAATCACCCAGCTACACGACTTGTTGGGAAGATATCCCAGTCGCTTGATGTGGAGTCTCGTTAGGCTTGGTCAGATGGAAAAACGTGGCATCAGACCAGTGAACCGTTTTTTATCTTGGCCTCAGCCTCGGAACGCGAGACAACCGAATATGGCCAGTTGTAATGCGTGTAAAGAAATTGAGCCCCACCGTCCTTGTCGATCACCTGGGCCTGAATGATGAAAATCGTACCAACAGGGTGGTTGTTGCGCATCTTGGAGGAGCACTCGACCCGCATGTCCTGATCGAATCCTTGTCCGGGCAAAGGACGCGCCCGGATTGAAGCGCTGGAGGGTTCTCCGGGGTTGCGGAATGATTCAACAGCAACATGCCTGTAGTAGCCCATGATGTCACCTGGAACATTTCTCGTGAAGTTCAGAGCATGCTACTACTTCGGAGGCTCACCGTATGAGCTTTTCGTTCGAGAGAATGGTGCAACCAAGATGCAAAGGGAATCACATGTCGTTTTTCAAGCGCTTGCTCGGTATTTCGAAGGCCAATCAGGGTGAAGTTCTGACAGAGATTGGCGATGCAACCTGGATTTCCAGCAACGGGGACGTCATCAACAGAGTTGGTGAAGATGTCAGCATTTCCTCCAAAGGGACGGTTTACACCCGCATCAGCGATACAACGGTTGTTGGCAGCGACGGCAGCCTCTTCACCAGTATCGGGGACTCCATGAGCTCAGACGGCAGCATCAGAACGGGCAACATCGCGACAGGCCGAGGTGCAATTTTCAGCACCGATGAAGATAAATGGTAATTTCCGGCTGAACTGAACCTGAAAAAGAAGGGGATTATCCAAGTGCTGCCAGATCTCTCTCTGTCAAAAAGGTCTCGTGAGTACGACCTCTACAGCCCCTTTATTCGTGGCCGCGTGGCTTTCCAATATTTGACGCAGCCCAAATTGGGTCACCGTGAGATAGACCGAAAAATACTCGGAAAGGATCCTGCGTACACGCATGGCTATCAGGCGATGGGGATTCTTCACTACCAGGGCTTGTACAAGAATCACTGCGGACAGTTGAGTGGCCACTCCCTGGACGAAGTGATTGAAGAAGCGGGAAAACTCGAAAACTCAGAAAGACTCACTGCTGATTTACGCGCTTTCAAATCAGCAGACCAACTTGACCAACAGGCCATAGAGGAACAGCTGGCGCAAGATGTCCAGGTTGCTCTTTCGGATGAGCCGGACAGGAGAAGGGCCCGACTGGCTTCAAAAATCGAGATGTTGCCTCGTAAGGTGGCTGTGACGAGCACATCGTTCGTTCGAGATCCGGATGTGATCGCTGAAGCACTTTTCCGGGCCGAAGGCCACTGTGAAGGGTGCATGAAAGAGGCCCCCTTTTTCAGGAAGTCCGATGGTCGTCCCTATCTTGAAGTGCATCACAAGATACCCTTGGCCAACGGTGGTAAAGACACCATTGATAACGTGCTGGCCTTGTGTCCAAACTGTCACAGAAAAGAACACTTCGGCTGAAATGCGCTTTGGCTAACAAACTGATCATTCAGAGGGTACTGATCTGCATTGCCTTTGCACTTCACCAGATCAGTTTGGGGGCCATACTGAACGGGGTTGTTGTTGGGGTGAGCGATGGAGACACGCTCAAGGTTCTGGACTCCAACAAGCAGTTGCACCCAGTTCGACTCATGGGGATTGATGCCCCGGAGAAAGCGCAGCCGTTTGGACAGCGATCAAAGCAATCGCTGTCCAGCTTGGTTTTCAGGCGGCAGGTGGAGGTCGAATGGAACAAGAAAGACAAGTACGGACGAATTGTTGGAAAAGTTCACACTCTTGATGGAACCGATGCTTGCCTTGCCCAAATCAGCAGTGGTATGGCGTGGCATTACAAGCAGTATTCGAGCGAGCAAACGCCAGCAGATCGCGTGAGGTACTCAGAAGCAGAGACTAAAGCACGGTCCGATGGAGTCGGTTTGTGGCGGGAGAGTTCGCCTATACCGCCATGGGAGTGGCGACGCAGTAAGAAGCCCTGAGATTTCCAGCGCTTGGTGAAATGCATATGATGTTCAGCCGTACTGATACTGGGAACACATATGTCTGCCTTTGCCGATCAACTCAAAGCTGAAATTTCACGACTGGCCAAGAAGGAGATTCGCAGCGAAATCCAGGTTCTGAAAAAGGCTTCTGCACAGTACCGATCCGAGATCGCTGCACTCAAACGAAGGCTGGCTACGCTTGAGTCTCAGGTCAGGAAAATTGCAAAAAACCGTGATCAAACCTCAAAGCCCGCAGGAGATGAAGCGGAGGACGCCAGTGCTCTCAGGTTCCGCCAGGCGGGGTTCGCTTCACTGAGGAAAAAATTGAACCTCAGCGCTGGTGACATGGCCAAGCTGTTGGGCGTGTCGGCGCAATCGGTTTATCACTGGGAATCAGGAAAGAGCAGACCCAGGGCAAGCCAGCTGCTGGCTATCGCCGATGTCAGAAAAATGGGCAAACGGATGGCGATTGCCAAGCTCCAGGGCGTCTGATGGCAGGAGGCCCGGCCATCAGTTACTCCTTCCCGTGAAGGATTGCCAGATCCGCACCATGGAGTAGGTGTCCAGCTGGCAGTAACTGAGCAATTGCTGTCGGATTTCTTGTTTGCGCTCTTCTCCAGTTTCCGGGGAGATGGCTTCCAGATATGCCGCGATGGCCATGTTGCCATCTTGCACGCCTTCGAGGTCAGAGTACTGGAGCTCCGGGACCAGTGCTGGCAGCAGCTTCTTGATGCTCCAGCTTCCTTCCTGCGCTGGGTGGTAATAGCGATTGCGGGCAATGGGCAGCAAATCCACGATCCTGTCGTTGATCTGCCTGAGTGCGGTGGCGAGCGCTGGAAATTTGTCCGCCAATTCGGAGATCCGCGATTTTTCGAATGTTGCGTTGTAGACAAAGATGGTGGAGCTGCTTGTGCCGCAGGCCTGGATCAGGTTCATTGCAAAGGGCTCAGACGGATCCTTGCCCGAGAGGTCAATGAATTCGCCATGAACCAGGGTGCCATCCGCTTGCAGTTTGTGCAGGCTGAACTGGAAGCAGGTCTGCTGGTAGGGCCTGGAGCCAGCCCAGATTGGGACGCCGAATTGAACAGACTCGAAGTCCAGGAATAAGCATGGCAGGAGGTGCTCTGCCAAGTCTTTGGCGGCCCCTTGCGCGTCGAAATACGCACATCCGGTGACGGAGGCTTGCTTGACCCGCTGCTGCAATTCATTGAGCTTACTGTCGGGTACCTCACGAAGATCCCTGATGCCTGCAGCCTGAAGTTCCTCGACCTTTTTGGTTGTGATGCGCGGCAACCACTGTATGGGGAATTCAACTGCCTCCGAGCCTTCGGAGCATTGCGTGAGAAATCCACATTCGAACGGTGATGTGCAATGCGCTCCCATACTGACGTTTGGCTCTGCGCAGGATTTGGCAACTGACTGGGCCTGATTCACCCAATTCTCAACCTCGTGCTGCCTGGAAAAGGTTTCATCGGTCAGGTCATGCAGCTTGAACAATCCTCGATAGTCAAAGTCCCCAGGATAAGTCCAGGAGCTGTCAATGTGAGCCAAAGAAACAGAGCGGATATCGATGCCGGCAGAACGTGCTGCGAAGGTCTGGATGGCAATGTCGTCAAGGTGGTAATCCTTGACGGAAGTGGAAGATTTCACCTCGATCATGTGCCATCCACGCTGGGGCGTCGCGGGGAGCATGACGTCCGCAAATGCCAGGATGCCCCCGCCGGTCCAGCCGGCTTCAAAGATCGGCTGATCGCCGGCCAAAAGGTGTGCGCTCCTTGACAGCGCCTGATCGAATCCTTCCTTTTTTGGATCGATCAGATGCCCAATTCCCTCTGGATCAAAAATCTGACGGGCTACATCACCCACCTGATTACCGGTTTTGAACTTCAGTTCGGTTTGATGGGTGTCTGCCCTGAGCTCCGGCTTGTGCACTTCAAGCCAGAACCTGCGCTGGCACTGCAGCATTGAAATCAGCCTGGATTTGGAGAAATTCTTCATTGGTGCATCAATCCGGAGCATGCACGAACGTCAGAGCCATCTGATCAGGATGGGGGCCTTTCAGCGGGACCTGGAGCATGGATTTCAAGACAAACTCCATGGAGCGGAGATCGAGTTCATTGTGCTTGACCACTGCAATCCAAGACGCACGGGCTTTTGGGGTGAGCTCTGGATAAAGCCGACCTTCCTGGAGCTGGTTCCGGATGAGGCGCAAGCCCTGCCCAACCTTGCCAGTGCCGTACTTCTGGGGGATCGGAAACCCCAGCAACCGGTTGAAGTAGGACAAGGTGCCTTCCGGCGCTCTTTCTCCCAGTGTTCGGTAATGCCAGGAACGCGCTACGGTGATAGCGTTCCGGTAGCGGGAGAGAAGGGCGGGTTGGTCTTGTCCGGAGAGTGCATTGGAGATCAGGCGCAGATCATGCTCGCTCCAGCTCACGAAAACCCGTTCCTCCTCACAGGCCTGATCCAGTAGTTTTTTGGCAAGTCTCGCATGTGGGGTGTATGTGATTCCTTTGGCCCTGTAGCGATCTGCACACGTGGCAAAGTCCTCCTCCACTATGGAAGCATAGGATTTGCCATCCATTCGCCAACCAAGCAGACTTGGTGCACGGTCTATGTTCCCTTCGTAGTCGATAAAGATGGCGCGGGAAAGCTCCAGAGAGGTGATTTTTGCCTTGGAACTCATGGACAACACCCCATATGGAAGTCAAGCGGGCTGACTGCCAATCGAGTGAAGCACAGTCGTCACTTGGGTTACCCAGCTTGGGCAAGTTCTACTCGGGGGAATGGCTGGATAATGATCCAGACGCATTGGCTTGCGCAAGCTGGCTGGCAATTTGTAATATTCAATCCCGCACCTGAGCGTGGCAGTCGAATCGCTCCTCAGGCAGTAGGTACAAGTCTGACAATCATTTTCCATTTACACCTCGGCTTGGCCATTGTTGTATCAGAAATAAGAAATATCAGGACAAGTTGTTCAAGAATTTGCTGTCGAAGAATCCTGAGGAGTCATCGCCAGATGACAGTGGATCCAAGAGTCTCAGAAAAATGCACAGTGTGAAAAGCAAAAACGTGAAGCCGATAGACGCGTCGTTGGCCCAAAAAAAGTATGCGCGAATCCTTTCCGGAGAAGCGCCGAGGACGCTCGACCTGTTTGCAGGGTGTGGCGGGTTGACTCTTGGATTCGAATTGGCCGGATTCCAATCGATTGGAGCGGTCGAATTCGACAGCCATGCAGCTCGCTCTCATGCGATGAATTTCATGGCACACCTTGAGGGCCAGGCATTCGAGGTGCATGCCAAGGCCAAGGACATCACTGCGACCGAACCCGAAGAGCTGATGGCCATCCTTGGCCATACGGGCCCTCTGGAAGAACAGGTCGACGTGATCGTTGGGGGCCCTCCCTGCCAGGCTTTCGCCCGTGTGGGCCGGGCCAAGCTTCGTGAAGTTGCAGCGCACCCTGATGCGTTTTTGCAGGATCCAAGAGGAAATCTGTATCTTCGCTATCTCCACTACGTAAAAAAACTGAAGCCGATAGCCATCGTGATGGAGAACGTGCCTGATGTCTTGAACTACGGTGGACACAACATCGCAGAGGAGACCTGCGAAATCCTCGATTCCTGGGGGTACACCTGTGGTTACACACTGTTGAATTCAGTGTTTTATGGGGTGCCACAAATGAGGGAACGCATGTTCCTCATGGCTGTAGCCAAACCTGTCGCCGACTCTATTTCCTTTCCGGATCCCACGCATTGGATGGAACTTCCCCGTGGCTACCTCGATGCACGCAAGATGGTCCTTCAGACCGTGGCCAACAGGGAGTCGACTTATTACCGCAAGATTGAATTTTTCAACCCCGATAAGCTGAAGGCAGTGGTCACTGCCTCTGAGGCCCTCAAGGATTTGCCGGTGCTGAAAGACCACCTAGCAGGGCCTGCGGCCAAACAGCCAAATACCCCCCGCGAATACGGTCCGGAGACTCCATCAGCCTATGGCAGGCTGATGCGAAACTGGCGCAACAAGAAGCCCAAACTGGTCGAGGATCATGTCATTCGCATCCAACCACGAGACTTTCCCATCTTCAAGTTGATGAAGCCTGCCGATGAATATCCTCAGGCGCATGCGTTGGCTCTTCGTTTACTGGATCGAAAGCTGGCGACCTACACCCAGAAGCACGGCAAGCCGCCATCCAACAAATCACGAATCTACCAATCGCTCGTGAAGGAAACCGTCCCGCCATATGACGTATCCAAGTTTCCCAACAAATGGCGGAAGATGGAACCTGATGCTCCTGCGCGGACGCTCATGGCTCACCTCGGAAAAGATTGTTACTCGCACATTCACTACGACAGTTTGCAAGCACGTACCATTTCGGTCCGTGAGGCGGCGCGGCTGCAGTCTTTCCCGGATCAGTTCAAGTTCTCTGGGGCAATGGGCGCCTCTTTCAAGCAGATTGGCAATGCAGTTCCTCCGTTGCTGGCGCAGGCCATCGCAAAAGAGTTGATGAAGCTGCTACGCAGCTGAATCTGCGCCCGTCCGACTCGGGTACTCACCCAACAGGGTGTTGCCGCGAATCCAGTCGGAGAGCTGGACTTGCAGCTCGGACGGGTCTCTAGTTGCACGGACATGGCATTCCCAGATGACCAGTACCCGCCAGCCAAGTGTCAGGAGTTCATCGGTGACCCGCTGGTCCCTCGCTGCATTGGCTGTGAGTTTCTTGGTCCAGAAATCTATCCGTGTCGATGGCATCCTTGAATACTTGCAGTTTTGGTGCATGTGCCAGAAGCAGCCGTGAACAAACACTGCCACCCGATATTTGGCAAGAACAATATCGGGTGAGCCGGGGAGAGATCGATTGTGCAGTCGGTAGCGAAACCCACTGGCAAAAAGCGCTTTCCTGACGGCGACTTCTGGCTGGGTGTCTTTGCCGCGGATGCCTGACATCATGGCGCTCCGCTTTTCCGGAGAAACAATATCACTCATGAAGGACATTGAATTCTTGGGTCTTGCCAGTATCTGTTGGGCAGTCTACTCCAGGTATCATCGGTATTTGATGTGCGCAGACAATTCACGCTTGCTATGAGTGAGCAAAAAGACCAATGAGAGTTGAATTAATTCCAAGTGCCAAACGCCTGATCCGATCCTTGAGGGACATCGGCTACGAGTTTGTCGACGCTGTAGCCGACATTGTCGACAATTCTGTCGAGGCACAGGCAACTGTCATCAGCATCACCCTGAAGTTCGAGGGTGAAGACTCGTACATGACCATTGCTGACAATGGCATTGGTATGGCATCCAAGGACATACAGGAAGCTCTCAGATTCGGATCGAACCGGGCCTATGAAGATTCTGATGATCTTGGGCGTTATGGTTTGGGTCTCAAAACAGCTTCATTGAGCCAATGCGAACGACTGACGGTATCCGCTCGACGAGGGGAGGAGAGAGCACGCATTAACTCCTACTGCTGGGATCTGGATCACATCGAAAGAACCAACCGCTGGGAAGTCCTGAAAATCGAGAGTGACGAGCTCAAGGACGAGGTCTGGCGCCATCTTCATGAAACAACTGGTACGGTAGTGACATGGGAGCGTCTTGGGCGCCTGCTGGGCTACAAATACCCATCAGGGGAATACGCGAGAAAGCAGGCGGAGCTGATGGCCGAGAGCCTGAAGCAGCATCTGGGCATGGTTTTCCATAGATTCCTTTCGGGGGAAATACATGGAAAGCGCATCGCGATCTACATTAATGACGAGCGCGTGGTTCCGTGGGATCCATACTCCCGGGGCGAAAAGCATACTCAGAAGCTTGACCAGATCCTGATCCCTTTGGATTTCAACGAAGGGATCTACAACGTCAGGGTTCAGCCATACATCCTGCCTCCCCAGGCCCTGTATTCATCCACCAAGGCGCATCTGCATGCTTCTGGTCCCGGCAAATGGAACAAACAGCAGGGCCTCTACATTTACCGATCAAACCGGATCATCCAGGCGGGCGGTTGGAGTGGACTCAGAACCAGCGATGAACACACAAAGCTGGTGCGGATTGCGGTCTTCATACCTTCTCAGCTGGATGAACTTTTTCAGGTGAATGTGGCCAAAAAGCATCTGACGCTTCCTCGCGAGCTGAGGTCCATGCTGCTCAAAGAGATCCAGCCGATCATCCACAAAGCACAGGAAGTCTATCGAGACAAGCTGGTAGATGGCACAAAGTCCTTGTCTATTGATGGGCTGAAAAGCGCAGGGGGTGAGCAGGCTGGTCGGAATGGCGCCAGTCTCGAAGCCTTGACGCCCGGAACTCCAGCCTCGCAATCAACTCAGGAAAGCGGCACCTTCAACACTACAATTTTGGAGGGCCTGATCAAGAAAACAGTTCGCAAAGCTGGTTTCGCGTCTGAAGAAAAGCAGTTCAACGCATTGATCAGGCAAGTTTTCCAGAAAGCCGATGGTCAAGAGCGCAACACTCTTGTCCGGCTTCTCCAGAAGTTTGTCGAAGGTAGCTGAATACGCTTTCGACTAGCTGTGGAAATAGTCAGAGGCTTGGAGACGCCCTGATTGGTGTCGCCTGTGCGCTTCTTGTGCAATCGGTGCAAGCTCAACTGGCCAACCACTTCGGATGAAGTAGGGTTCCAGACAAAAGCTTGTGCTTCGCTTTGGTATGGCGCTGATCTCTTTTCCGTTGTCGAGTGCCGACTCGGGATGAAGGTGAGGCAACACCAAGTGAATATTCTTCCAAGCTTGCTTGAAGTGACCATCCTCGACGAATTCGATGGGATTGACCATGCAGTCGTTGACGAAGCTCTCCAGTTCAAAAACGATCTTCTGCAATTCAGAATCAGCCAACTTGACGCGTTGTGATTTGGATGCAGATTGTTCAAAATAGTCTAGGATGCCAAGGCCTACTTTCCGACCTACAAGCGGGGGAACCGCGTTTCCAATCTGGGTGAAAACGTGTGATCTGCTTCCAGAAAAATTGAATGTGTCGGGGAAGGTCTGTACTCGCGCTGCCTCGCGCGGTGTCAACGAGCGAACCTGGGTCGGGTGTATGAACATGAGTCCATCGCTTTTCAGGTGAGCCACGATGGTGGAGCATAGACTGCCGCGATCCTGGCGGGTATAGCGGTCCTTGAATGAGTTCCTGTCGTATGGAAACTCCATCTGGACTCCACGAGCCAACGCGCGGCTGCATGTCTCGCCTTCAAGCAATCTTTCAAAGTCCCGAAGATCCCTTGCGCTGTGCGGCCTGGCAACGTGCCAAGTCAATTTGCTGGCATTATGGACATTGAGAACGTTCTTGAGAAAATCCCCTGTGTACTTTTGTAGGTAGCTCTTTCGAAGGTCGAGATCGTAATCTTGAATGATTCGCTCATCTCCAGCCTTGAGGATCGGTAGATCTTCAATCGCCTCGCCCAAAGTAACGATGGGAGAGAGACCGTCTTCGTTCGGTGTAAGCGAGTGGGTTTTCTTGATGAGCTGAGAAGGAACAAAAATGGGCAGCTCAGTCAGCGTTCCAATGAAAAGCTGCCGGATGCGTTTCTGTGGGACCCCGTATTCCCAAGTGTTGACCTCGATGGGGGCGACCCTGTAGCCGATCTTCCGCGCTTCGTTCTGGATAGCCGTGAAGTAAATGCCATTCTGCATCTTTTTGATGCCGAGCACGTTCTCCATCACGAAGACTTTAGGCCGGAAGTGGTTGACGAATTTCAGGAAGTACTTGTAGAGATCACGCCTAGGATCATCCACCAGACGCTGGCCTGAGTTTGACCCCGAATACTGGCGTGCAGAGGAAAAACCTTGGCAAGGGGGGCCGCCAACGATCACATCTACGTTGCTTCTGCCGATCAGGAGCTCTAACTCTGCTGGCTGGAATACGGTCATGTCCTTGACTAAGGCAACTGTGCCTTCCGAATGGTTGGCTTTGAAGGTGTGGATGGCATGCTCGTTGTGATCAATGCCTGCCAAGCAGTTCATGCCGGCTTGTTCCAGGCCAGCGGAGAATCCTCCGCAGCCACTGAAGAGGTCAATGAATGTGGGCTTTTCTGAAATGGTGGAATGCATGTTTGCTTGAATGACTACTCAAAATTCAAGATCAAGTCGTTCGAACAGGGTCTTCAAAGAGTTCTTCTCGGTTTTGGTGAATGTAATTCTGCCAGTCTCAAGTTTGGTCAGCGCACGAGAATTGTTTTCGGAAATCAACTGCCGGCTTTCCGCCAGTCGCCTGATCTCTGCGGCTCTCGGCACAAGGTTGGCCAAGGCAATCTCGAAGTCGAGTTCGTTGTCTCGTCGGGCATCGCGTTTGCCACGAGATTGCTCCGCACTGAACTCGGTCAGCCCAACGCCGTAATCCAACGTCTTGCGATCAGGCTGAGCTATTTTCCCCTTTACGTGCAACGTCCAGCAAAACTCCTTTTTACAGAATTCGGTCGGGTTCTTCACGATGCCCGGGGGATTGTTCAGGATTTTGTGAACAGACTGCGCTTGATCCAGCATCCAGTCCAGCAAAGCTGGGGGTACATCCTGATCACGCCAGATGCGAAGTAGATCGATTTGTTGGCCGGATTCGCGGAAGGCATGAGCACAAGCTGCAATGGTGTATGCAACAGTCTGTGCCTTTAAACCCTTGTCGTTCTTGTACCAGTCTGAAAGCGAAACTTCCTTGTCTAGGCGCCTGAAGAGGATCCCTTTGGCAACTGCGCACTTGAACCAGGTGTCATTGAGTTCTGTGCTTTCAGAATGGGTTTTCAGAGTGGTTGTGATGTAGCGGTGAAAACACTTCTGGGCACCCTCTGATACATGATGGGGCCTGCCATCAAATGCCAATTCGAATTTGGCGAGATCTGTTTTCTCGATGAGCTGAGTTTTAGGAAACTCAGTCTCAAGCTTGCGGCGCTGGGATTGGGATTTGTAGGCGAACAGGCTTTTGTATTGGCCCCTTGCACGCTCATAAAACCACTTGCTCGCATGCAGGGCTCCAGCTTTTTGCGGGACAACAACTTCTTTGGACAGTCTTTCGATGCGAATCTGTACAGGACTATTGGAAGCAAGGTCAGCCAGCGACACTTTGTTCTGAGTGTTTGCATACTCGGAAATTTTTGGAACAATTTCTTCGAGTTTGCTTTCTTCCACTACCGAAAGCTTCACCTGTGCATAGACATCAGTGAGGTCATACTTCAATCCATCACGAGCATACAGGATCGAGGCGGTGGTTTGACCGCCGTTGACGATCTGAAAATCCTTGATGTAGGTGATTGCAAGGGATCCATCAGCCCTGTTGGCCGTTTTGACCAATGAAGCAGTGGCTGTCAACCCGTTGTTGTAAGCGAAGAACATGGATGGCTCATCTGAAATTGTTTTCAGGATGCCCTTGTTTACACTGGTTTTGGCTTGCAGATAAGTCCGGACGTTTTGTTCGAGCAATCGGTTTCCGTAGGCTGCAAAGATATCCGCCAACACAGGGCCAGGAATGGCAAAAAGATAGCTCTTGTAGCCAGCAGAATTTCCTGAGGCCTGGATGCACGGAATGTCTCCTGCAAAATCTTCCAGGAGATCGATTTCAACAGGATCGGCTCCCGTCGTGGAGATCTTGGCGTAGCGCTCAAGATCGAACACGTTCGTGTGGACAGTTAGACTGCCGATCTGGTTGGTTTCGAAGACCTTTTTGCGAATTTTCAGATGTGCGTTTGTAAACACCAATACGCGCACTCGGGCAATTTTCGATATGTAAGAGCGCAGTAGCATGGCAAACCGGTAGTCATGACTGGATTCTTCAAGTTCATCGAGTGTTTTTCCGGAGATGGCGAACTTGAGAAAGCGTTCGACCTCGGCAACAGATTTCTCTATGTCTTTTGCATTGACTGACGGCAAATTGTCAGTTTGAAAGTAGGCGCAAACAGAGATGTAAAGATCGCCCGATGCGCCTTCAGCATCTTCAGGGATGTCGAATGCATATCCGTCAACGCGATACCCACTGCCACTCAGGATGGGCGAATAGGACAAGTCAGGACAGTCACCATTCTCGGCAGCGAGTTCTGCAAAAATCTTGAAAAACTCCTCGACCTTGGGTGTGCCATCAGCGGCTGAACCAATGGCGATGTCTTCCGCCAGATTGAAATATTCGTCTTCAAGGTTGCTCACTGAGGTTCTCCACTAATTCTTCCCAAGAGATCTGGAAATCTGCGATGGCAGCCCCAGAAATTTCATATTCAGCACTTCGGATGCCGTCGGGCACTTTCCCCGGAACAAGCCTGGGAAAATCTTCCCTGACGATGTAGTTGATCTGTTCATCAAGGGAAAACAGTTCTTTGCAGACCTCCAAGTCAGCATCGAATCCGGCAAGTTCGATCTTCAATTCGAATTCGGACAGTGCACTTCGACTAGTCCCTAGGCGCTGTGAGATTTTTTTTATCAAGTCTTCAACGGATAGCCCTTTATCCGAAGGCGAAATGCGGTTAAGAATGACCTTCAGTTGATCTCCGCGATCATCGAGTTGATCCAGTGAAGATATACGCAAGCCGATGCTGCGCGTTGAGAGTTGAGTCTTGATCTCGAACCTATTCCGGTTGAAGCCTATGTCACGCTGCTCACCGTTGGGTCCTCCCCAGCCTTTTATGATCTGATATTCGTTACCAGGGCGAGCATTGAGCAACGCATCAAGGGTGGACAGCTCGCCCCAAAGCCCCATTGCTTCATTTCTTGACAACCCCTTTTGGCTTCTTCTCTTGAGTAGTGCTGCCCAATCTCTCAGACATTCGATAGCAATTACTGCTGCTGCCTCTGTTGTTTCACCGCGCTTGGACCTTTCGGCGATGTCGTAGCACATCACTGAAAAGCTATTGACCAATTCGTTGTCTGTCAGTGTCAAACCGATGCAGATTCCCGAGCCGGTATTTTTTACTATGAGCTCCAGATTTTCGAAGCTAGGCAACTCGTTGACATCAAAAGAAACCCCCTTCGCTTCAATCATCAGTTCTCTGTTGCCGCCCAAAGAATAATTGATGAAAAAATCCAGAATGTGATCCGGGTACACCCTCAGCCGGCCACCAGAATGACCGGATGCGGATAAGTCTCTCCATTGCGATTCAAAATCATTCATCTTCAAGCACCTCGTCGGTTTCGGCTTCTTCGCGAAGTTTGTCCAGCATTTCTATGAGCCGCCTAGTGGCTTGGTACCTACGCTCGCTGCACTTCATTGCGGTGCCAGGAAGCAGGATCCCCAGAGATGCGACTGGTTCATCCTTCCGTAGCTTCATGGAGAATTCCTTGTCGGGATCCAATTGCAAGAAATGGATCAAGAGCAGAGGCCGACTGCGTGCCTTGGAATGGGCCCAAGTAGAAGAGGGTTCCTTTGGGTTTTGCTCACCAGCAGCGTACGCTGCTGCCAGTGCTTCTGCTTTGACTTGCTCTATTCGGGCTTCATACGCTGCAGGATCTTCTCCAAGGTAGAAGTCGCTGGTACCAAAGGCAACAGCGTTCTTTTCATTGACTTTCACCACCTTGTCGGAAACCCTTTTTGTGCCACTCCGGCTTCTACAGAAGGCTGGAACATTGGTTGGAATGGGGAAAGGAACAGAACCTGATTTGCCATTTGTTATGTAAGGAACGCCGACATCCCATTCATGTAGTTCAGTACCCAGTCTGTCTTCTATGTATGAAGTGAGCAAGCTGGCATCGTCCGATGACAGCATGTCGAATTCTGTTTGCGGAAAGGACAATGACTTAATGAATGCAAGAATCGCAGTCGAAGGAACTTTTTTCCAAACCAGAGCTTTCCTTTCTTCGTTGATCTCAAAAGAATCTTTGTTTGACTCGGTTAGTTCCTTGATAAATGACTTAGACAATTCAAGATTTTTCTGATTTTTCGCTATGTCATCATGCAAGGAGTGGGCTTGGATGTGGCGTGTTGAAAAATCCTCCGCCAGCGAAATTTCTTTCGCAGTTCGCATCTTGTTTGCAGCGGTGATTGCAATTCCGGTTGGACTCTGTCGAACCTTTAGACCGAATTCGTACGGAGTCTTGTTCAAGAAGGCCATTCTTTGGAAGTCTGTCCGTAATTCTTCAACGGATTCGCTGACAGCAGCAAAATCATCGATCAGGTCTTGTGTCGCATGGATGCGGCAGAGCTTTTCGAAACCGGGTCTGTAACCAAACCACCGTCCCATTTGGAGCAGGGTGTCGGCCGCACCTACATTTCGCAATACGTAGGAAATTGCCAGGCCTTCAAGCGTCAGACCTCGCGCCAATGCCAAGCCACCAATCCCGATCAGGTGAAGTCCACCTTCAGGAGCCTTTTCGTAATCTATCCCAGAGCCCTTCATGTTCACCAGCTTGGGTTCAATCGATTTGATCGCATCCAACAGCTGATATCTAGTTTGATCCCAGTCGACAGTCAGTCCTTCTGTGCCTTCAAATTCTTGTTTCCATACACGATGCAGGTCCTTCATGTTGGGCGACTTCTTCCAGTCAGCCCTGGACCATGAGTTGATGGCATCTGCAAGCTCTCTCAACAAGTCATTGACCTTGTCCTTGACTTGTTCCTGAACATGGTTGAATCGGCTGACATTGATGAGCATTGCCGAATGCGCCGATCCATTTCCGTCAGCCAATCGAATGGCCCGGAACAGCACATACTCTTTGACTGCATCTTTCAGGCTGTCCGGTAACTGCGCCACTGTGTGATTCGATTTGTGCTTCAACGGAAGCAGTTCCGTATAGTCCTTTGGAATCACCCTTACGCAAGCCTGCAGCAAATCACCTTCGTCTGTGAAAAGACGCTGTGAGCCGACGTAGTTGTCAGGGGGGTCAAGAGACTTGATGAAGTCTGCTGGAAAAAGATCCTCATTGACTCCCGTCGCCATTTCATCTGCTGAATCTGGATCAATGAAAATATTTGCAAAAGGTGTGGCGGTATAGCCAATGTAGGTGGATTGTTTTGAAGTGTTGAGGAGCAGGCGTATGTTCCGGTTGATGGCAGTGATCTGATCCGGGTTGACGTTGGTATTCACGCTTGCGTTGTCAGCTTCGTCGTCGATCACAAGCATTGGCCCATCCAAAGGCGCTCCGTTGTTCAAACCTTTGAGCCAGTCT
>JACCDV010611025.1_pt1 | contig 18942 bp, 15 predicted proteins | sample 7446131 | NCBI WGS metagenome assembly JACCDV01 (sample SAMN15323448, study PRJNA562643) | freshwater metagenome | isolation source: river surface water | place: USA:Blue River Watershed | collected 2017-08-17 | reverse complement strand
GAAGCTAAGAACAAAGAGAAAACTTAAATACTTTTTCATTTGTTTGTTTTTGGTTCTGACCTACTCCCAAGTAACTTGCTACAGGTTTAATTTCGGGTATAACGTAAGAACAATATAAATGGTTACACTTTTTACCTCTATAACCAACGAGGGTGTCTTGCTTTCGTTTTTGGAGGCGGCGGCAAGAAGTAACAATATTTAACCATCATTTCGTGTGAACCACGAGAAATGCTAGCTAATTTATTAATGTTGATATCGTATGAGTATCCAAAATTGAAATTTGGAAATGGTGAATAACCAGCCATAATTGCAATTGCATCAGACGTACGGAAAGTAAGACCTCCGTAGGCTGGGTTACCAGCTAGATCCATCATGTAGCGCGCGTTGAAGTCAACGGAGAACTTGATGAGATCAGTACGGACAAGCATTTGTGCGTCAATGTTATTGCCTGTTCCAAAAGCATCTTTAAAAATATAACCACCCATTAAATAGTAGTGACGTGCTGTTTGAAAGGATAAAGACAAATTGGTAGGATCAGCAGAAAGATCTGATTCTGATAAATGCGTTGTAGAGAAACCAGCGTAGTAATTTTTCGCTTGGAAGTACAAACCAAAATTAGCGTCAAATGTAGTTGCCGCAAAGCCCGTTGGTATGGAAGGGTCTTGAGCGGCTGGCAAACCATTGGGTGTGACCCAAACTGGATCTATGCCGTAGTTCATGATGCCTAATCCAACGCCTACACCTAAAACACCAGTACGGCCAATTTGAATAGGGTATGAATAATTTAACAAAACTGTGTTTTGACGTGCAAAACCGATTGCATCATTGTAGAAGTTAATACCAACACCGCCTGGAAAGAAGCGCGAAAGGTTAGATTCTACATTGAGTATAGTAGAATTAGGAGCTCCATTTACTTTGTCCCATTGGTTGCGGTAAATAGACGTAGCACAAATACCATTGTACATATCAATACCCGTTTTACCCGGGTTGATGCTCATTTTGTCAAACATGAAGTGCGTGACAAGCTTGTCTTGTTGTGCGTAGGACGTAAACAACAAAACAGAAAACGCAGCAGTTAGTAGTCTGTTATTCAATAGCATAAGCTTAGTTTTGCATGTATAAAACCATCGCATTTTCATAGAATACGACAATTTAAGGTGCTAAAGTAAAGAATTCTAATGGAAAATAAAAGGCTTTTTAATAAAAAGCTTAACCCAATTTTTGATAAGTCTTCCACCATAAATCGGGTAATTCATTATTCATAGCGTTATCATAGTCTGACTTATTGCAAGGAACCAAATGATGGCGTTCATAACGAGAACCTTCTTGTGGAGGATACGGGACTTCCATCCACCAACGTGCCGACTTGTTACTTTTATAAAAAATCAGCTCTCTTGAAACTTCATCCATAAAAACTGTAAACTTGGTGTAGTCGGCCTTGCTGCCAAAAGGGAAGTCTCCTACTCGAGAAAAATAACCTTGTAGGAAATACCAAATACCCTCGGCTAAAAGAGATGCTCCGGTTTGTCCTAAAGCCGCTTCGTTGAAAAATCCTATGCTAGTTACTTTGTCCGAAATGCCAGCGTATTTCATAATTTGACAGAATTGCGCTGCAGTGAATCCGTTAGGTGCACCTGAGGAGCTGCCGAGATCAGCGGTTTTAATAGATTGAATATCGACACTGATAATGTCCGCATTGCGCAAATGGGGTTCTGCTAATCGAAAATCTTGATTGAACTCACCAAGGCGACAAATATCAAAAAACAACTTTTCAAAGAGTTCGTGCTCCGCGGCCGCTGCATAAGGTTGCTGTAAGCCTATAATGGCATGATTAAACAAAAAACAAGGCCGTTGCAAGAGCATATGACTAAGGTAATTCTTTGAATGCAGGGATTCTTCTGCGCTACCAATGTCGATGCTGCGGTCAATGCTACAAGTATTGACTAATTGTTCTAGTCTTTCATATCCTTGATAAATGGCCATTGTGAGGTCTTGGCTGCCACCAATTACGATAGGAAGTATGTTTTTTTTGACGAGCTCGCTCACCACATTTGAAAGTGCAAAATAGGTGTCGTTAATTGTTGCTCCTGGCTGGATAGTTCCGAGGTCGTAAATTGGTTTATTCCAAGAAGTTTCAGGATGCAATTGATATAGCGCAGACCTGAATGCCGGAATGGCAAATTGCTCAACTTCTGCTCCTCTAAATTCCGGAACAGAGATAATGGCACAACCGGACTCTGTTAATTCAGGAAAATCGGTTTGGTAACTTTTAATTTGTGAACCTAACTGTTGCTCAGAAAATGATATATCTGCTGAAACAGGTTGAAAGTAGATGGAAAGATCTATCATTATTGAAGAATTTTGGCAATATTGGGCTTGAAATAAAGTTCGGATTTTAACACCTTGCCATCTTCGCGATATATAGGTTTTCCATTTGCATCGAGCTTGCTCATATTAGACCGTTGTATTTCTTCGAAGACCTCTGTTATTTTATCTTGTAAGCCATGGCGCAAGATAGTGCCACATAGAATATATAATTGATCTCCGAGTGCATCGGCTATTTCGACTAAATCTCCATTTTTTGCTGCTTCTAGATACTCCTCGTTCTCTTCTTTCATGAGGTCGAAACGCAATTGAACTTCAGAGGCTGTAAGCGCAGTTGTGGGCGCATCATTATTTTGAATGCCAAACGCATCGTGAAATTGAGCAACTGCTCCAATAATTTCTTTAAATTCCATGGGTTAATAGTTCAATAATTTGGAAATAGCTGTCGCGACCTTTTGTGCATTAGGCAACATGGCCGCTTCTAGACCTGAGTTGAGCGGAATAGCTGGCGCGTCGACAGAGGCAACAATTTCAATTGGTGCATCTAAATACGCAAAACAAGTATTCTGAAGGCGCCCAGCAATTGCTAATGTGAATGAATTTTGCGTAGTTTCCTCTGTAACCAATAAAATCTTGCCATGTCGTTGACAAAGATCTTCCATGGCTTCGATATCGAGCGGATTGATTGTACGCAGATCGAGTATTTCTACCTGCCCGTCGAACTGACTAGCAGCTTCCGTACTCCAATAAACACCTCGTCCGTAAGTAATGATGCCAATAGAAGCTCCGCTGTCAATTTTTGTTGGATCGGCTTCAAGAGCAATTCTTGCTTTTCCAATTGGTACAACGTAGTCGGCGCTTGGCTCAATACTCATGGCACCTTCTGTTCCAGGAATTTTAGACCAATATAATCCTTTATGTTCGAGGATAACCACGGGGTTAGGGTCGTAATAAGCAGCCTTTAGCAAACCTTTTAAATCGGCTCCGGTCGATGGGTAAACGACTTTGATGCCACGGATATTTGCCAATACAGATTCGACACTAGACGAATGGTAAGGACCTCCAGAACCATATGCGCCTATAGGAACGCGAATAACACAACTCACGGGCCACTTTCCGTTTGAAAGGTAGTTGGAACGCGAAACTTCTGTAAAAAGCTGATTGAGTCCTGGCCAAATATAGTCGGCAAACTGAACCTCCACAATTGGTTTTAATCCTACAGCTGACATGCCTACCGTGGAACCAATGATATAGGCTTCTTGAATGGGCGTGTTGAATACGCGATCGTCTCCAAATGTTTGCGCTAGAGTAGCCGCTTCCCTAAAGACCCCTCCTAACCTACCGCCTACATCTTGTCCATAAAGCAAGGATTCAGGGTGTGCCTCCATGATTTCACGCATGGCAAAAAGAGCGGAGTCGACCATAACGGTTTTCTTTTTGCCCTCTGGTGCCCGCTCCCCTTTTTCATCAGTGATGGGTGTTGGCGCAAAAATATGATCTTGTATGCTCGTTGGATCTGGATCAGGAGCTTGGAGCGCTGCATCGTAGGCCGCATCAACTTCTTTTCTGACTTTGGCTTCTAGATTGATGAATTCTGCCAAACGGACGTCCTGCTGTTCCAATGCGGCGCGCAATTTTGGATAGGGGTCTGCTTTAGCAGCTTCTTCGAGGTCGTCGCGGTACCATTCTTTGCGAACGCCGGAAGTATGATGCCCTAATAAAGGTACTTTGGCATGAATTAAAAATGGGCGACGTTCTTTGCGCACGGTTGCGATCACCTCTTCAACGGTTTGGTAGCAAGCCCAAAAATCTGTGCCGTCTATGGTTCTGGCTTCAATACCATGGAATCCTTTGATGTATTCGGAAATATCTTGGGCCCGCGTTTCTTTGGCGTTGGCCGAGATATCCCACCCGTTGTCCTGGACTAAATAGATGATCGGATACTGCTTGAGGGCTGCCATTTGAAAAGCCTCAGAAACTTCGCCTTCTGTACAAGAAGCATCGCCTAAAGAACAAACCACTACCGGTGCGTCTTCAGGTTGCCAATCGGCCAAGCCTACTTTTTCTTTGTATTGAATACCCATAGCAACTCCTGTTGTTGGGATGGCTTGCATGCCCGTTGCAGAAGATTGATGAGAAATTTTGGGTTGGTTAGGTCTGTTGAGCGAAGGATGAGAATAGTACGTTCGGCCACCAGAAAACGGATCGTCTTTTTTGGCAAAAACCTGCAACATAAGTTCTTCGGGTTGCATGCCGATGCCTAACAGAATGCTGTCGTCGCGGTAGTACGGTGAAACCCAATCTTGAGGTTGAAGCTGCATACCTACGGCCAACTGAATGGCTTCGTGCCCACGTGAGGTAGCGTGTACGTATTTCGCAGTAACCTCCTTATTCGCTTCGTATTTTTCAGCCATAGTTTTGGCGGTGCACATCAGTTCAAATGCGCGCCAACTCAGCTCTTTTTGCTTTGATTTTGACATTTTGTTGATTCAGTTGGACAAATATAAGCATTGCCATTACATCTCACCCTTGTTTGATTCGATCAGACTTTGGTATTTTTGTCGAAAAAAAGATGCTCGGACTTCAAATGGCGACTGACCCCCGCTGGGTGCGTATTGTCGAAAAAAATATAGAGGAAATCCTTATTGACCACGCTTATTGCGAACAAAAGGCAGCTAGTAATGCTATTTCCATGATTGTTACGTATCCACAATACCCAGATTTAGTGGAAGCCATGACAGCTATTTGTCAAGAAGAGATGGCCCATTTTCAAATGGTTCATGACAAACTAAAAGAGCGTGGGTTGCAATTAGGTTTTGAACGCAAAGACCCCTACGTGAATGATCTTGCGCAATACCTTAAGCAGGGGAAACGCAATAGCAAGCCTGCAGGTGTGTTCGTCAATAAAATGCTATTTGCAGCTATGATTGAAGCGCGTAGCTGCGAGCGCTTTAAAATATTATCTGAAGAAATCAATGATGCAGATCTGCGTCAATTTTACCGAGACCTCATGGAAAGCGAGGCGCGCCATTACACTACTTTCTTGGGCTTTGCCCGCAAATATGGGCAGGGAGTTGATGTAGATGCAGCATGGAAGGACTTTCTCGCTTTTGAGGCCAGCCTTATGGAAAGTTATGGCAAAAAAGAAACGATGCACGGTTAGGCACATCGTTTCTTTTCTTTGGTGGTGGATGAGTATTTAAAACGAGAGTAAAATTCCGGCATTCACACCACGCACCTTCGGAGCAGATCCTTCGTTAAAGACGTCCGAGAGGCCATAGGTTGCATATAAACTCCAATCGCCATAGCCAATTGTTGCCATAAGGCTAGCTTGGAATGGATTGAATTGGAAATCATCTTTGGTTTTGTCTTTGTTCTTTTTGTCATCAGCTTCCCATTTTTGGATTTGGCGTGCATCTACGCGAACGCCACCAACAATACCTGCCGAGATATTCCATGCTTTACTTGCATTTTTACTTGTAGATATTTGCAACAACAATGGTGCTTGTAAATAGGTAGAACTCAAAGTGTTTTTAGTGTAGTTAATTCCCGTTGCAGTGGCTACTAACGTGTCATTGACTACATTGAAGTCGTAGTCGCCTTTGATGGAATAACGATTCCACTGAAAACCCAAGCCCGTTACCACGCCTAAGTAGTCTTTTATAATAGGGAAGCGTTTTTCAGCAAAATTGAGTTGAATACCAATACTTTTAGCTGGGTCTAAAGTGAGAAAACTGAGTTCTGTGGTGCTAGCAAATTCATTGTTGGTATTCATGAAGCCGTTGGCATTTACTCCAATACCAGCCCAAATGGCATTGCCGTCGCCAGTGGTTTCGTCGTCTTTACAATCATTGCCAAATTCTTTTTCAAAAGTGTAGGAATCTTTCCCATCATTGAGTACAATGCGCTCGTCGTCATTTTCAATGATGACGCGCTCGTCTATGATGATCTTGCGTTGCCCTTTTGGCAGCTCGCCTTCGAGTGCTTTGAGTTGGTCGAGATCTTTCAATTCTTTGCCTTCCAAAATGACAATTTTCATGTTGCCAATTTTAATTTGGGTAGTGTCTGAACCATTTGCAGCAGAACCAAGGATGGTTGTGTCCATAAAGACATCTACTCTTGTGACAGAAGAGTCATTGATATACACTTTTTTCATCTCTTCAGTAAGCATGGAATCCATTTGATCGATGCGCGTATTGATCATGATAATAGTGGTGTCGTTACCTTCGATGCGAACGATTTTTTTGGTTTCGTTTTGTTGTGCAAACAGCGCCAAACCTGAAAGTAAAAAAGCGGAAAGTAATTTAATTTTCATTTGTTTTTGATTTTGACCCTATGACGGGCGTTATTTTGAATTGTTACTCGAGTGGGGTTAAAATTTATTTTTTTGTACGACTACGCTCCACGCTAAAGCGGCCTAATTGAAAAACGATTTTGTCGCTATCTGTCATTTCTTCAACACGATATTGAACTGGTATGCCTACCGTCTGACTTGCGTAGCGCGCAAATGTTTCCAACCTCAAATCGGTGGTAGGAGCAGCCGTACCAAAAAGCTTTTCGTTTGTTTTCTGCAATAAAAATGCTTTTACGGTAATCGGCTCTTTTGCAAAGGCACTCGGACTATTTTGAGCTTGCGCTTCTATACTAGACCAATTTGTTTGTGTAGTTGGGTTTGGCGTAGTTAATTCCTGATTTGGTACATCTTCTAAACCATTTTGAGCATACACTTCAGGAAAAATAGCTTGCTCTTGAAGTGGCATAATGCAATCTCTGGGATCTTGAGAAACTACCTCGTGGACATGAGTCACCGAATGGTAAGTATTTTTTAATTGCGCAGGCTTTAGAGTTGCTGCCAAGTTTTTACCATTCGTTTGTTGTACGACTGATTTTTTTGAAGCAACTCCTTTTTGAATAGGTTTTATAGCATCCGGGTCTGAACCATTTTGATTAACGAGCAGAACGGCAATAAAAATAGCTGCAGCTGCACTAATGGAATATGCATACTTTTTAAAAGAAAACACGCGAATAGGCGCCTCTTTGAGCAACAACTCCTGATTTGGAAAAGATATTTGTTCATCCGCAAAAAGTTGCGTTAGTTGCACTCTTTTTTTGAAATCTTGATAGACCTCATCGTGCGTTAATTGCGCTTCATAAGCTACTTCCTCTTTTGAAAGTACACCTTCAAAGAAACCAATCGCCAGTTTATCATATGGGTGTCCGTCTTCATTTTGATAGACTACCAAATTTTCAAATTCTGATTTAACTAACGCAGGGCCGTTGTAGGTTTCGTTCGAAATTGTAAGTGTCGGGATAGATTCTAAATCAGTTGCAATTTCGGGATTAGTAAGCATGGCGCTTTGAAGCAGTTGTTGCTCTTCAACGGTGAGGGTGCCTTCGTGAAAGGCAAGGATCAGATGTGCTAGTTGAGCTTCTGTTAAATTCATATCAGTACCTCCATTTTTCCGATATATTGTTTTAAAAAACGGCGCGCTCTAAAAATATAGACCTTGACCTGATCGACAGAAATATTGGTCATTTCTGCAATTTCTTGATAGCTGTAGCCCTCGTAATCGCGTAAGGTTAAAACCATTCGCTGAATTTCGGTGAGTTGCGCTACACCTTCATCGATGAGTTTTTGAACATCGTGGGCAACCCGTGGCTCTTCAATAGCAGTAGAAAGACCACTCAGGTGTTGGTGTTGTAATTTTTGACGGCGCGCTCTGTCAATTTGTAAGTTTACAACTGTTCTGAATAAATAGGCTTTTACACGCTGGTAGTCTACGGTGTCTACCCGAACCCACAAGCGCTCAAAGGCATCTTGCACGAAATCTTGCGCTAGGTCGGTATCGCCAACGTTTTTAAGAGCAAAACGATAGAGCCGATCTGCGAATTCTTTCACACATTCATTGTATTGCTGAACAGTCATAAAACAGCGCTAAGACGAAGTGGTCTAACAAAAGTTACACCAATTTTATTCAGCCTTGTACTTTTGACGGTATTTGAGGTAGAGTTGCTCCTGAAAGTTAGTGGTAGAAACCAACCTTCCATCGACAAGAATTGTAGTCAGTTGATTGGTACGCATGTCTAATGCGGGGCCTTTTGATACAAAGAAAGTTGCTTTTTTACCGGACTCGAGTGTGCCGTAGTCTTTGTCTATGCCCATGATTTGACAAACGCTGAGAGACACACTTTTTAAAGCCTCTTCAGCGGTTAGTCCATATGCCATTGTTGTCCCGGCCTGAAAAGGTAAATTTCTAGTATTCATCGGCTGCATGTCGCCATCGTTTTGAATGCAGAACGGAATGCCTTGTGCCTTAAGCAAAGACGGCATTTGATAAGGCAAAAAAGTGAGGTCGTCTTCTCTGCTTGGCAAACTGTGCACACGAGAAAGCATTATTGGAATTTTGGAGTCGCGTAATTTGGCACCCACTAAATGAGCATCTCGGCCACCCACAATAACAGGAAATGCCAATTGAAAGCTGGCCGCAAAATCAATGATATCGACGATTTGCTGTATAGATTCTGCATGGATATACACGCGTTTATTGCCAACAAAACAAGCTTTCATGGCTTCCAAACGAAGGTCTGAAACTTGGTCATCGCGGTCTGTTGCATAAGTTTTGGCCAATTCAAAAAAGGAATAAATATCGCGTTTTTGAGCTGCGTAATTTTTGGGGTCGTAGGGCCAGTTGAGGTGGATGCCGTCGTCGGCCAAAACAGTGGCATCTTCCCAGTTCCAGCCGCTGAGTTTCATGACAGCAGAGCTCCCGGAGATCCAGCCACCACGAGGAGTAGCCTGAACCAAAAGCACGCCATTTGTGCGGGTAGTCTCGACGACTTTAGACTCCACGTTATAGGCTACTTGAGCGCGCACGTGAGGATTCCAGTCGCCAACATCGTTGAAATCACGGGTGGCGCGCACAGCATCGATTTCTGTAAGGCCTAGAGTGTTGTTGGCAGAAACCAAACTCGGGTAAAAATGCTGACCATCACAATTAATGATGGTATCCCAATCTTGTTTTGCAAAAGTTTGGGTCAAGGAGTTTTTGACAAATGCGATACGGTCATTGACTACGCCAATTGCGGCCGACTCTAGGACATTTCCGTTGCCGATATGAGCTGTTCCGTGCAACAACAAGATGCGTTGGGCACTGAGGGTTGCACTCCAGATGAATGCAAAGAAAAATAAGGTAGCTTTCATGTCAATGGGAGTTTTCAGATTCAGTAGCTTCTTCGCCAAGTGTGTCGCAATGGTAATGTTTCTTAGCTTTCTTTTGCGGCGTTTTTGTCGCTTCACCTCTTTCGCTGGCGGCGAGCATGAGGCTTAAAATGCGCACGCGTTCTTGTTCGATTTGCTGTTGTTTTTGCGCCTGTCCAGCTTCTTCATAATAGACAACACCATCGATCATGGTCAGGGAGACGCGCGCTTCTATGCTCAGCGGGTTGGCGGTCCAGAGGACGAGGTCGGCTGCCTTACCCGCCTTGACACTTCCCATTTCTGAATCTAGATGAAGCGTTTTTGCAGGATTCAGGGTAACGAGTTTCCATGCTTGCTCTTCGGAAAGACCTCCATATTTGACAGTTTTTGCAGCCTCTTGATTGAGCCTGCGGCCCATTTCGGCGTCGTCAGAATTGATACAAACCAAGACACCTTGTTCGGCCATGAGTGCTGCATTGTAAGGAATAGCGTCATTGACTTCGAATTTGTAAGCCCACCAATCTGAAAAGGTGGAGCCTGCAACACCGTGTTTGTTCATTTTATCGGCAACTTTATAGCCTTCCAAAATATGTGTAAATGTATTGATTCTAAAACCCATGGAGTCTGCAACGTGCATGAGCATGTTGATCTCGGATTGAATGTAGGAATGGCAAGTAATAAAGCGCTCTGAACGCAGAATTTCAGCCAATACTTCAAGCTCTAAATCCACTCTAGGTGCTACTTTTGTTTTTCCTGATTTAAAGGCATCCCACTCTTTTTGATAAGCTTTGGCGCGGTAAAATCCGTCGTAAAAAACTTGCTCAACGCCCATGCGTGTTTGCGGAAAACGGACTGTATTGAAATCGCCCCAATTGGCCTGCTTTACGTTTTCACCAAGTGCGCATTTGATGAATTTAGGCGCATTATCGATGAGCATTTCATCAGGTGTTACGCCCCACTTGAATTTGATGAGCGCTGACTGACCTCCAATAGGATTGGCAGAGCCATGTAACAATTGTGCTGCAGTGACACCTCCGGCTAATTGTCGGTAAATGTCGATGTCGTCCGGATTAACGACGTCTGCAATGCTTACCTCAGCGGTGATCGCTTGCCCACCTTCATTGACGCCTCTTGAAATTGCTAGATGAGAATGTTCGTCGATGATGCCTGAAGTGAGATGAAGACCTGCGGCATCTATTACTCTAGCACCAGCTGGTGCGCTCAGCTGCTGGCGGCTTACTTCTTTGATTTTGCCATCGACGACGAGTACATCGGCGCCCTTGACAATACCTTCTTTCTCGTTGGTCCAAACCGTTGCATTTTTGAAGAGAATTGTTTGAGCAGTGGCTTTTGCCGAAGCGCCAAAAGCCATATTTGGAAACCAAACCTGACCATAAGAGGTGGAGTCTGATTTAAGTGCAACGGGCGCAGGTTTTGGTGTGGCCTGTTGCTGAATAGCGCTCCAATGAAACCAAGCGCCTTTTGCGTCGGTGCCCTCCCCTTCTAATACCATCCCGTTTTTTAAAACCTTTGCATGAAGTTGAATCAGCTGTGGGTTCGTTGTTCCGATAGAAATAAACTGGATGGCAACATCTTGTTGTTTGAGCACGATGTTGGCTTTGGTAGAAAGGGTGTCAGTTGGTGTTTTGTACACAACCTTTCCTAGTGGTTTGTCTGGTGACCCACTGACTACCAATTCATAGGTGGTATCGGGAAGTTTAACGGAGTATGTACCAATTAGGTTGGTTGGGTTCTGCGCTTTCCAATAACGCGCTTCACCAAGATTCCAGGTTTCCAATAATTGCGCTTCAAAAGCAAAGGGGTCTGCACTAAACACTGAGAAACTCGCGTGCTTACCAGCTTCTAGGGTGCCAACCTGAGCACCAAGGCCAACCCAGTTGGCCGGAACCGTAGTTAGTGCAGCCATTGCATCGCTTGCCGAAAGCCCACGTGCAATTGTTTTGCGCAACGCCGTCCAAAATTGATCGGCATTTTTTAGTCCATATGTTGTAAATGCGATGTCAAGGCCCGCTTTTTTGAGCAACATGGCATTACTTGGTGCAAGCTCCCAATGTTTGAGTTCAGAAAGCGGAATTTCTCGCGCTAAATAAGGGTCATTCACTTCAAATGCCTCCGGAAAAGTGAGCGGTAATACCAAATGTGCATTTAGCTCTTTTAAATCGCTAGCGATGTTATATTCATTTCCGGAGCCAATAAATAGGAAATTGGTTTTGAACTCCTTGGCGATTTTTTGAGCACGTAGGATTTCCCATTTGTCTTCGGTTTTGAAGAAGGTAGGTAGTTTAGACAATGTCTCCCATTCTGACAAAGAAACTGAAAAAGGCAAATTTGCTTTATTCTTGCTGTAGTAATCGAGGTCGTAAAGTGCCTGACGCAGCAACGCTATTGAGCCCATTTGGGAAGACGGATAGGTTTGATTGCTCGCCCCTTTTGAAAAAGAAAAAACTTGGGCCGCTTTTGCCGAAATAATTTGTTGGTGCACCTCTTCTTGACCGAGCGCCACAAAAGCTGCGCTTCCGCGTACAACACCATCCATGTGGTGGGTAAGTGCAAAACCAAAACCAGCTTGCTGCAATTGGTCTGTGCTGTTGTCGACTAATTTGAATGCACTTGCGGCGGTTAGCTCCGGATGTACGGCTTCGTTCCAATAATATGCGCCCTCTTTATTACTTTCCAATTGTGGTCTCCAACCGTTGTTTTTAAAAGTAACTGGGTCGAGGCCCACACTAGAATAGAGATCGATAAATGAAGGAACGAGGACTTTCCCTGTGTAGTCGAGTGCAACTGCGCCATCTTGCTTGAGGTTTTTTCCGACCTGAACAATTTTACCATCTTTCATTAGCAAGTCGCAATCTGCAAGTGTTTGACCAGGCTTGACCATAATAGTGGCATGCTGTAGCATTACAAATTTAGGTTCGGATGCCTTGAGGCCATTTTCTGGTCCAAATTGCGCATGCAATTCAAGAGAAAATAACGCGCCGAATAGAAATAGAATATAGCGTGCTTTCATAGGGTGTGAAAATACAAATTCTTAAAGAAACTGAGGTGGCATATTTAAACTATTGGTACATATTTCAGTGCCTCTCTTCGCGCCAAGCCAAGCAAATTTTCAGACTCCACTACGTATCGTACCCAATCAGGATTCCATTTAGAGACCTCCCGCAAAGACCAACCGATTGCCTTCTGGATAAAAAATTCTTTATTCCATTTAAAGGTATGTATGTAGTATTGCAACAATTCTAAGTTCGTTTGCTGCTTATATTTGAGTTGATGGATGAGGAGTGTGCGGTGCAACCAAAAATTAGCAGAAGACTCCCACTCTTGAGCCAATTCTGAAAATGCCGAAGGGAATTGACGTGCAAAATGGCCAACTGAATGAGCTGCTAATAAATCAAGGGAATCCCACCAAGTTTGATTGCTTAAAACAAAAGTAAAATGCTGCCCATCTGAAGACTGTGCATATTTTTTGTAGTTTGCCAATAAATGATCAATAGCAATGTATTGAACCTCTCGGTACGGGTTGACCCAACATTCATAAATGAATTCCCAAGATTGCTCCGAACTCAGTTGCTGTAATTGTGGCTTGAATTGTTGAAAAATAGCCTTTCTTGGGCCAGACATGACACCGATGAAGGAAAAATGATTTTTCATGTAAGCCTCCATTTGCTCAACGCGGATAGGGTCTTTGGCGTTTTCTAGAACGGATTGTATTTCTTGAACGAGTGCAATCATGCGAAAAATAAAAAATGGCAAATCATAAGCCGGGTTCTGTACCAGTTGCTGCACGCAGCGTTGGTGTCTATCATTTATCTAGCGCTGCACTCGCGCACAGCGTCCATCGACCTACCCTCCGAGACAGGCGAGCAGCCCGTTCTGCTTGCGCAGGCCTCGGTATATTTGGTCTTTCAGCTCGTAAGGTTTACCCTGCCAGTTGCATCACTGCAACCGCGGTGAGCTCTTACCTCACCTTTTCACCTTTTCCTTGGCAAGCCAAGGTAGTTTGTTTTCTGCGGCACTAGCTGTACTGCAGCAATTCCTTGTTGCAGCCCTTCCCGTTAAGAAGTACGATGCTCTGTGCTGCCCGGACTTTCCTCTTTTCAAATGAAAAGCGATAGACTGATTTGCCGCCGTAAAGGTATTAAAGTTTAACGAGCTTTTTGTGAAGTACACCATTAGAGGTGTGAATACTCAAGGTATAGGTTCCTGTGGGAAGTTCAGAAATGTCAAAGTAGCCCTGTGTTGCTGCATTTTTGTGTGTCAAAACGATTTGACCATTCAAATTCAGGACTTCTATGTAGTCAAAAGGTGTTGAACTTTTGAAAAAGCACCATTCTGAGGCTGGATTCGGATAAATATCCACGGAAAAATTGGCTTCGGGTAAACCAGCGTCTAAGCCTAGGTATACATCTTGGTATTCTATCGTTGCCGCGCCTCCGGTCTGGCCAAAACCACCAACAGTGGCACGCACTAAACATTCTTTTTTATCGGTTGTCCACCATTCGTATTCTGTTGTTGTAAAACTTGGCGGTGCAAACCACGAGCCCGTACCAAAGAAAGTTTGGTAAATGGAATCGTTCTCTGTAATGTCGTGGCGAATGCGCAGCGCATTGAAAGTGCCAAGTGGCGTAGTGATACTTCCCCAGCCGTCTACGATAGAGCTGCGTTGGCGATGCTGGATGAATTTGATGTCAGTTGCAGGGTTCAAATCGATGTAGGTATATCCTCTTGATGAGTAAGTATCATTGAAATTGAGCGGTAATTCATAGCGCGTCTCGATGGTATCTGATTTAAATGGCACGCCTTGCCCCTGCACGTCAATGGAATAACCAATACTATTGATTTGAGTACTCGTGCGACGGGTGTATTGACTTAAATTGGAAAGTTCGATGGGCAAGAATGCAGAGAATTGGTCGATAGGAAGATCGTTGGTTAAATTGAAATAGGTGGCTTTGTATGGCGTGGATGCAATTGGGCCGTAGGTCGCAATGATGAGGATTGACCCGAAGCCGATGGGGTTGTAGTTGATCAGCGTTTGGCTTTGAGCGGTGAGTTGGGAGAAATCCCAGGTGGCATTTGGACCAGTGTTTTGTAAATCTATGGAAAAGGGGTTGGCTAGGCTCATGCGAACGGTATCGTTGGCGGTAGCGAAGTCGTTGACTTGAATGGTGATTTGAGCAAGTGTGGAACTTGCTAGACCAAAAAAGATGCTGAAAATGAATGTTTTCATAGAAAAGTTTGAAACCCAAATTTAGGTTTTTTATTCGATGGAATGGTGCTAACTTTACGACATGTCGGCTTTGGTTCAGGAATTTCTGCAAACATGGGAGTCTGAGTTGTTGCAACTTAGGCCCAATGACCCCTTGATCGACCTCACCGGGGCAACATATGTTTGCTCAGAACACGAACTTTGGGACGGCAACGCAAACGGACGACAATTACTCAAAGAGTTCAAACGCATTGAGCGCGAAAGAGGCGTTTTAGCAATGGTCAAATTCGAAGGTTTGCTCACTTGGAAGAAAGGTGATAAAATCATTAAAACGCCTGTTTTTTTACATGAATGTATAGGTTTCAATAGTCAAAAAGAAAAAGTTGAATTTGAGCAAACTTCTTTTCTCAATCCGTTCCTGCTACTAGAAGTGAGAAAAGCCCTAAAACTAGATTTCCAAGATGAAGAACGAACTGAAGTCATTGCCCAATTACTAAACACAGCTCTTTTTTCGCACTATGAACCTATAGAGGGCTTTGCCAACTTGCACCCGCAGCGCTACGAACTGCGCAAAGAATGGGAAGCCTTAAAACAAGCATCCTATTTCTCAGCAGCACTTCATCAAATCATTGGCGATGTTGAATCAGTTGAAGAAAAAGAACAAGAAGTTTTTGTTTCAAACCAAATAGGCCCCTTAGATCCTGATCAACGTTCAGCAGTAGCTCAGGCTGAAGTCAGTTCTACTGTCATATATGGCCCGCCAGGAACGGGAAAATCAGTTGTGCTAAGTACGATTATGGCGCAAGCCCTTGACAAAGGGCAAAGTGCATTAGTTGTGTCTGACAAACCTGTTGCGCTAGAAGTATTGGTAGGTAAAATGGCGCCAAACCAACTCGATCAATTTTGTGTTTTATTGCCCGACTCCCAAACCTTAGCGCCTTTCTACAAAAGATTGCAGCAGCAATTTGAGCATTTACTACAGTCGACAAAACCAGAAACAGCACAATTTCAAAATGAGTTTTTAGCTCAAAAATATTGGACACAACGCAGGCAAATCGAAAAGCAGACAGGCCTTCCTTTTCACCAATTGCGCACTCATTTTGAACCCGCCAACATCGCAAACGTCAGGCCTACAAAAAGGTGGGAAAATTGGTTATTACACCAAAAGAAAATCGAACAAATCGATGCGGACACAAGAAAAACACTTGGGCTGCTTCAACAGTATTGGCAAGAAGCAAGTGTGCATGCGTTAGACAATGATTGGGCACAGTGGAACTCCTTGTATAATGAACTAAACACCAAACAAGAACTTCAATCTATAGGCGAACTTCAGTTATTTGTAGCACAAAGTTTGCGCTGTGTACAATTTCAAGCGGGCTTGTACCAAACCTATGGCGTTCTCCTAGATAAAGAACCTGAGGTCCATCTCAAACGGCTCCAACAATACCAGCAAATAAATGCAAAACAAGCTCATCTTCTTGAAGCACTGCAGGTTTGGAAACAACTTCCAACGCTAACAGAATGGGAAGTATTGCTAGAAGCTGCAAATGCAAGTGGTTGGTTGGCCAAACGCAAATGGCGGAATCTTGAGAAAAATTGGCTGAGATTACCTGGCTTGGAACTCAAAGTGCTCGAAAATAACTTGAAAAAATACTGGCGAAGTCAAGAACAGAAAGCCCAAATTATTGAAAAATTTGCCAATTTAGGTATTGCTGACTTAGAAGCAGCCTCAGGCTTACTCATTCCCCTTCTCAAACAACACAATAGTGAGATTTGGAGCTGGTACAGATCGCTAAACTCGTCTGAAATTCAATACTATTGCCAATACCATCAAACTGCGCATCAATTCCAACAATTACAACATCAGTTATTTACACCACGAGCAACTGATTTAAAACTTCTCCAACATACCATTGCGGCTAAAATCAATTGGCTCATTGAAAATCATTCGTTTATACAGCAAATTCCATTTGAACTTTGGGAAGACCTCACGGACTTGAAACAGTTACAACAAGACCTTCGCAACGAATTTTGGGCAGATCTCCGATATAACTTTCCAGCACTTTATGCGCACACTGCTTCACAAATAAGACCGCTCATTGAAGAAGATTTAAACAAAGAAGCTGCCATTTGGGGGCAAAACGCAAGGCAACTGATAGCCAAGCAATTTCAAAATTTCCATGACCTACAGCAATTGTTAGTTGCCCCATTGCAACAGCTAACGGCCGAGCAAAAGGCGCAGCGTCAAAATTTGCGAAAAGGGAAAGCCATTCTTGTCAAAGAAATGGCCAAAACAAGGCAGCATCTCAGCATTGCTGCACTATTTGAAAGTCATGCAGCACCTTGGTTACGTGCTATTTTCCCAATCTGGCTTTCCACGCCAACTGCCTTAGCTAAGCGTTTGCCAATGCAACAGGCCTTATTTGATATCGGCATTTTTGATGAAGCAAGCCAGTTGCCTTTGAGCCACGCGGTTGGGGCCTTGCAAAGAGTTACCAAGCTTGTTGTTGCCGGTGATCCGCAACAAATGCGACCGCAATCGTATTTTGGACAAAGTGCCGAAGGTGTTGTTGACCTCCTGCATCAGGCAGCATTCTATCTTCCAAGAAAGCACTTGCGCCACCACTACCGCAGCGAAGATCCAAGTCTTATCGCGTTCTCCAATCAACATTTTTATGACAACTCTTTGGTCGTTTGGCCCTCAAAAACCGACGCCAATAGCGGCTTGTTTGACCATTATATCCAGGATGGCTGCTACGAACAACAACAAAATAAGCGCGAAGCAAAGGCTGTTGCTAAACAATTAAAACACCAGCTTCAAAGTACTCAGAAATTTGGCTTAGTTGCCTTTTCTGAAGCACAACTCAACTGTATTTATCAAGAATTAAGCGCTTCTGAACAGGCGCACCTCGAGCAGCGCATTCAAGAGCGCAGTGCTTTCTTTTTGGCTCTAGAGCAAGTCCAAGGCGAAGAATGTGAAATTCTTTTGATCAGTTTTGGCTATGCAAAAAATGAAGCGCAACAATTTAGCCTCAAGTTAGGTCCAATGACACAAGCACAAAGTGGAAGACGACTCAATGTTTTACTGACAAGAGCGCAAAAAGCCTTGCATTTTTACAGCAGTGTCCGCGCAGCTGATTTTCCTTCAAAGCGCAGTGCTGCAACCAATAAATTATGGGAATGGTTCGTCTTTTTAGAAAATACCAAGGTTACACAAACTACACATAGTGCCGACGAACGCCTAGCAGCAGCAGCTGACTACCCTACTTTTCTGAATTATTATCGGGTGCTGAAGCAGCGTCAGACTTTGCCGAATCAGGTCTAGGAACTGGGTCGTAACCGAATCCGCCTCTAGGATGGCAACTTGCAATGCGCTTAAGACCAAGGTAAGTTCCTTTGAACGGACCCCAAATTTTCAAGGCGTCAATCATGTAAGTAGAGCAAGTTGGGGTATACCTACAGCTTGGGGGTAAAAGTGGCGAAAGTATCCATTTATAGACCTTTACCATAAAGATGAGCGGAAAACTTAAAACCTTATAAAGCAATTGCATGCAGCAAAATTAAGCAATTTCAACAGGATGTTGTGTATAGTATGTTACTGTAACTTTCGAGCCATTTCAAGTTATTCGTATTTTTAGAAAATGAAAATGAAGCAACTCCTCTCCCTTATTGCATTATGTACAATTAGCCCTTTGAGCTATAGCCAACCATTAGAAAATTGGGAGGCCGACAAAATTAAAGTCACTCAAGCAACAGGGGCCCAAACCATCATGCACGCAGAGGCACTCTTTGAAGACCGCTGGGATCAACTACCACAAGCACAATTCTGGAAAAAAATCATGCTGTTGTCGCCAGATTCTTGCCTGATCAATGTGGCGGCCAATCGTCAAGTGCTTGGCAAAATGTCTATCCGCGATTGGAATGCGCAAACAGAAGCCGAAAAAGACAGCACTCGCCAAGCATTTCGCTTGGAAAATGGACTACCTAGTGATACCCGAATATATGTCACTACTGGTAAAAACGACTTTTATCGCTTTGCTGAAGTATACCCAAGCTTAGATAATGGCGTGGCCGCGTTTGAACGTTATGGTGTTGATCCGTGGTACGCGCAATCCATTCTTTTGATTGAAAGCCCAGCACAAATGCGGAAGTCTTCTACAGGTGCTTATGGTGCATTTCAATTGATGCCAAG
>JACCDV010397356.1_pt1 | contig 18943 bp, 18 predicted proteins | sample 7446131 | NCBI WGS metagenome assembly JACCDV01 (sample SAMN15323448, study PRJNA562643) | freshwater metagenome | isolation source: river surface water | place: USA:Blue River Watershed | collected 2017-08-17 | reverse complement strand
GGTCCTTGGTTCGAGCCCAAGAGGGGGAGCAAGCCGATCAGAAATGATCGGCTTTTTTTGTGCTCTTATTTTTTCGAGTTTTTGAACAAAAAACCTCTTAAAATCAACAAAATCGATGTTTTTGAAAAGTTGATGATGAAATCATCCTCTATTCCTTCCGTTCTTTTTTAAGTATTCTTTGAAATAGATTTTGTCCTGAAAATGGACTTGCAAAAAATTTGAAAAAAACTCTGGAAAAGAGGAGAAGGAATTTGCAAAAAGGAGATTGAAAAGAGGGTAAAATAACAATAAAAATTAAGCTCAAAATAAGTCCCAAACGGGTCCGAAAGAATGAATTGATTTCTTGGTCTTGAGTTTAAAAAGTATTGAGAATTCGACAGTAGTTGGCAGAGTATTTCTATTCATCCACCTTGAAAATTAGAAGGACCAAAGTAGCTTAGAGGAGAATTAAAACTAGAAAGAATTAGTATGGAACTCGAAAAAGAGAATGGTCTGCAGGATAAATTCGATCCCAATGCACCAGAGACGGAAGAAGATGGACTGATTGCGGGTCAATTACGTATTCTGAAGATTAAGCAGAATTGCAAGGAGTCAAAGCTTAAGGCCCAAAACTTGTTGCAATTACAAAATGGCGGCCCTATTCATGAGAAAAACGCCATAATCGATGAGACGGTATTAGATACTAAACCAACACCTAAAAAATAAGAAGGTAGATTGATATGGGAACGATGGTGCAACCAAAATGTAAGTGTAAACACAAGTTCAAGAATTTGAACTTAGGAGGAGGGTTTTCTGACTTCAAAAAATCTTGCATTGTCCCATTACCATGTTTCAATTGTAAGGATGTTTTTGGATTAAATATTTTAAATAAAAAACACCTCTGTCCAAAGTGTAGAACAAGAAGTACTCCCTACGGAGAAATATCAACCAACCCCTCTTCAAACCCTTTAGTATTTGATTGGGGAATAGATTTTGAAACTTCGTCAACTTATGAATTGGAAGATAAAATGTATACCTGTCCAGTATGTAAGCAAGAAGAACTATCGTTTGAGGTAATTGGATTTTTCGATTAAACCAGGTAGAATGAGTATGCTTGTAATCTCATTAATGGAAATAATTTAACCCATATAAGAGCCATTTAATTTAGAAACGCTGAAAAATGAACTTGAAAGAATTATTAAAGAAGGATTTTGGAGTAGAATTACCTATTTCTGGTGGGTTTGGGAATTCAATATCGAATTCCATTATTATCCATAAAATTGATAGAAATGACAAGGTTGAAATAGAACATTTTGTTTTACAATGCTTAGGTAAGGGGAGAGGGATTGATTGGGAAATTTTAAAAATTGAGACATCTAGTTTCGGGGATAGAAAAATTGATAAGGTGAAAATCAAAACTAAAGAATTAACTGAATCTGAAATTATTACTCAGATTGAGAATTTTTATTTTGACATAACAGAGTTTTTTGAAAAAGAAGATAGGACTCACTTTAACGAAGTTGAAACAATTGCAAAAATTAAAGAAAGGATAATCGAATTAGAAAATGCCAATGAGTTCAATAAAAAATGCATTGGACTTTTAAGGAAAGGGAAATTTTTTGAAGAATCTGAGATGGATCTTGTGATCGAATTTATGGATGTTATTTTTAATGACGAATCGAGGCCATTATTTGAAAGCATGATGGAAAATAGCCGTAAACCAATTCTTGATGTTCTAAGGATTGTTGGGAAGGAATTAAAATAAAAAACAATGCAATCCATTTATTTAGGTTTAGATTCTTTTAGAGATAAAATTGAAGACTGGTTCCTTGCTTTGAAGGATTTACAAAATGAGTAGGAAAAGAGATAAAAGTGAGTCAAAATACAATTTGCGCGTCATTTAGAAAATAGTAGTGTGAAATATTTGCAACCTAAAAGTCAATATAAAACTATGTTTTCAAATCTTTTAAAAATTTTGTTTACGTCAACTTTCATCTTTCTTTTCTCAGAAACATTTTGCCAAAATCTCACTTTCGGAGACCTAAAGTATCTTTTTGAAAATGATGTCGAGACTGCAGATTCATATATTTTGAAAAAAGGATTTAGATACCATGAAGCTCAGAAAGGTGAAAATGGTAACTGCGATGCTATGTTTTGGTCATACGATAGAAATACAAGTAATAATAGAGCATCTTCTTTTGTTGCGAAAAACTGTTATGATGCAAAAAATGGTTTTATATGGTATCAGTTCGGAGATAATCCGACATTTGAAGGGTTGAAAGCGTATTGCAAATCAATTGGTATGAAACCTACGAAAACTGAGACAAGTTACTTCAATGACCTATGTACGACTTACGAAAACTCAAAATACAAGATAAAATTCTGTTCGGGCTTGAATACAGGAACGAACTTAAATGAGTATTATATAAATTTTCAAGAGAAATAAACGAACGCACAACAGAAGTTTGGCGTAATGGCGGGTTAATTGCTTCCTATGACAGTTTTGTGATAGGTTCAAGTGCAGTTTTTAGATTAAACTTTTGTGCTAAAAATCCGGCACTACGCCAAGCTGCAAAACGTTAGGCAACATGCTAAAAAGTGACATCAAAGAAAATAATGGCATTTACAATTGAAGAAAAAATAGAACCTTTTTGGGCAGAGTTTTCCTCTGCTGCAAGCGGTAGAGATCCTCTTGCTATTCAGAATAGCAGTGTGGTGATTTATACTAAAATGGTGGTGGGCATCACCAACGTTACGAACCGCATCCGTTACAATGGATTTTTCTGCTGGATATTTGATGCCATTCTTCAAAATATCGACAAGAAAAATTCGCTACAAGAACAGATTCGCTATAGTCGCAGAGCAGAATTGTTACTTGCGTATCTGATGGTGAAAAACTTCGAGGGTATTACCGGTGTCAGCGGAAGTGCCTATGCCGCAAAGAATTTAAGTCCTGCTATTAGTCTTAAAGATGGGGCTGATTGGGAATCGAAAACAGCAGTTGGTCCGGGATTATATTGGAAATTTAAGTTGGGCGTATTTGGTCAGTTTTACAGTGGTGTTGTTCGTGATCTTAACTTGATCAACCATCCCAATGCCACAGTCGATCTCAATATTTATACGCTGACAGAAAAGGGGAAAGAACTCGCGAAAGCATTTGAGGAAAACATTCCAAAAGAAGAACGTGATCTTTTCTGGAGATCGGTGTTTAGTGGTAAAATTCAAGAATCAGAACTGACTAATTTAAAAAACTTTGCCCTGCATGTAATACCGGAAGGCACTAGAGAACACCGCATTTACGAAGATGCATTACTTGCTGCTGACAGTAAAAAGGCAGAACCCACATTTAACCGAAGTGAAACGATCAAACTGATATTAGCGCACTTAAACCAGCAAAACGAAGGTGTTGAAAATTTGGTTAGCTCTTTTTTACGTGTCAACTATCATTCGCATCTGAAAGAAATTGTTCTAAAAAAGGATGCAGCAGCGGCCTGGTACTTATTTGAAATCAACGAGCTCGTTCATGTGGCCTTTGAGCATTTTCACGCTTGTTTCCTCTATTTTATTGAAACCCATCCAACCTTATTGGATCAGAACATCGATGCGCTTGTGAATGAAACCCTGAAAGCTTTTGAATTGGAAGGTTCCGCTGCAGGAATAAACTCCATCAAAAAATTAGCTGAGCAGATTAAAAAGGAAGAGAAAGACATTTATATCGCTTACGATGAGATGGAAAAACATTTCCGCACTCGTGAATTTGGCATATGCCTCATGCATGCCGTCAAAACCATCCTGCATGTACAAATCAATAGCAATGTTCAAATTGAACAACTAGAAGAATTTGCTGCGGCACCTGAAAATAATTTCAATCGGATTGGCTATGCCATGGATCTCATGGAGGAATTGGTTACTTCTAAAAGAGAATTAAGTGTTCAGGAATATGTGAAAGCCATTATCATAAAAGCGATTAATCTTCACACTTTTTCATCATACAGTAAAACACGGATTGGCCAAAGTTTGGTGCACAATTACATGATTGAGGATTATTCCGTGTGGCGCTTGAGGGAAACTCTACCGAATCGCACTACACCACGCCTGCAAAATGTAATTCAATACATCATGGATATTGGCTGGATAAAAAGGGATGGGAAAGTTTATTCCATTACAGAGGCGGGAACCCAGATAATAGGAGGTGTATGAAAAGTAGAATCCTCCTAAAAGAAATACCATCAAGTGAATTTCATTCAGCCATATTTACCACCTATTCTATCAATCTGTACTACTTAGAACAGCAGGTTTTGCCATTACTTGGGTCTAAAGGCATCAACTATGTCTCTATTTTGGCCGATGGTGCCATGCTTTCAACTCAGTTGGAAAACTTCGGCTATTTAAGTCAACAACGAAAAAGAAATTATGCTGTTCATGGTATACAAAGTAGCGGTGCATTTCATCCCAAATTAATCTTTCTGGCTGGACCCGATTCAATTTTGCTACTCGTAGGTTCGGGCAATTTAACCACTTCTGGTCATGGCAAAAATTTGGAAGTGTGGAATGCAATTTATGTCAAAAGCCCAGATGATACTAAATATGGTTTTGTAATTCAAGGATGGAATTACATGAAACAGTTACATGATGATTTAGGCGATTCTGCAAATAGCAAACTAAAAAGCATTGAAGAGAATTGCTTTTTACTGGCAAATGCCAAAGAAGTTGAAGCTACAATTTTCGATTTGGACGCACAAAATCAGATTAGCTTTCATGCTAACCAAGCAAACATCTCGCTTTTTAGGCAAGTTTCTGACATAATTGGAAATGATGAAATTGGGCGGATTACCATCATGTGTCCGTTTCACGATTCAGAGGGCAAGTTTATACAGGAACTGAACAACCGTTATAGTCCGGGGCAAATTGATGTACTGGTACAGGCTGATTTTGGTACCTTACCTTTCAAAATGAAAAATCAATCCAATGTCAGTTTTTTTGAATGGACGGATGTCATGAAGGAAAAACAAAGGCAAAGTTATTTTCATGCTAAGAATATTGTCATCGAAGGAAAAAACAAGAACTACCTCATTTCAGGGAGTGCAAATGCATCGATAGCGGCATTTGGTACTTTGACCATTCCAGCTAGAAATCAAGAGTCTTGTGTGATTTATCAAAGCACTGAAACAGATTATCTGGAGTTGCTATCTATAAATTCAGCAAACAAGCCAGTAAATCTTGAAGATTATGAATCCGAAAATGAAACCAAACTTTCAGAATCGGCTGAATTTGAACGAAACATCTTCATCAAATCTGCCGAAAAGAATTTTGATACCGTCAATCTTATTATTCTAGTAAATAGTCTAATCAAGAATGGTAACATTCAGTTGTTTGACCCTAAAGGGACAATACAATTTGAAGAAATAATTTCATTGGAACCTGGTGAGCATTTTAAGCAAATATCTATACCGAATGGGCTCGCTTTGCTATTTGTCCAAATTTCTATACAAGGAATACCAACGTCAAACAAACAGTTTATAACGGATATCAATGCTTTTGAAAGCACCAACCCTTCTCCCCGAAATAGATCATTAAACCAGATTAGAAAGCTGATCGAAAGTGGAAATTTTTCAACGCCAAAAATTATTGATTACCTCAATACCATCTATCGGCAGAAAGAAGTGAAAAAAGGAATTTCAAAAGCTAGTGATCAAGAAGAACATATTGACGAGTTGCCGAAAGAGGAAGATGATGATCTGCTTTATTTGAGTTATGAGGAAATTCAGGAAAGAGCAAAAAAGATCAATAACCAAGAGAAGATTCAACATTACATAGAATACAAAGGAGTCCGGCTTTGGGAAAGCATTTTTTCCTATTTAAAAGAAAGCAGAGAGAAAGAATTACAAGCAAAAATTGACGAAGAAGAAACGGAAGACATCAACAGTTCAGCTGGTCGTTCAGAGAAAAAAGAAACCAAACCAAAACGAAGCATATCCAAATCAAACTTTGATAGACTAAAAGATAAAGTGACAAAGTTTCTTGACAGCTATCATGAAATACTTCGACAAAAAACAATTAGTACAAAAAGTGAACAGCCAACCTTGATTGATGTTTCCATGTATTTGATTATGCTGGAAATTCTTCTACATCTAATTGGACATAAGGAAATAATTACCGAAGAAGAAAAGGAAAAGCACTTATTACAAATCCGTTTTTCCAAAAAGGAAAATTCATGGAGTAAATACTTGATACAATACATAGGTATGTTTACCATGTGGTGCAATCAATCAGAAGGTTTTAAGGATATTGATAGTGCAGATTACAGACTAAAGCTGGAGCACTATAAGAAAATGGCATTTAAAACAAACCTGAGTGCTCTTTCAATTTTCGCTATCGTAAATGAAGCATTTGATATGATAAATTTAAAGCAATGGCACCAGCTCAATTTGCTAAACTCTAACTTGGTATTTAATTCTGCTAATTCCACTTATACTGACACGGAAGAGTTTATCTCATTTATCCCACAAAACGTGCTTGACGATATTGGCGAAGCAATAATTGAAGATGAAATTTCGAAAAATCTTGTGCAATTAGACGCATTTAAAACCAAGACCAGTAATTATGATGTTGGTAATTTTTATTTCCATTCTGAATTAGGTTACACCTATTTAGATAAGGTGATTCAAAATCCTAACAATACGTTCTATAAATTATTTACACCTGGATTTCAATGGGATGAAGAAGTTGGGAATTACTGGAATGGACATGTTTACTCTATAAATGAAAATAAGTGGTTGAAATCAAGAAAGAATTAGTACAAAAATTAATCAAAAGTGAAAGATTGAAGAATAGTCTAAACCGATTTGTAAAAAATAAAGCACGATTGCCTAACAGCGTATAAGCAATATTGCCTTTTACTGTAAGCACCTCGTTTTTCGAACCACTTATAATTTGAAAGTTAAATTTGGTGTCATTAACTTTGAGATAGTCATCGGCAGTCAGCCATTAGTTCACGGTTTAAAAAATCCTCAATTGAATAGTTTTTCCTTCTAACCTCTGACTTTACTTTTTGGAATCCTCCTTGATACTTATGAAAAAGGAGGTTCACATGTCAAATCAATTATTGAATAAGTACTCGGAGATTATAAGTTCTCTCAAATCATCCACTGGGATAAAGGTTGTATGAGTCGAAGAGATAAAGGACAACGAGGTTTTTCTAAGGCTGAAGGATTCATTCGAATCCTATTTTTCTGAAATCAGTGAGACCCGATTGCCATTACTTATCCTAATGGATAAAATCTTCACCGCTGTAGAAATGAAAGGTGGTTACAAACTGAAGGTTCATAATTATCTGTTTTTTGAACTACCTGATGGTTCACACTTTAGATTTTCCCCTTATGGACCTGATGGAATTGAAATAAGTCGTATTTGGGTAAATCCTCAGCATCTCAATGGAGGGCTTGGTTCTGCGATGATGGAGATGTTCTTCCAGTTTGTGATGGATTCGATTGGGTTCATCCCCCCACTATTCTTGGAGTGTACTGGGTCTGTTGGGTTAGGGGATAATGCTCAAGTAACTACCATCTCCAAGCAAACCAATTTCTTCCGAAAGTTTGGGTTTCGGGTAAAGGATGGAAAGAATTATCCTTCCTATGTGTCTATGACAAGACCAAAGGAAGAAAAACAAGCCCTTGAAATCTTTGACTCGGAGGAAATGAATCAAGAGTAATCCCTCCACTTAATTCAGCATCATCTTTTTTATCTTGGTCACTGTATTGATAGATACTCCAGAAATGGAAGCCACTTCTCTCATACGGTATCCCTTTTTCAATAACCCCATCGCTTTTTTGTTTTTTGCTTTGGATAAAAAGGTGATGGGATCTTCTTTGGTTCCTTCTTTTCTCCCCAAGTATTTTTTTTGAAGTTTGGCGATAGCGATTCCTTCAAGTTGTCTCTCTTTAATCAACTTTCTTTCCATTTCAGCGACTACCCCCAAAATGGAGATGATCATTTTTGAAATTGGATTCTCTTCCCCTTTTTCATCTAAGGTGTAAAGGCCTTGGCTTACAAAGTGGATTGGGACTTTTCGTTCAGTACAATAATGTATGAAGTTGATGATGTCTCGGAGATCTCTACCACATCTATCAATCTGCCATACGGCTAGGGAGGAGACCACTTGGGCATCAATCAATTTTTTCAACTCGATTCCACCAGGTCGTTCAAACATGGGGATGGAACCAGAGCATTTGTCTTCAATGACTTTGTCATAGGAAGATTCGTTCACTCGTTGGCGGTCGGTCTTTTGGTCGACGGTCGAAGTTCGTACGTAAAGGATAGAAATGCTCACAATATTAAAGTGGGTAGGTGATGAGGCTAAAATATGCCTCTATTCGGTCTAATGCTGCATTTTTCACCAAAAAACTTCACCTAAAAGTGTAGCAAAAAAAGGTCTACTTTAAAATTGAGCGGTTCATATCTCCTCTGTTAACCCTAAAAACAAGAATTGAATAACTCTGACAGCAATTGTCTAAAAAAGGCCTTTTTAAATATTTCTTGGTGAGAGCGCTTGCATTTCAAAATAAACTTGACTTACCTTTACAACATCATCAAGAACCAGTACTACTGGTACCAACCGAGTCTAACGCCACGGTGGTAAAGCGATGAGGGTTTGTGCAAACCAAAACTGTTAGTCTCCCGCACCCCCTTTCCTTTTTTGATGGTAACGCGTTTCACTTAAACACTCGTTATCATGTCCAACACCCCAAGTACCCCAAATCCAGTTCCATTCGGCACTGTTACCAAGTTTCCTGCTGGCTATGGAACTTTTCCCTACATCATTCTCAAAGTAGGGTATGCAGTCTACATGCAAATCCCAATTCAGATCAATGCGCCAAGAGTAGACATCGAGCAATATCCCGGCACCTATTTGGATGGAATTTCCGAAGAGGCAATTGCGCGCTATGCCGTAGATAAAGATTTTGAACTTCACGAATTGCTCCTCCAACATTGCAGAGATTGGAAGCGGAAAACAGAGTTTTATAGCAAGGAGAAGACAGTAAAAATCTGTCTTGTCACCGGTCCAGATCGTGCCCATTACTTCCAGAATGACGAGGAGCTTGTACACAACTCCATTCCATCAGGAGGCACTTTACTCAGCATCCGAAATGAGGTCATTGCTATGAATGTTCCTCATTTCATCATTCAACCTAAATCCTAATCCCATGTCTCAGAAACCTGAACTACCCAAACCTGAAGAATCAAAGAATCCGAAGGAATTATACTACTCTGATGTCATTGAAAGCCTCAGAAAAAGATTTGCCGAACGTTTTCCCCATATCACGGTGGCGGATCGTCCCAGTCCAAGTAAAGAAACTACAATCGAAATCACCTTTATCAACCGCAAAAAATTCCCCAAGTCATGAACCAGAACACCTCACTTCCAATCCTTTCTTTCACCCTATTCTTTAGATCTAATCCAAACCAAGTGCATGAAGTCCATCATTGGAAGAGCTCGGATACCACATTGGTAGTAAAAGCTCATCCTGATTTACCTCAGATTGGATTGTATATCGAATTGACCCATGAGCAACTTAATACACAGTTGGATCTTGGAGGCATAGCACCTGCTGTGATTCTTCAGTTTGATGATCAGCGACGATTTACAGGGGCGAGTCTCAGTTTGGGTACTTCAGTAGGGTCCTTTGGATTAGTCACTCAGTCCAAGCAACTGCTGATTCTTCCTTTTGAGGAGAATTTCCCCATTAGCCAATTGATTCAATTTCAACTAAACTGATCTCCTACATGGCATTACTTACTGGAAAACTCACGATTGAAGTAGAGTACGAGGATTTACCTGTTCCTCTGCTTGGGTATACTCGCGCAATGCTCTACCGTGCCTGTGTAGAGCAGCTCTACTACCGCCGCCCTTGGGCCAGTGATGAAGATATAGATCGTCAGCATTCCAAATTCAAAGTGAAGCTGGATTGGTGCCGTGATAAAAAAATAGAGTAAAAGTAGAACAAAATAGAAGGTTAACCAACCAAAAGTCACCCTAAAACCCTCAGAGTAAATTCTAATTTAAACGCTTCAAACGACGAAAAATGACAACAAACTCAAAAAAGACACCTTTAGAAAAACTTAAGGCTAAAATTGTAAAGGGATCCTTCCCAAAATCTTCCCCTCATTTTGGAGGAGCAAATCTGATAATTACAGATGACCCTACTTATTTGGGCTATCCTCAAGATATTAGGGTTCTTACGGAAAATGCTAATGAACTTAGCTGGCTGGTTTTTGAATTGAAGAAAATCCTTGAAGATCAGATTGACTCCTTAAACAAGTATAAGTTCTATCCAAGCATTGGGATTGCAATTAATGAGGCGATAGAGCAAAAGAAAGATCTAATTGATACCATGCTTTTTGTAATTGATAAAATTGAAAAAGAATGGGATTAAGGCATTTTTCTATTTGCCCAAAGTTATGTTGAATTGGAGTATATGGCTATAATTATACTTGGCTACATTCGAGGTGGTTTAACCCTATGAGCAGCAATTTTAGTACCGCCTCACTTGGGCGAGTGATGTAGATAAAGATCTTCAGAATCCCAAAATCAACTTTTATGGAATTTGTAAGAAAATTCCATAAAAGTTGATTTTTAATTATAGGAAAAAACCAATATTAGTTAAAAAATTTTATATTTTCCAATAATTAATCTTAAGGGAAATAAAGATCTCCTATTGTTTGAGATGTTAAACTGAATTTTTACTTTTAAAGTATGAAGGTTTTACTTGCATGTGAAGAATCCCAGGCTGTCTGTAAAGAGTTCAGAGCTTTAGGTCATGAGGCCTTTAGTTGTGATTTATTGCCAACAAGTGGAGATAATCCAGAATGGCATATCCAGGAGGATTTAATGGCAGTTATGTATTCAGGTGAATGGGATTTAATGATTGCTTTCCCTCCATGTACTCACCTTGCGGTTAGTGGTGCAAAACACTTCAAGAAAAAACAGGAAGACGGGAGACAGAAGGAGGGGATCGATTTTTTTATGAAAGTAGTCCAAGCTCCAATTGAATTCATAGCAATTGAAAATCCAGTTGGAATAATGAGTAAGATTTATCGGAAGCCTGACCAGATTATACACCCTTATTTTTTTGGAGACCCATATTCAAAAAAAACATGCCTTTGGCTAAAAAATCTCGAACCTCTCAAGCATTTTAAACCAGGTACACAATTAGAACTGGGAGATTCTTGTGCTGAAATTACCCATGTTGAGCAGGGAGAATTTGTAGTATTTTCAAGTGGAAAAAGGATGCCTAAGTGGTACAATGATGCATCTGGTAAAAATGCAGGTCACTTACGAAGCAAGACCTTTCCTGGTTTCGCTAAAGCAATTGCCGAGCAATTTTCTCATCAAATTGCAACTAAATTTGGTATGATTGTTTAAAGTGTATTGCTTAACTTTATTAATTCGCTTCCCTTCAATTGATTAGAAATCTTAAAATTTTCGACAATGTCTCTTAATTCAAGAGGTATTTCCAAATCCTCCAAATCAAGTAATTTTTCAATCTCATTTAATTTCATTGAAAGATTGAAGTTTTGATATTCTTTGAGTAAACCCTCTTTTTTAACATTTTCAAATCCTAGTTTGTTGGCTTGAATTACAATTTCATTTAATTTTTCGAAGTCAGAAAGTTTTAAGTTCATTTCTAGATTACATATACGTTTAAAAATCCTTTCAAAAACCTTTTTTTCTGTATAATCTATTTTTATTGTGGTTTTTAGGAATTCGTTAAGTGCTACTATTTCATGAGCTCCTCCAGTAAGATATTTATTGGAAAGTTTAAAAAATTCCAATTGACTATCTGGCTTAACTTCACTTAATCTTTCTTTTTCTTCAGGTGTAATTAAGTATTCATTTAGAATTGAAGGATCTATTTTTAAATTATTTTTTAGATATACCCACATTCCCTCAGTTTTGCTTTGCTCCTGAGCTGAAGCTCCTCCTTTTTCAAGTACAGCATGATAAATAGCTTCCATCAATATTTTTATGATAGGCTCTAATTGAGAAGTTTTTATACTGAAATCGAAAATTTTATGAAAGCTAAAAAGACCTTTTGATAAATAGTCTATGTAACTAACGACAAAAATTGAAACTGTTTGCCCCAATGTAAGATCTGTTTTTTCTCCTAAAAAAAGAGGGTATGATTTTCTATTCGAATATCCATTTAAGGCTCTAGTAAATTTGAAGACCTCACCTGCGCCAATTACAGATTTAATCCAAAATGGTGTAGGGGTAAAATCTATATTATCCTTAATAAAAACATCAAACGATTTTTCTTTTCCCGTATTAGCATAGTGAGGCAAATCACTAATTAAGTTTGACCAGCGTGCAAGATCTAGTTTATCAAAACGTAATCCCTTAGGGTTTTTAATTTCAAATTCTTTTCTTTCCCTTGTATTAGGATTACCTTGTCTTTTAAGTTCTTCATTATATTGGCCATTCATCCTTTCAAAATAATAAAAGACATTTTGTTTAGAATCCGGAGGTCTAACGTAGTGTTGTTTTGTAAATTTTTCAGCATAAACTAATCTGTGGTCAGTTGCCTTAAAATCACTTTGCTTCACAGCATTCTGGGTATTGGAATACAATGAAATTTTAGGTACTAATTCCACATGCTGGGTTTTACTTGGAACCTCAGTAATCTTTATTTGCACAAAGCTTTTGGAGAGATCACATAATTCTCTAGTATTTCTATTTATTTTGGTGTAGTAAATAGTAGCTGTAGTTTGGCCACCATTTACAATTTGTAAATCATCAATGAATTCCGCAAAGCCATTTTCATCAACCTTTAGTTCTTTACATGTAGCGCTTATTCCATTATTATAGCTTACAAACATCTCAGGTGAACTGATAAGAGTTTTTCCCATATCCTGATTATTTTTCCTTTGCAAATGAACTCGAACATTATTCTCAAGTAGTTTGACATTATACTTATTATAGAGATCAAAAAGCATTTGTGTTGGTATTATTCCGACATGAGTTTTGATGCCTGCTATTTTGTTCTCCATAGATATCAATTTGATTTTATATGAAAGGTTATCGAAATTGAAGGAGATAGGTTCCCTCTTTGTTTTACTAGAAACAACTTCTCCCCAACGGATTAGGTCCCAATAATGAATCTTGGCTTCATAAATATTGTTTTTGAAAAATACAGTTTCAGGAAGATTCTCAATATTTCTTATTTGTTTATTTGTAAGAAAGAATATCCTTAGCGAGGAGAAACCATACTTTTCTTCACTTAAAATTAAATCCTCTATAGTTTGCTTAATTTCATGAAAATCATCAATTGCATTAACTAGAGAACCATCTAGTGTTAATTCAATAAAATTTGATGCTCTTTTAATATAAGATTCAATATCGATTTTCGAGGCATTTATGATATTATCAGAAAAGGTAAAATCACAAATAAATATACTATATTCTAGTATGTCTTCTTGAAATGATTTTTGAAACCCCCATACTTCATATGTTTTATTTTTATATATGGAATTGTATTTCTGAAAAAAAATGTTCGGTAATAATTCTGAATTAGATATTGTTTCAGTAAAAACACTATACATAGATTCTTCTATAGACATTGTATCACTTGCGTGTTCTCGTGCTCTAGAATCAGAAATAAATTTATTCAGCCATTTTTGATTTTTCTCCATATTTTTCTATATAGGATAATGATACTGTGTAACTCACATTACTGAGATTTTCATTAAGATTTTCAGAAGTGATTTTGGGAAAGGCTTGATCGATTTCAGTCTTTATCTTAAATTGTGGGGTTATTTCAAATTTGAAATCATCTAAGTCCTTATTTATTTTTTCTAATATTTCCGTTTCTAAAATTGGGCTTTGAATCTTTCTTGAAATTTCAAAAAATAGTTCTTTAATACTGTTCTTTGATGTGGAAGGGAAGCATTCCACTTGATAACATACTAAATATAGGTTCTCATGATTTAATTTATCTAATTGGTTTTCATTTGCTATTTTAACCGATTTTGAGTTCAAACCAGTAACTTTTATTTCATATCCAATTGAGGTATAATCGAAGTCATGAGTGGATCTATCGGGCCTTCTCCATCCGTTAATTACCTCTTCAAAGTTAGTTGAATCATTAAGTTTTTCTTTAAGGAAAGTTAATTCTCCGAATAAGCCCATAGCTTCAGATCTAGATATTAATCCTAAAGTTTTATAGAATTTTTCTCGTTTTCGAAAAATACCTTTAAGAGATAATAATATTTCTTCATCATTAGCCGATAAATCAAGGTTTTTTAAAACATAATTATAGAATTCAACAAACTCCTCCTTCAAATTTTTGTCCAACAAATGGATATTAAGTAAACCAGTATCTGTAGGTTGCCAAAAAATACTCCGACGCTTTGGATAAAAGTATTTTTTGAAATTAAAATTCTCTAAAATTAGGCTAAATCCAATCAGGGAATTGTCCGATGGATCGTTCAAAGGTCTAATTTCTTTCATTTTCTAGTTAGGGATACTTTTTGTGAAGGGAATTTGAATCCAAGAATTACTGCTTGATCAACTTCAATCGATTGATCTATATCTTTGGATTCATTTATTTGGGTAAAATATATTTTCAATAGATTGATTCCTTTTTCCTTTCGGAGTTTATTTAATCCCTGTATTTTGTTGCTTCCTGTGGAATTCAAAAGGAATTGTTCATATTCCTTCCTATTTTCTATCAAATCGAAAATATCTTCTAGTAAATTCTTTGAATCTTCCACAGAACTTACATAAACTTCACCAGATTCCAAAAGTTTGTATGTTCTATTAATGAAAAAAGGAGGGTTAAATTCTTCTTGTCCATGTTCTTTTCTGCTAATCATGACACTCCAATTTTGAAGATTTGGGTCTAATAGGTTTCGATTAGATTTAAAAAAGTATTTAGCATCTTTTGCTACTTGCGAATTCTCATAAAATGAGAGAGAATCATAAAGTTTAACTATTCTTTCAAATGGTATGCCAGTGAAATAAATTCTGCCCCCATTATTTAATGAGTAACTTCTTTCAAATAATAATTTTTCTTCATTTATATTTAAAGTGAAGGGATGGTAAGACTTCTGAAGATCTAAAATCCATTTTACAGTTTCATTAACATTTGATAAGTTAATGTTAAAGTCATTAAGCATAGAACGGAGAATTAAGGGCCTTGAGAAATTAACTCCTTTTTCAAAATTTCTTTGTTTGTTTGGATCTGTAATTTCCATTCTACGTTTAGTTTCTCTATCAAAACCAAGTAGTTCAGGGTCATACAAAAGGCTTATTCCAAAATTGTATGGATTCATTTCTTCGAAATTCATAAAATATATTTGTTCCATAAGGTTGCTATCTAAGCTTTGCAAAAATTGAAAATAATCCTTATCCTCTTTTGTTAAATAGACCCTAATTATTGAACTCATTCTTCCTCTATAACCGAACCATCTTGCCATCTGGTGTAGGGAATCTAAACGACTTGACTTTCTAAAGAAATATGACACAGACAGGCCTTCTACTGTAAATCCCCTAGAAAGTTTGTTTCCTCCTACAATAATTCTGTCCCTTTTGATTCTGAAATTTAAAGTAGTAGCTTCCTTACCCGAGTGAACACTAACTACCTCTATATTTTCGACTATTTCTATATAGTAATCAAAATTGACCCCACACTTCATTAAATCAAAAACCTTTTCTTTAAATAATTGAAAATATTTTGAGTTTGACTGTCCTCTATTTGCATCTCCAACTAATGTCGCTTTAAATGATTCCATTACATCTTTAAGTTGTTCTAGATTTGACTTTAAAGATGATGGATGCAGTAACATAGAATTATTTATGTTTTCTTCTTTCCATATATACTTCCGTATGTAAATACATGAAATAAAATGTAGACATGCGTCAACTAATGGTTTGTTAATAACATACTCTTCCTCTGGTGTTTCTGGAAGATGTTGTTGGTCAATAATTTCAATATATTTTTTTGATTCATCAAGGAATTCATTTAGGCCTAAGTATCCCTCTGATGGTTCTAGTATTTGAATAAAGTCTTCTGGATAGAGAGTAAGATCCTTATCTATCTTATAGGTAATTGAATTTCCTTTGTGATTAATTAAATCTTCCTTAGGTTCGCTTGTGTAACTTTGCATTACAACGTTTTGTGGAGTGGCAGTATACCCAACATAAGTGACTCGGTTGAAGAGATTAATTATCCTCCGGATATTTAAATTGATTGATTTTGTCTCTTCACCTGTCAAGTATTCTTGTTGAGATTGACCTAAAACAGATGCATTATCACACTCATCATCTATAATTAAGCAAGTTTTTGTATTAATTTTTCTATCAGAGGACTCGGGAAGTTCATCACATTCTTTAACTAAAAAGGGTAAAATCTCGTTTTGAAGGATACTTGCATTTTTCTTAACAATCATTATTCCCGGGCCATTTTTATTGACATTGCCTGTTTTTTCTACATTTCTTTTAAACTCACCTTCACGTCTTGAGTTACCCTCCTTATCTGCCGCATATGTAAGTGGATTTAAATTTAGTGCTTTGGAAGCTTCTGATTCCTCACTTATCGAAACGTAATCATTACCTATGTTTGATAGTTCTCGACGGAATATGTATTTATCAATTCTCTCTTGAGTTTGCTGTCGTAAATCTTCAGGGATGCCAGCAAGCACAATTATTAAATCATATCCAACATCTATAGCTTTTGCAATTAATCCTATAAAATTTGATGTCTTTCCACTTTGTACTTTACCAAAAACTAATCCTTTGTATTTCCATCCTATACCTGGTTCAGGCTTTGGTGTTGCATCTAATATTTGATAGACTTCTTTTTTGAGTTTATAAGCTAACTCCTCTTTGCCTTCACTAATTAGGATTCTTTGATATTGATCAAATAAAGACTTACGACGATCTTGATCAGTTTTTCTTGCATCAAAATTTGAAACCCATTTTTTTGGTTTTTCTTTCTTGATTATATCTAGAACTACAACTTTATTTTCTTCATTTCTAAAATGATTGAAAACTTTCTCAGCATCTATTTCGGATCCTTTGATTTTTAATAGGTTTTCAATAAAACCGATACATTCTTTCTCATCAATTAAACCTTCTCGGTATTGATTGTACGTGACTTTTATATGTGGATAAATCTTTAGTAGGCTTAGTTCTTCTTTCATCGTTTTAAGAAATCTAAAAGTTCTTCTTTATGTCTTACAAAGGGTTCAATTCGCAGGATATCTTCTATCGCTTTTGCTTTTGTTTCACCAGATTGTATAAGAATATTCAATAGTTGTCTTGTGTGTTTTTTTTCAACAGCTAGTAAATCCTCCTTATCGATTTCAGCATAAAGTGTATCATGGTTTACAGGCTCTTCATCATTATTATCAATAATATCTGCAATTGGTATGTTCCTGGCAATTAGTTTTAATAGAATCTCAAGTTCATCTTTAGCGACTTTTTGAAGTATTCCTTTGAAGACAGGACTATTTATATTCAGGCTATACTCCCAACATCCGTATTTATTGTTTTTACTAATCTTCCATAAATCGACATCATCATATAAATTAGATAATGATTTACCTAGCTCCCTACGATTATACTTCCCGATTTTTTTTGAAGAATCAAGTTGTGCCTTCTTAACGAAACGTTTGATTTCTTCTCGGTAGGCATATGGAATTTCAGCTTTGGTTTTTTTGATGTCAATACTCCAAATTGTATCTGAGAAATAATCGTTGTTAAAGTCGATTACAACTCTACATAATTTATACGAATTATTAGGTTTTACAATGCCAAGCCACCCTCCAAAACAAAGTAGCCGATCACAGCGGTATATGTATATTCCTTGTTGATTTTCAACACCATTAAATAACTCGTAGGAATTGAATATGGGTGTTGTCTTATGGTTTTTTCTGATTGGAATTGTGAAAGCTCTCATCTTTGAGTCTACCTCATTTAAAGGTATCTCAGAAAATATTTGTGAGTCCTCAACAATTGGAGATACGGGCCTTATTTGTACATCATTTAAATAAAAATTGATTTTTTTATTTGCCCTTTCCATGAATCTATGAAAGCATAGTGAAATATAGTTTCTGATATCAAGTAATAGATTTTCAAATTCTCTATCTGATATATTTGATTGATCTAATTTTTCCCAGGTTATAATTGTTCCGTTTTCTATCTTACCTAAAAGCTCTTTTATTTTAGAAGTTAAAGGCTTTTCGCCAATTACCCACTTTTTCTGAATACTTACCTCATCGAGATCTAATGTTCTTGATATTACTTGGTTATTTTGCTTAGTTGTCACTGTAACTGCTCTACATTGGGAAAGTGAAGCAGTTTTCATTCCCATACCAAAACGTCCGAGGTCATTTACTTCCCGGGTTAATTTAGGATTGGTACTCCCTAATCGAAAGGCTGAGACTAGTTTTTTGTGATCCATTCCTTCACCATTATCAAGGATATGAAACTCTAAAAAGTCATTCAATTCCAAAACCACATTTATCTTCGAGGCATTTGCGGAAATGGAATTATCAATTAAGTCTGAAATTGCCTCTTTTAAAGAGTATCCTAAAGATCTTATTGATTCAAGAAGCGATTCGGGATCAGGAATGATTTCATCTGTTGTTACAAACATTCTAAGAAATTTTATGAGTAAATTTTCAATTATCTTTAGGAAAAAGGCTACCAATTACGGATCTTAAATTATTTTTTGAATTATTACCTTGGCCTTCAAAAATATTCCTTATCCCTCCCGTTGGATTTTTAACATCTTTGTGCCTTCGCGGAATAATGTGCATGTGTGCATGAAAAATGGTTTGTCCCGCATCCTTTCCGATATTGAATCCGATATTAAACCCTGTGATTTTAGGATCTTTTGTCTGTAAAATATCTTTGACTTTATGTGATAGCTGAGTTATGGAATTGATCTCAGGTTGAGCTAAT
>JACCDV010133667.1_pt1 | contig 18945 bp, 14 predicted proteins | sample 7446131 | NCBI WGS metagenome assembly JACCDV01 (sample SAMN15323448, study PRJNA562643) | freshwater metagenome | isolation source: river surface water | place: USA:Blue River Watershed | collected 2017-08-17 | reverse complement strand
CTAAAATCAAAGTAGCGATCATTGGCGATATTGTGCATAGCCGAGTGGCTAAATCCAATATTGCAGCTCTAAAAACATTAGGTTGCCAAGATATCAGAGCCATTGGTCCAGAAAGTCTGCTGCCCAAAGATTTGAATGTGATGGGCGTCAAAATCTATAACAATATCGAAGAGGGTCTCGAAGGTGTGGATGTCGTCATGACGCTGCGAATCCAAAAAGAAAGAATGGAAGCGCATCAGATTCCTCAGGGAGACGAGTTCTTCAAGCAATGGGGCTTAACAAAAGAAAGGCTTCGGTTAGCTAAGTCCGATGCGATTGTCATGCACCCGGGTCCTATGAATCGTGAAGTTGAGATTGCTAGTGATGTGGCTGATGGTCAGCAAGCGGTGATTCTTAAACAAGTGACCTTTGGAATCGCTGTAAGAATGGCTGTGATGTCGATTTTGCCAATCCGCTAAATTTTTTTTACATAAGTTAATTTTTTTCAAGTATTCTTATCAGCATATTAATGGGGCGTAAAATAACACGTATAACTCTATTCGGATAGTTCCTTAAGCTCCCAATTTAGATATCTGAAAGCTGTATAAATTATCAGTAACTTACACTTAGAATTGTTGAACGATGATGATACAGGGTAGCATATAGACCATGGCTTGGTATCTTATTCAAAGTAAGCCAAGGTTGGAGTCCTTGGCCATGGAAAATCTGAACAATCAGGGTTATGAGTGTTATCTACCTATGATTAGGGTTGAGAAAGTTATACAAAACAAAATTGAGGTGAAGAAATTACCTTTATTCCCTCGGTATCTTTTTATTAGGCTTGATAATCATTTTATATCCAAAAGCTGGGGGCCTATTCGATCCACTAAGGGCGTGAGTAACTTAGTTAAATTTGGCGACACGCTTGCTCAGATTCATGACGATATAGTGAAACTTATTATGGCTAGAGAGTTAGAAGAAGATTCTAAGGTTGAGCCTATATATAAAAGGGGGCAAAATCTAAATATATTAGAAGGCCCCTTTGCTGGTTTTGAAGCAATCTATCAGGGTATGGATGAGGAAATGCGTATTATTGTTTTGCTTGAGTTCATGAGAAAATCAGTAGTTGTCCCTTTAAATCTCAAACATGTTAGTGCGCTGAAGTAGTCCTGATTGTATCGATATTCTCGTGCTATAAAATTAACGTAGGAACTACTTTAGGTGGTGTGATTTATGTTTTATATAACTCGTTCTCCGGTAGATCGCGGTGTTTAGCAATAGCTAAGCGTCAATCTCTTCAATTGAGGAATCTCAGTCTTTTGGTCGGTTCGTTGTAACTTCCCCTATCTATAAGTGTTTATCGAGCTGTTGTAATTACTGTTATACATTCGTTTAGCTATTCGACGGAGCTTTTTTAAATTCGCGCTGATGTGTCTGACGCAATCACTTATTGGCAGGCATTGAAGGTAATTCCGATATGGCTGATCACGAGGTCGTGTTAAGGAGCTATTGAAAAGGGATTAGGTGGGTTTGTTTTAAGGTTGCTTATCTAGTGATGACCTTTTAAAAGTCGTGATGATATGGCAAAATCTCTTACTGTCAGTGGAATTATATGTAAAGCTTATGCTGTTTATTTACCACCCGGACTTCTTGCTAGACTCTTCTCTCGCGCATGCTGATCGTGAAACAGTAGGGCGGTAGCATATTAAGCTAGCCTAATTAAATGTGATATTTTCAAGTAGAAAATTTCCTAGATCTAGAGCATATGAGTTTGGACCTCTACGTCGTTTAAATAGAATCTATAGTGTCAAGTTTTCTGTGCTGACTGATGGCTTTAGTGTACTTGAGTGTGAATCGATTATTGTCTAAGATTTTTGTCAAAAAGACGGTTGGTCTTAGTTAAGACTTTATTCTGATTAAGAATATGATGTATAAATTGTGCTAAATCTATTTACGGTCGACAATGGGACTACTTAGGCTAAACTGACATCGTGCTTTTGAGTGAAACTAATCATATAAAGTTAATCCAACTCTAGATTTTATATACTGCTGAACATGAGCATAGCATTACTTGCGCTTCTTTGCGGTGGCGCAGTTTTGACAACAGGTACTCTTTACCGGGGCAAACTTTAGGGTGTACTAGGTTGCTTTATAAAACCATTATTAGTTGTATGAGTTGTGTAGCTATCTATGGCAAAGTCCCTAAAAAATTCAGTTACCATAAAAAGCTGGCGTGATAAATCTACACAAGAGGATAAGTCTGACAGTTTAGGGCGTTTCCAGACGCTTCAACGTTTAGCAGCCAACTTATGACCAATCTTACGATACAGCCCGTAATTCTTTGCGGAGGCTCAGGTACTCGCCTCTGGCCGCTTTCGCGGACCGGGTTCCCCAAACAGTTTCTTTGTTTGACGGGGAGCGAGAGCCTATTTCAGCAAGCAGCAAAACGATTGATGGGCCTTAGTATAGAAAGCATTCGAGTCGCAGATCTTCTAGTAGTGGCGGGGGAGGAGCATAGGTTTCTAGTAACCGAACAACTACGTGAAATCGGCCTTTGTCCAAATACAGTTCTTATCGAGCCAGTCCCTAAAAATACCGCACCATCTTTGAGTTTAGCTGCACTGACTGCTGTTAAAAACGGTGATGACCCAGTGCTGGTCGTCACCCCGGCTGACCAGGTTATATTAGATCCCTCTGCATTCAATAGTTCAATACACCATGCCATAAATCAAGCGATAAATGGTGCCATCGTGATGCTGGGTGTCAATCCTGACCGTCCTGAAACTGGCTATGGCTATATCCAGGCTGATGTTGCTTCTACCTCAACCTTGACCGTTCGGCGGTTTGTTGAAAAGCCGGATGAAGCCACTGCCAAACAGTATTTGGTACAGGGTGGTTACTACTGGAACGCAGGCATATTCGTGCTCAAGGCGTCTGTTTGGCTCCAGGCTATTGAATACTTTCGTCCAAATATCGCAGCTAGCACACGAACAGCTTGGGAACGGCGAAGCAGGGATGCTGTCTTCATTCGACCTGGCAGAGAAGAATTTGCAGTCATACCTGGTGAGTCCATTGATTACGCCGTCATGGAGCGTTGTCCAGAAAGTAGATTCCCCATTCGCATGGTGCCACTTGATGCTGGTTGGAGCGATCTAGGTGCCTGGGCCGCTATGTGGAACGTATTACCCAAAGATTCGAACGGTAACGCCCATGTGGGCGATGTGCTGGATGCGGGCTGCAATAATACATTGGCGTATGCCACTAGCCGTCTAGTAGCTTTGGTGGGTGTTCAGAATTTGGTGGTGGTAGAAACCCCGGATGCTGTTCTTGTACTTGACCGTTCGAGTAGCCAAGATATAAGACATATCATCACAGCCCTACAACAGCAAAAGCGCGAAGAACATACTCTTCATCGTAAGGTTCATCGCCCTTGGGGTTGGTACGATATTATTGACCAAGGCGAGTGTTTTAAGGTTAAGCGTATCCAGGTCAATCCTGGTGCTAGTTTGAGTCTGCAAAAGCACCACTATCGCGCTGAGCATTGGGTCGTGGTCAGTGGTGTAGCAAAAATAACTTGCGGAGATAAAAACCTACTACTAACCGAAAACCAGTCAACCTATATTCCGCTTGGAGAGATTCATTGTCTCGCCAACCCGGGTACTATCCCGTTGGAGATTATTGAGGTGCAATCGGGTTGCTACCTGGGTGAAGACGATATAGTTAGGATTGAAGATAGTTATGGGCGAAAAAATAGTTAAGAAAGCTCTGATTACTGGAATAACAGGGCAAGATGGGGCATATCTTGCAGAATTTTTGCTACATAAAGGATATGAGGTGCATGGCATTAAGCGCCGCACATCGCTCTTTAACTCAGATCGTATTGATCATTTGTTTGTTGATCCGCATGTATCAGACGGTCGTTTTGTATTACATCACGGTGATATGACCGATTCATCTAGCTTAATCCACATAATGCAGAAGGTCAGGCCGAACGAGATTTATAACTTGGCGGCACAGAGCCATGTAGCGGTTAGCTTTGAAGAACCTGAATATACTGCGAATTCTGACGCGCTTGGTGCGTTGCGTATTCTTGAGGCTATACGTATACTAGGACTTGAAAAAAAGACTCGGTTTTACCAAGCTAGCACCTCTGAGCTTTATGGCCTAGTTCAGGAGACTCCGCAGAGGGAGACAACACCCTTCTATCCGCGAAGTCCATATGCGGTAGCCAAACTCTATGCGTACTGGATTACAGTTAACTACCGCGAGGCCTATGGTATATATGCCTGCAACGGTATACTGTTTAACCACGAATCTCCGATTCGTGGAGAAACCTTTGTGACTCGTAAGATTACGCGTGCGTTGGCCCGGATTAAGTTAGGTATACAGGAGCGTCTCTACTTGGGGAATCTTGATGCAAAGAGAGATTGGGGTCACGCTAAGGATTATGTGCAAATGCAGTGGCTGATGCTCCAGCAGGAGCAGCCAGAAGACTTTGTTATCGCCAGTGGTGCGCAATATAGCGTACGCGAGTTCGTTGATCGCGTAGCCAAAGAGCTAGGTATGAACTTGAATTGGTTGGGTGAGGGTGTGAATGAGAAAGGTTATGATGAGCTAGGCCATTGTGTTGTAGAAGTCGATCCGCGTTATTTTCGTCCCGCTGAAGTAGAGACCTTGCTTGGTGATGCCAGTAAAGCCAAGCAGAAGTTAGGTTGGGCGCCCAAGATTAGTTTTGATGAACTTGTAAAAGAGATGACGCAGGCCGATATGCGTGAAGCAGAGTTTGAGGTTCAAGTCCTCAAGAATGGCTACAAGGCGCTGAGGAACCTTGGTTAATCACATGAAGCAAGGTCGTATTTTTTTGACGGGTGGATTTGGTACGGTAGGGCAAAACTTTCTCGAACATCGCACTGCCGAGGATTTCGAAGTCCTCGCACTAAGCAGTGCAGACCTTGACTTGCGCGATTACGGCGCGGTCTATGTTGCGCTCGAACGCTTTAGGCCTGATATTGTAGTGCACGCAGCTGGAAAAGTGGGTGGAATTCATGCGAATATCCGAGAGCCAGTAAGTTTTTTACTAGACAATCTCGATATGGGACGAAATATTATTTGGGCCTCTCGTAACCTTGGCATTAGGTATCTTCTCAATCTAGGTAGTTCTTGCATGTATCCGCGTGATTCATCTATTTCCTTGAGCGAAGAGAATATATTGAAGGGTGAGTTTGAGCCAACCAATGAAGGTTATGCCCTCGCTAAGGTTACCTTAGCACGCTTATGTGAGTATATTGGTAGGGAACAGCCTGAATTTAAGTATAAGACCTTGATACCGTGTAACGTTTACGGTCGCTACGATAAATTTGATCCTAGGTATTCTCACATGTTACCAGCGATCATACATAAACTACACCAAGCCAAGGTGACGGGCAGTCCTTTTGTGGATGTCTGGGGAGATGGTAATGCTAGGCGTGAGTTCATGTATGCGGGTGATCTCGCTGATTGTATGTGGTTGGTGGTTCAAAAATTTGAAACTGTACCCAATACGATGAATGTTGGCCCAGGGCATGATCATTCTGTAAATGAGTATTACGAAGTCGCCGCCCGCGTGGTCGGTTATAACGGTGACTTCAAACACGATCTTAGTAAGCCAGTCGGCATGAGGCAAAAACTACTCAGAGTCGACCTTGCGAAATCTTGGGGTTGGCAAACTTCAACCTCCCTTGAGCAGGGTTTGGCAAAAACATATGAATACTATTTGCAGAGATGAAATCTTGAGTGACTATAAGTACCGATTGGCCACGTCGACTTGGAATCAAGCTGAGTATGACGCACTGCAGCGCGTTATTTCATCAGGTCTGTTCACTATGGGATCTGAGGTGAAAGCGTTTGAAGGGCTGTTCGCTAGTTACGTTGGTAGCAAGTACTGTGTTATGGTCAACTCCGGATCGTCTGCAAATCTGCTCATGGTAGCTGCGCTAAGGTATAGTCAGAATTCAGCGTTGCAGATTAAGCCTGGTGATGAGGTGATTGTTCCGGCGGTTTCCTGGAGTACGACCTACTACCCTTTGCACCAGTATGGCTTAAAGTTAAAGTTTGTCGATATCGATATCCACACTCTTAACTACGATCTTGATGCGCTTACCGCCGCGATTGGGAAGAGTACTAGAGCTATCATCGCGGTTAACCTCCTTGGTAATCCAAATGATTTTTTTCGCATAAAGAAGATAATTGATACGCGCAATATTCTTTTGCTCGAAGATAATTGTGAGTCTCTTGGTGCTGAGCTCAATGGCCGTAAGACTGGTACCTTTGGTCTTATGGGTACTTACAGTTCTTTTTTTAGTCATCACATTTCTACTATGGAAGGTGGAATGATTGTCACTGATGACGAAGAGATGTATCACTTGCTGCTTTCACTTCGGGCACATGGTTGGACACGCAATTTACCAAAGAAGAATCTCGTATGTGCGACCAAGAGCGATAATGCTTTTGATGAGGCATTCAGGTTTGTCTTGCCAGGGTACAACCTGCGTCCACTCGAAATGTCTGGCGCTGTAGGTATTGAACAATTAAAGAAACTTCCTTCTATGATCGATGTAAGGCGGAAGAACGCCAAGTCATTCAAATCTTTGGTATCTGAAATCAGTTGGCTGCATACCCAAAAGGAGGTTGGTAATAGTAGTTGGTTTGGTTTCAGTCTTATCATCGATCCTGAGTCAAGGGTGGCTCGTCAGAAACTTATCCAAGCTCTGAATAACTTTGGTGTAGAGTGCCGACCAATTGTTGCCGGAAATTTTGCGAAAAATGAGGTTTTGCGCTGGTTTGATTATGAGATATTTGGCTCACTTCGAAATGCTGATATCTTGGATAGGAACGGGCTATTTGTAGGCAATCACCACTATCCGCTTGAGGCTGAATTAGATGTATTGCTAGAAGCATTAAGAAGCGTGGATCATGAGTAATGAAGATGTGTCAGTGCATTGTGATAAGTATGTAGGTGATTATATGGACGTCCTTCCTAGGTTGCTAATTCGCTTGTGGGGCCATATCAGCATACATCGTAAATCACAGTTTTTTCTTGTTTTAGGGCTCACTATCCTAGTTTCTTGTTTTGAAGTACTCACCATTGGTGCTGTTTTGCCTTTTTTGATGGCGCTGACTTCACCAGAACGTGTATTTGGACACCCGGCTACTCAATCACTTATAGATCTCTTTGGTATTTCAGGCAAGGAGCAACTACTGTTTGTGTTGACAGTTATTTTTGCTATAGCCTCAATACTCGGAGGCTTTTTGCGGGTGGCATTGGTTTGGGCCAATAATCATTTTTCTTGCCTTACAGGTGCTGACCTTGGAATCAAAATTTATCGTCAAACGCTCTATCAGCCATATACAGTACATTTTTCGAGAAATACTAGTGAAGTAATTAGCGGGGTTACAACTAAGGCAAATGCAGTTATCAGTAATGTGTTGACTCCGATTCTAACGATTATAAGTGCGGCATTTATGACGTTAGCGATCCTGGGAACTCTCGTTTTGGTGGATTATGTAGTAGTACTTTCTGCACTGGGGGGATTTTGTCTCATTTATGGCATTATTATTAGTGTGACCAGAAGGAAATTGAGAAACAATAGCCAAGAAGTAGCAGTAAATCTTAGTCGGGTCATGAAAGTGCTACAAGAGGGCTTAGGTGGTATCCGTGATGTGTTAATTGATGGAACGCAGAAGACATATTGCGATATTTATCATAGTGCCGATTTGCGAATGCGTAAAGCTCAAGCAAACACCAACTTCATTGGACAATGTCCACGCTACTTGATTGAGGCGATGGGTACAGTTTTGATTGCAGTGGTTGCCTATAGGCTTGCAAGTGGTGGGGGCGGCTTCGGAGATGCACTACCGCTACTCGGTGCTCTAGTGTTGGGCGCGCAGCGCTTGCTTCCTATTATCCAACAAGCTTATGCTTCATGGACTAGTATCCAAGGTAGTCAAGGTTACCTGAGGGATACCATCACACTTCTTGATCAGAAATTGCCGGACTATGCTGAATTACCTCCTCTGAGACCCTTGGCTTTCGAGCGCGAGATTGCAATAAGGCAGCTCAGTTTTCGTTATAGAAATAACTTACCTTTCATTCTGAAAGATGTGGACCTTGTGTTCGCCAAAGGTGCTCGTATTGGCTTTGTAGGGGGGACTGGTGCTGGAAAGAGTACGTTTCTCGACATTCTGATGGGGCTACTAGCTCCATCAGAAGGGCGACTAGAGGTAGATGGCGTATCGATTACCTATGCCAATAACAGGCAATGGCAAAGTTTAATAGCTCATGTTCCACAGTCAATTTTTCTGGCAGATTGCAGTGTGGCTGAGAATATCGCATTTGGCATACCCAAAAAGGATATAGATTTAGCCCGCGTGAAAAGTGTAGCCAAACAAGCGCAAATAGCTGATGTCATTGAAGCGTGGCCTGAGCAGTATGACACGGTTGTTGGTGAGCGTGGTGTAAAGCTCTCTGGGGGGCAGAGGCAGCGTATTGGCATTGCGCGATCGCTTTATAAGCAGGCAAAAGTAATTGTTTTCGACGAAGCGACAAGCGCCCTAGATGCTCAAACCGAAGCAGCAGTGATGCGTTCTATCGAAGGCTTGGGGCGAGATCTAACTATATTCATTGTAGCACATCGCCTGACAACCCTCTCTATTTGTGACTCCATCATTGAGATTGGTAATCAGAATGTGATTCGTATCGGCACTTATTCCGAAATCATTGACCAACATAACTGAACTTATTCATCTTTAAACGGACATAGATGATGCTATCAAATTCTTCGATTCTTATCACTGGTGGAACAGGCTCTTTTGGCAAGACATTTGTCCCTTTGACCTTAGCTAAATATAACCCCGAGCGCCTTATCATTTTCTCTCGCGATGAGATGAAGCATTGGGATATGCAATTACAGTTTCAGAATGACAAACGCCTCATTTTTATTATTGGAGATGTTCGTGATAAAGACAGGTTAGTGCGTGCGCTCGATGGAGTGGATTACGTTGTTCATGCTGCAGCGACCAAGATCGTGCCGACAGCTGAGTACAACCCTTTTGAATGTGTCAAGACCAATATTTATGGCGCCATGAATTTGATTGATGCTTGTATCGACCGGGGTGTGAAGAGGGTAGTTGCCCTTTCCACGGATAAGGCATCGAATCCAATTAATCTATATGGTGCTACCAAACTCGCTTCCGATAAATTGTTTATAGCAGGGAATGCCTACGCTGGAATCCATGGCACGCGATTTTCTTTGGTTCGTTATGGCAATGTAATGGGCTCACGCGGGTCTGTGATTCCCTTCTTCATGTCACAAGCACATAGCGGCTCCTTGACCATCACTGACCCACGCATGACCCGCTTCATGATTACTCTTGAGCAAGGGGTTGAGCTTGTATGGCATGCATTCGAAGATATGCAAGGGGGGGAGATTTATGTTAGGAAGATCCCATCCATGAACATTATGGATATCGCCCGGGCAGTAGCACCTTATGCGAAGCATAATATAATTGGAATTCGTCCTGGAGAGAAAATTCATGAGCAAATGATAGGGTTCGAAGACGCCCCATTTACTTTTGCCTATCCAAACTACTACAAAATACTGCCGATGATTCATGATTGGGCGTCTGATCCACTGCGTGTTAAAGATGGTATTCGTGTCACTACCGACTTTACATATACCTCAGACAATAACCATGAGTGGATGCCTATTCATGTGCTTCAAGATTGGATTGCAGCCCAAAAGAGTAAAATTGACTTGGTTTGAGGTGCAATGAAGCGCGGCATTTTGATCACTGGAGGAGCAGGCTTGCTTGCGTTGAATTGGGCTGTTGCAGTGAAAGATTCCTATGAGGTGACCTTGGGTTTGCACACTCGCCCTATACAGATGGAGGGGGTAAACTGTCGGTTTATTCCTCTTGATTCTGTCAATAACATTGCTACTGCAATTCGAGATGCTAATGCTGCAATTGTCGTTCACAGTGCGGCGATGACTAGTGTTGATGCTTGTGAAGTCGCACCTGAGGTTGCATACCAAGCCAATGCCAAAATTGCTCGGAATGTGGCGCGGGCTTGTGACTCAGTGGGTGTCAAGCTTGTGCATATCTCCACAGATCATGTATTTGGTGGGGCCGATTCAATGATGGACGAGCAGTCAAAGACGCAGCCCATAAATGTTTATGCAAAAACTAAGCTAGCAGCTGAGGCACTTGTGTTGGAGGCTTGTCCTGAAACGATTGTGGTGCGCACCAACTTTTTTGGTTGGGGTTTACCATATCGTAAGTCCTTTAGTGACACGATTTTGGATGCACTTTTTTCAGGGAGTGAACTTGGTTTATTTTCAGATGCCTATTTTACCCCGATATTGATGAGCAGATTGATCGATGCGACACATTTACTTTTAGAGAGAAGTTGTCAGGGCGTGTTTCACATTTCTGGGGATGAGCGGCTTTCTAAATACGATTTTGGATTACGCCTTGCAGAACATTTTAATTTAGATGCCAGTCTTATCAAGCCAACTTCTCTCAAAGCTCGCACGGATATGGTTCTGCGACCATTGGACTTGAGCCTGTCCAACAAAAAAATACGAAATATACTAGGCTCTGCATTGCCTGATTTGAGTATGGACAATCAGTTAGACATGTTGAAAATGGAGAAGATTAAATCCATGAGGCTGTAGGTTTTATCAGCCCACACCTTTATAAACAATAATCGTCGCTACCTCTAAATATATTCAAAATACTAAATTTTACACAAAACATGCAGATTAAACGCCCAACTATGGGTGCTAATGGATTATCAGCTCTTGTTTGACAAAAGCTTTGAAAATAGAGGTTATGACTGCCATGCCTTTACGCTTCTCAATCCTTGAATTTTTTAGACTTGTTTGATCGCTGAGCCAAGGATGTGAAAGTAAAGTTCGAGGAATTGCCCAGTGATATTCTAGAATCTTATGGCGTCTGGGAAATCTGGCGCTTGTAGATACTAGATTGAGGTATATGTTCACCATTTCTTGAAGGTTGATTATGAAAGTGCTGATTACTGGGGCAGCAGGCTTCATTGGTTCGAGTCTGGCCTTGCGACTACTTGATCGTGGTGAGACCGTTATAGGTATCGACAATCATAACGACTACTACGATCCTGCTCTCAAGGAGGCTCGCCTTGCTCGACACGCCAATCACTCAAACTATACTCACTTGCGAATAGACTTATCAGACCGTGAAGCCATAGCAAAGTGCTTTACCAATCACAAGCCACATCGTGTAGTTAACCTTGCAGCTCAAGCAGGTGTGCGCTACTCCATAGAGAACCCGCTTGCCTTCATATCTAGCAATATTGTTGGTTTTGCTCACATCTTAGAAGGTTGTCGACATAATGGCGTTGAGCATTTAGTTTATGCAAGCAGTTCTAGTGTGTACGGGGGAAATACGATGATGCCCTTTTCCGTGCATCACAAAGTTGATCACCCTCTGAGCGTGTATGCAGCCAGCAAAAAAAGCAATGAACTGATGGCTCACACATACAGCCATCTTTATAATTTACCTACTACTGGCCTTCGCTTTTTTACCGTCTATGGGCCGTGGGGTAGGCCGGACATGGCTCTTTTCAAATTCACCAAAGCCATCCTAGATGAGAAAAAAATCGCTGTATTCAATTTTGGTAAACACAGGCGTGACTTCACCTATATTGATGACATCGTCGAAGGCATCATCCGTGTATTGGATAAACCAGCACAGTCTAATCTAAATTGGTCCAGTGACGAGCCCGATTCCGGAACCAGTAAGGCCCCCTGGCGCATCTACAACATTGGCAACAATAGTTCGGTCGAGCTGATGGACTATATTAGGGCGCTGGAAAGGGCGCTAGGTAAGAATGCTGATATGGAGTTATTGCCCTTGCAACTTGGGGATGTTCCAGATACCTATGCTGATGTGACTGATCTGGTTGCGGACTTCGGATATAAGCCTAAGACACCCATCGAGCATGGCGTTAGTAGCTTTGTCGAGTGGTATCGAAATTACTTCAGGGTATGAATAATATGGCCCCTCATAAGGAAATTGTAGTAGTAGTTGGGTTAGGGTACGTTGGACTTCCGCTTGCGGTTGAGTTTGGTAAAAAATACCGAACCATAGGCTACGATCTTGTCGAGAGCAAGATCTTAAAATACAAGAATTACTACGATCCCACTGGCGCGGTAAGTGTTGAGGATATGCGGGCAGCGGTATTTCTTGAATATACTGCTGATCCTGGTCTTCTCGCATTGGCAGATTATGTAATTATTGCAGTACCTACCCCTGTAGATGGAGCGAATATCCCGGATTTTTCCCCGATTATTGAATCGACTGCCACTGTTGGTAGCTATATTAAGAAAGGTGCTACGGTTATCTATGAGTCCACTGTATATCCTGGGGCTACTGAAGAAATTTGTATTCCTTTGTTGGAAAAGCATTCCGGTATGAAGTGGAAGTCTGATTTCCATGTTGGTTATTCTCCTGAGCGGGTCAATCCAGGCGAAAAAGAGAGGACAATTAGCCGGATTGTCAAGGTTGTATCTGGCGATGATCCAGCAACACTTAAGAATGTGGGTGCTCTATACGAGTCTATTATCTCGGCTGGCATATATCTGGCTAGCAGCATCAAGGTTGCTGAGGCGGCTAAGGTTATCGAAAATACTCAGCGTGATTTGAACATCGCCTTAATGAACGAGTTGGCCATAATTTTTGACAAAATCGGTATCGACACTCTAGAGGTATTAGAAGCCGCCGGTACTAAGTGGAACTTTTTGCCGTTTCGTCCTGGACTCGTTGGTGGTCACTGCATAGGTGTCGATCCATATTATCTTACATACAAGGCTGATATGCTCGGTTATCACCCGCAGGTAATCCTTGCCGGTAGGCGCATCAATGACGGCATGGCAGCTTATGTGGCACAACAAACCGTTAAACAAATGATTAGTGCTGGCAGATATATAAAGGGGGCCAGGGTTGTTGTGCTGGGACTCACCTTCAAAGAAAATTGTCCTGACATCCGTAACTCCAAGGTAGCTGATTTGGTAAAGGAGCTACAGGGCTATGGGTGTGAAGTTTTCGTTCATGATCCCATTGCAAATCAGAAAGAGGCGCTAGACGAGTATGGAATCATGTTAACCGCATGGGACGAGTTACCTCAGGCAGATGCTCTTGTCGCGGCTGTGTCTCATCGGCAATACTTAGAGATGTCGCTTGATGATCTGCTATCTAAGCTTAAATTAGATGGCGTTTTTATTGATGTCAAATCAGAGTACCCAAAACAAACTATTGCAGAAATAGGCATACGTGTGTGGCGGTTATAGAAATGGGCAATCCCCATTACGAGGTGAGACTTCACAAGATTTCTTTTATATAGATATTACTGACCCCGTAGAGTTATTGAAGTGGCTGTTTTAACTTCGAAGTTCCCAAGAAAGTAAGGTCTCCAAAAAAAAGCAGATTAACAGGAAAAATGCTTGGCATTATTAAATACGCTCGAATTCTTCCTGGCTAATTTCTGAATCCAGTTGTTAGAAATATGGATGGAACGCTATTAGTTCTTAAGATAGCATAATTACAACAAAATAATTATGAATCTTTCCTGTGTATCAATAGTTGAGACCACACTTAGTTAATTTTCTTAATTTTTGAGTGAACAAATAAGCGCAAAGTACATTTGCGCGTAGATTACTTTGGTGTGAACTGAATAGCTATAAAGGACTGAATTATGTGTGGGATAGCGGGTTATGTTTGTAACTCGGAAACTTCTCCTGAAATACTAGGAGAGATGTTGGGTGCAATTGCACATCGAGGCCCTGATTCTAGAGCCGAATATCACGATGATTCTTATCATGCGGGAATGTGCAGACTTGCAATCAATGACCTTCATTTTGGTGGCCAGCCGCTTTTTAATCAAAATCGTACTGTATCGTTACTTTATAACGGAGAGATTTACAATTCTCCTCAGCTACGGGAAGAATTGAAACGCAAGGGTTACCAATTTAAAACTCAATCCGATGGTGAGGTGATTTGCCATCTTTATGATGACTGCGGAGATAAACTTTTTGAGCGGTTGGATGGCATGTTTGCTATAGCACTTTGGGATACAATCCGAAAGCGCCTGTTGTTGGCTCGAGACTTGGCTGGTGAGAAGCCGCTATATTATTCCAATCTGAGACAGAATGAAATAGTGTTTGCTTCCGAGATTAAGGCAATCAAACAGTTTCGGGGGTTAGATCTCACTCTCAATCGTCAGGCAATCTGGGACTTTCCTACATTCTTATGGATACCCGAGCCAGATACTATATTCGAAGAGATAAAGGCCATTCCAAGAGGGCATTTTTTGGTGGTTGATCGGGATGGGATATCGTTAATTAAATATCCTAACAAATTTAATACCACGCCATTGCCTTATACGCATGGTTCAGTTGTTCGGGAAACTAGACGAGTTGTATCTGAAGCAGTAAAGTCTAGGCTGTTATCGGATGTTCCAGTGGGAAGTTTCCTGAGTGGGGGTCTTGATAGTTCGATTGTTGCAGCATTGGCGACACGTGAGCTTGGAAGTATTGATACGTTTTCAGTTGGATTTGATCTGATGTCAGATCCATATCACGGTACAAGTGACGAATCCGAACTGGCTGCTAATTATGCAAAAAAACTGGGGAGCCGACATCACACAATTCGTGTGACTGCAGCCAGCTTTCGTGAAGATCTTGATCAGTTTGTCCATTTCGCCGATCAGCCATTTGGCGTTTCATCAGGTCTTGGGGTAATGACTGTTGCTCGCGCGGCTCGCGATGAGGGCATCAAGGTATTATTGAGTGGGGATTGCGCTGATGAATGCTTCGGAGGTTATTCTTGGTATTCCTATTTATCCTGTGCTAACACATCTCGAGTGCAATCCGGTCGTATATCGGCGAATCTCAACAAGCCTGTATCGTTTCAGAATTTCGGAATGGATTTGGTGCAAAGGTTAGATGCCTTGGCGGCTTATGATGCTCCAACTAGGGCGTGGGCTTGGCATTATTATGCTCATGAGAGTGAAAAAGCTGCTTTATTCTCGAAAGAATTCCAGGAAGGTCTTGTTTCCTCTATTCGCTATTTTCAGGCCTTTGACTCGTCATTAGAGTGGGCGCCTGAGGTTTTCATAGCGCAAGACCGGGATTTCTACATGCCTCAAGAAATGCTCCGTAAATTAGATAGAATGACGATGGCGTATTCTGTCGAAGGACGTGTTCCTTTTGCTTCGCCTTCAGTTATTTCTCATGCAGCTAAACTTTCCTACTCGCAAATGGTTCAAGGTAATATCCTTAAATGGTCTTTGCGCCAGGCCTTTTCCGATATTCTTCCAATTGAGGTGATTGAGCGACCAAAGCATGGCTTCAACATCCCTATAGATCATTGGTTAAAGGAGGAATGGAGCGATTTGCTTGATGAAGCATTTAGTGAGGATTCTGCTCTTAAGCGTTATGGGATTGTCGGAGATAAAGCTAGGAGTGTGGCTGATACCATGCTTAAAGACTCTGTACGTTTGAACGGACATACAGTTTTTTGTTATATTGTGCTAAATAGATGGCTTGAAAGAGTACAGTAAAAGTGGAAATCATCGCGGAAATCGGTCAGAACCATAATGGAGACATGGCCCTTGCACGGCAACTCATTCATTCCGCCAAGGAGAATGGCGCAGATGTTGCTAAATTTCAGTTGTATGACGCAAGAGCTTTATTCCCCAGAGATGGAAACGAATGGTTCGACTACAACTGTAGAACAGAGTTGAGCCGTGACCAGGTCGGGGAGCTAGCCGAAGAATGTCGACGAGTAGGTATTGAGTTTATGGCCTCAGTCTTTGATTTGGAGCGGATTGCTTGGCTGGAGGAGGTTGGAGTCAAGCGCCACAAGATTGCCTCCCGTTCCATATTTGACATTGCCTTGCTTGATGCTTTAGTTGCCACAGGAAAGCCATTGTTGGTCTCGCTTGGTATGTGGGGTAGTCCAGAGTTTCCGAAGATCAAGAATGCGAAAGATATAGGTTTTCTGTATTGTGTATCGAAGTACCCTACGCCACTGAGTGATTTGCATTTTTCCCAGGTAGACTTTGACATATATGCCGGATTCAGCGACCATACAATAGGTATCAATGCAGCAATCACAGCAATGGCGCGTGGTGCGTGCGTGATCGAAAAGCATTTCACTCTGGATAAGAAAATGTATGGCCCGGACCACGCGGGTAGTATGACGCCATATGAACTAGCTTCGATAAACGCTTTCAGAAATGATCTAAAGTTGTGCTTGTGAATTTCCCTCTAATTTCAGTGTATATCCCTTGCCGTAATTACGGCCGGTATCTAACTAAGGCAATCGAGAGCGTTTTACGTCAGACCTATGAAAACTGGGAGTTGATTGTTATTGATGACGCCTCGACTGACAACACTCAGGATGTGATGAAGTTTTACCGAGGCCATCCACAGATTTCTTTGCATCGTACTGATGGTATTGGTCTTCCCGCCGTGTGCAATTTTGCTATGAGTAGGGCGAAGGGGGATTTCGTCATCCGGTTAGACGGAGATGATGTATTCGACGACAACATTCTATTGGTGCTAGGAACCTATCTGATGCAGCACTCTGATGTGGCTCTGGTATTCCCTGATTATTATCTTGTGGATGACTTTGGCGAGATTTTTGCGCACGAAAAGAGGCAGTCTCTTTACAAGGATAATCATATGCTGGACATGCCGCCTAATGGCGCCTGTACACTGGTCCGAAAGAATGTGCTTGAGGAGTTGGGGGGCTATCGAGAAGACTTGGGTGCTCAAGACGGCTTCGATCTCTGGTCGCGTATTCGGGATAAGTACAAATCAGCAAACGTTAACTTGCCACTGTTCTATTATCGCCGCCATGGTGCCAATCTCACAACCAATACTAGCCGGATACTCGCAGCACGTCGCCAGATCAAGAAAGATGCTGTTCGCGAGAAACTCAACAGCTTTCTCCCGGTAATCGCAGTGATCCCATGTAGGCGTAATTATGATTTCGTTCCCGATTTGTGGCGGCGTGAGATCAATGGATTATCTTTGCTGGAAAGAGATATTGAGGTGTGCTTAGCTTCAGAAATGATTGATAGGGTAGTGGTAGCATGTGATAATCCCGATGCTGAGAATGTGGTACGGAAATACGATGATATTCGGCTCAGTTTCTACCTGCGTGATTCGAAAAGCACAATTCGGACGGCTAGCATCGTGCCGACATTAGAAAAAATCGCGCGATCTTTTGATCCCGATCTGAAGGGAATTACGGTATTACGCTATATTCAAACACCTTTCGTCACCACAGGCACCTTGGACGAAGCAGTTACATCCCTAGTTATGAACGAAGCAGAGAGCTCCTGCGGTGTTGAAGCGCTTAACACTAAACTGTTCCGTCGATCGCCGCATGGTCTTGAAGCGTTGAACCGCGAAAGTCAGATACATTCAGACTTTGATACAGTTTTTCGTGATTCAAGTACGTTCACTGCAGTGTTGAACCGTAACTTTATTCGTGGGACTCTTACAGGAGCGTCTGCAGTATATTTTGAAGTGTCTGCACCTGAGTGCTTTTTTATTGATTCTGAACAGGACTTCAAGATCGCCAAAATACTGGCTAATCAGCATGAATGAGGGGCTAATTGGCCGTGTTGGCGTTGTGGTCGCAGCTCGTATGGGTTCCAGTCGCTTGCCTGGAAAGGCGTTACTTGAATTAGGTGGGTTACCGATGATCCTCTTTCTTCTTGAGCGCATCCGAGCTATGCGTGAGGCAAGCTTAATTATTTTTGCTACAACAACTTTGACGCAAGATGATGAATTGGCGCGTGTGGTGGGTGATGCAAGATTTCCCGTTTTTCGCGGAGCGAATGAGGATGTCGTTGCGCGATATATTGATGTGGCACAAGCGTATGGACTAGATTATGTTGTGCGCATTACTGGCGATTGCCCATTTGTGGACGCTGAAACGCTAGACTACTGCTTGATTTCTGCTCGCCTACAAGCCCCTTTTGATCTCGCCTCAACCAAAGGACGATTCCCTGTTGGTATCGATTATGAAATCTATAAAGCTTCAGTGATGGCAGAGTTGCATGCGAGTGGCAAGCTCGACCCCACTGACTGCGAACACCTCACATTGTTCATGTACAAGCATCCTGATTTCTTCAGATTTGCTGTCCTCGAGCCGCGTCCTGACTGGCGTAGTAATATGAGATTCACGGTTGATACGCCTCATGATTACCGGCAAGCTCAGGAGATCGTCAGGCGATTAGGGCGGAATAATTTCACAATATCCGAGCTTATTGGCAAGAGAGAAAAATGAGAACTGACTTTTCAAAGACTTCTGCTGACGTTGCATTGGAAGCGGATGCCTGGCAATCTCATGACAAGGCATTGTTACGGCATCAACGAGTGGTGGCCAAGTATTTACTGGATACGCCTCCTCGTGACAGTTGCCTATTATGCGAAAAAAACCTCCAAGGAGTAACTACATACCGGCATCGTGAGACTGATTATGTCTTCTGCGGATGTTGTGGGCATCTGCAGACGAAGTCACAGTTGCCTACAGGATACCCCCATATTTTTGCTGGAAAGGGTTTTGAAGCCATCTATCCGCTACTAGATGAGGAGGCATATGCTTCCCGGCGCGACCGGATTTATGCCCCAAAACTAGAGTGGGCTTTATCCTGCATGGAGGAGGTGGGTATCAAGCAGGATATATCCCTTAAATCGAATTGGATGGAGATTGGTTGTGGGGCGGGGTATTTCCTCAACGCCCTTCTTGCTCGAGGGGTGCAGAATGTGTATGGCGTGGACGAGAATCCAAGCTTAGTAGAAGTCGCCAACGAACGTTGTGGCGGTCGCTACGCCAGAGTGACGCAGAATTTATTCGCGGAAGTTGAGGCTAGTG
>JACCDV010429521.1_pt1 | contig 18959 bp, 18 predicted proteins | sample 7446131 | NCBI WGS metagenome assembly JACCDV01 (sample SAMN15323448, study PRJNA562643) | freshwater metagenome | isolation source: river surface water | place: USA:Blue River Watershed | collected 2017-08-17 | reverse complement strand
CTGGCGGCCAGCAGCCCGGCCTTTGGCCACGGCAGTGGCGACTTCCAGCAGGCCTTCATCGCACAGCGGCTGGCCCCGCTGGAGGCGGGCAAAAGCATGGCCGAGGTGGCGGCGGGCCTGATCCCCAGCATGGTGGCACCTGGCTACCAGGGGCCGGGGCTGGCGCAGGCCATGGCCTGCATGGGCTCCATCACGCCCTCGGCCTACAAGGCGGCGCTGGGGGCGCTGGTGCGCTTCGAGCAACGCGCGGCCCTGCCCACCATCACCGTGCCGACGCTGTGCATCGCTGGCGAGCACGACCGCACCGCCTCGCCAACGGTGGTGCAGCGCATGGCCGAGAAGATCCCCAACGCCCAATACCAATGCCTGCCCGGCGCAGGCCACCTGTTGACCTTTGAGCAACCCGGGCGCTTTGCCGAGGCGCTGCTGCCCTTTTTGCGGAGCATTCCATGACCGACACTGCCATTGCACATGAACCCATGCCCATCTGTGGCGACGATTACCCGCTGAGCGAGAAGCAGCACAAGCTGATGGCGCTGGCGCGCCAACTGGGGCGCGAAAAATTTGCAGGCCGCGCCGCGCAGCTCGACCGCGATGCGCAGTTCCCGTTTGCCAACTACGAGGACATGCGCCAGGCGGGCCTGCTCGGCCTGTGCGTGCCCGAGACCCATGGCGGCCACGGCGCCGACTACGCGACCTATGCCCTGGTCTCGGCCGAGATCGGCCGCTACTGCGGCGCCACGGCCCTGACCTTCAACATGCATGTCTGCACCACGCTCTGGAGCGGCCTGCTCTCCGAAGACCTGGAGATGACACCCGAGCAGCGCGAGCGGCACCGCGAGCACCAGAAGGTGCACTTTGCCCGCGTGGTGAAAGACGGTGCCATCTATGCGCAGCCCTTCTCCGAAGGGGGCGCGGCCGCGGCGGGCGCACAGCCCTTTGGCACCACCGCCGTCAAGGTGGACGGCGGCTGGAAGGTCAGCGGCAAGAAGATCTTTGCCTCGCTCTCGGACGCAGCCGATTTCTTTGGCGTGCTGTGCACCGAGAAGAAAGAGGGCGCCGACCTGTCACGCCGGGACACCCTCTACCTGGCCATCCCGCGCACCGCGCCAGGCCTCACCGTCGAGGGCGACTGGGACCCGCTGGGCATGCGCGCCACCGTCTCGCGCAACCTGGTGTTCAAGGACGTGTTCGTGCCCGATGAGGCCGCCCTCATGCCGCAGGGCCTGTACTTCCAGGCGGCCAGCCGCTGGCCGCACATGTTCATGACCCTCTCGCCAACCTACATGGGCATCGCCCAGGCGGCATACGACTTCACCGTGGCCTACCTGCGTGGCGAGATCCCGGGCACCGGCCCCGTCAAGCGCCGCCAGTTCGCCACCAAGCAAATCGCGGTGGCCGAGATGTTCATCAAGCTCGAGCAGACCCGCAACCTCTTCCTGCGCGCCATCGAGGACGCCCGGGTCGACCCCAGCAAGTCCACCCGCCTGCGCGCCTATGCGGCGCAATACACCATCATGGAAAACGCGCAGGACATCGCGCGCCTGGCGATCCGCACCTGCGGCGGCCAATCCATGCTCAAGAGCCTGCCGCTCGAACGCCTGTACCGGGATGCCCGCTGCGGTGCGCTGATGCTGCCCTGGACGGCCGAGCTGTGCATGGACCGCATCGGCCGCGAGGCACTGTACGAACCCGGCGAAAAAGACGAGTGATGACGGGCAAAGAAAGCAGCCTGATTGCGGCACGTTTTGCGCAGCTGGCGCAGGCGCATGGCACGCAGCCGGCCATCACCTTTCGTGGCGACGCGCACAAGCCTGGCCACACCCTGGCTTATGACTTCGGCAAATTCTGGCGGCGCGTCGAACGTGTCACAGGACACCTGCAGTCGAGCTGGGGCGTGCAAGCGGGCGACCGCGTGGCCTGGCTGGGCTTGAACCACGAACTGCAGCTGGTCATGCTGGTGGCCTGTGCCCGGCTGGGCGCCATCTTCCTGCCGCTGAACTTCCGGCTGGCGGTGCCCGAGCTGCAGCAGGTGGTCAGCGATGCACACCCTCGCCTGCTGGTGCATGACACACCCCATGCCCCAGCGGCCCAGTCTCTGCAATGCGACCGCTTGCAGCACACCCACCACGACACCTTGATCGCCGACGCCTCGCCGCGTGGCCAGGCCCTGCCCGCAGTGCATGGCGAGCTGCCGCTGCTGCTGGTCTACACCTCGGGCACCACAGGGGTGGCCAAGGGCGCGGTGCACACACAGGCGGCCTTGCTCGCCAATGCGCGGGCCAGCCAGTGGGCACATGCATTTGTGCCGGGTGACAAGGTGCTCTCCACACTGCCCATGTTCCATGTGGGCGGGCTGTGCATCCAGACCTTGCCAGCCTTGCTGGCAGGCGTCGAGGTGGTGTTGCACCCACGCTTCGAACCGGGCGCCTGGCTGGCCGAAATGCACACCAGCCATCCCACGCTGTCGCTGCTGGTGCCGGCCACCATGCGCGCCCTGTTTGACCACCCGCAGTGGGCAGACACCCCGCTGTCGGGGCTGCGCGGCATCATGACGGGCTCATCGACCGTGCCAAGGGACTATTTGCAGACCCTGCACGCGCGTGGCGTGCCGGTGGGGCAGGTGTACGGCACCACCGAGACCGGCCCCGTTTCCATCGTGCTGCGTCTGACTGAGGCGATGGCACATGAGGGTGCTGCGGGCTGGCCTCATCCCGATGCCAAGGTCAGGCTGATCGACACCCAAGGCCAGGAAGTGGGGCCCGGTGAAACCGGCGAGGTCTGCATCCGCGCCCCCAACCTGATGCGTGGCTACTGGCGCGCGGGCGGGGAGCCCGGCCTCGGCCTGCAGGACGGGTGGTTCCACTCGGGCGACCTGGGCCAGTGTGACCACAACGGCTGCATCACCATCGTCGGCCGCAGCAAGGACATGGTCATCTCGGGCGGTGAGAACATCTACCCGGCCGAAATCGAAAACCTGCTGGTGACCTTGCCGGGCGTGGCCGAATGCGCGGTGGTCGGCCTGCCCGATGCGCGCTGGGGCGAGGTGCCGGTGGCGGTGCTGGTGCGCGCCCCCGGGGCGCAGGGGCAAGCCCTGAGCGAGGACAGTGTGCTGGCCCACCTGCATACACGGATTGCCCGCTTCAAGCTGCCCCGGCGGGTGGTATTTGAAGACAGCCTGCCCAAGAGCGCGCTGGGCAAGGTGCAAAAGCCCCATCTGCAGGCCCAGCTGCAGGCCCGCATGACCGGCCAATAGCCGGACGACCGACCCCGAAAAAACCCTTAAAGACGCGCCCGAGTGACAGCGCGGTGGCGCGGTGCTGGCATCATGGTGCACCACACCCACAGGAGACCTCGATGCGACACACCAACCGCCGCGCCAGCCTCATGGCCCTGGCCCTTTGTGCCCTGGGTTTCAGCACCCCCTGGGCCCACGCCCAGTCGGCCTGGCCAAACAAGCCGGTCAAGATCGTCGTGCCCTTTGCGCCTGGCGGAACCACCGACATCCTCGCGCGGGCCATTGCGCCCGACCTCTCCAAGGCCTTTGGCCAGCAGTTCGTGATCGAGAACAAGGCCGGTGCCGGCGGAAATCTGGGGGCCGAACAGGTGGCCAAGTCGCCCGGCGACGGCTACACCCTGCTGATGGGCACGGTGGGCACCCACGGCATCAACCGGGCCCTGTACGCCAGGCTGCCCTACGACCCGTTCAAGGATTTCGTGCCCATCACGCTGGTGGCAGGGGTGCCCAATGTGATGGTGGTCAATGCGGAATTCGCGGCCACACACAAGATCAATTCCGTGCCCGACTTCATCAAGTACGCCAGGGCCAACCCCGGCAAGCTCAATATGGCCTCCAGTGGCAACGGTACGTCCATCCACCTGGCTGGCGAGCTCTTCAAGAGCATGACCGGCACCTTCATGACACACATTCCCTACCGGGGCTCGGGGCCGGCGCTGCTGGATTTGGCAGGCGGCAACATGCAGGTGATGTTCGACAACCTGCCCTCGGCCATGCAGCTGATCAAGGCCGGCAAGATCAAGGCCCTGGCAGTGACCAGCAGCCAGCGCTCGGCCGCCCTGCCGGAGGCGCCCACGGTGGAAGAAGCGGGCAACCTCAAGGGCTTTGAGGCCAGCAGCTGGTTTGGCCTGCTGGCCCCGGCCGGCACACCGCCCGATGTGGTCAACCGCATCCAGCAGGAAGTGGCCAAGTCCCTGGCCACTCCGGCGCTCAAGGAACGCCTGGCTGCGCTGGGCGCGATCCCGAGCGGCAACACGCCGGCCCAGTTCGCCGCCCTGATCGAGGCCGAACACAAGAAATGGGCCGAGGTGGTGAAGGTCTCCGGCGCCAAGGTCGACTGATGGCCTGGTTCGACGGCTTCGAGCGCCACACCCTCAGCCTGGGCGGCCTGCCGGTCACCTTCCGGCGCTCGGCCGACTGGAACAGCGACAAGCCGGTGCTGGTGCTGCTGCACGGCTTTCCGCAGACGCATGTGCTGTGGCACCGTGTGGCGCAGCGACTCCAGGACCACTGCCGCATCGTCATGCCGGACCTGCGCGGCTACGGCGATTCGTCACACGCCATGGGCGACCCCGACCATGCGCACTACAGCAAGCGGGCCATGGCGCGTGAAGTCGTCGACCTGCTCGACCACCTGGGCGTGCAGGACTTTTTCCTCTGTGGTCACGACCGCGGCGGCCGCGTGGCGCACCGACTGGCGCTGGACCACCCGGCGCGCGTCAACAAGCTGTGTGTGATTGACATCGCGCCCACGCTCGACATGTACGGCGCCACCGACTTTGATTTTGCGCGGGCCTATTACCACTGGTTCCACCTGATCCAGCCCGCGCCGCTGCCCGAGCAGATGATTGCCGGCAACGCCAAGGCCTACCTGCATGCCAAGCTGGGCGGCTGGGGCAGCCAGGGGCTGGGCTACATCGAGCCCGAAGCGCTGGCCGAATACGAGCGCTGCTTTTGCAACCCGGCACCCAATGCGGGCGGCCTGCCGGCCGCCATCCATTCGGCCTGCGAGGACTACCGCGCCAGCGCCGGGATCGACCTCGACCACGACCGCGAGAGCCGCGCGCGTGGCCAGAAGATCGCATGCGACACGCTGGTGCTGTGGGGCGAACGCGGCGTGGTCAACCGCCTGTTCAGACCCCTCGAACTCTGGCAGGCGCAATGCGCCGGCAGGGTGTCCGGTCAGGCGGTACCGGCCGGGCACTTCATCCCCGAAGAGCTGCCGGAGCTGACGGCGCAGGCATTGTCCCAATTCATGCGCTGATCGCTGCCTCACGACACCAGCCGTTCTCGCTCGCCAGTGGGCGTCGTCCTGCGCAGACCCCTCTTTGCGCCATCAGCGTCGCCCTTTGCTTCGGCTGCGCCGGGTCGGCGGATCGAAGTCGCCAGCCTTGCCTCTGAGCCAGTCGATGCATCTGGCCATGTGCAAGTGAGCCTCGAACATCACAGCACCTTGGGACAATGATTGCAAGGGGTTTGCATTGGCTGTAGCCGCCAATCCGGATGGGGTTGAACTGCCCGCTCAGCGAAGCACCATGACGGTTTGATCCGCTGCGATACGGACCTTGACTTCCACCAGCTCGCCGCCGACGCGCAGTGGAGGGTAGCCCATGCCAACGACCTCCAGACGGCCAGGCTTGGCAGCTGGCACCGGTGATTTGGGCTTGGTTGTTGATCCGTCCGCCGCAGCCAGAGGCCTGTTCCCCTCGCACACCGACAGCAAGGCGGGCTCGGTGATTTCCAGGGTCCGCACTGTGTCAAGGTCTGCTTTGGCAGAGCCGGACACCGGCTTGCCTGCGCTGTCCAAGAGGGCAATGGCATGGAGTTTCGGAGCCCACTGGCCGGCGCTGTCCAGGCGACCTGCGGTGATGCATGCGACATCTCTGGCCTGTGCGATGGGGAACTGAGAAAGCAAGCAAAGCAGCACAAGACCACAAGGCTTGCGGACAATTCGGTATGCCATGGCCGTACAGTACTGGATGAGGTGCAGCATGCGCAGAGACTCCATTCAAAGTTTCAGAAGCGGCGCGCGAGCATGACCGCCGCACAAGACCCCCACTCGACGGCCTTGCACCATGCGCGCAAAATCATACCTGGCTTCACGCCGAGCAGGGCAGCGGCTTCGTCTCGGTGGTGCAGCTCATCGGCCTGGCATCGGACCAGCAGCGGCAGCAAGCGATCTGGCCCGCCCCGCGCGCAAAGATGGTCAATCTGCTGTTGGTAATGCCGATCGACAAAGGTCTCCACCGCAGCGATGGTGGCGTACACCGCACGCCGACCGAACAGCGCCGGCAACGCACCCGTCAACCAGCCGGCCAGGCGCCAAGGCCCCAGCAGCCGGCTTTGCTGAGAGGCCGGCAGCCATTGGGCAATGTCTGCCAGGTGAACGTTTTCGGTGACCCCATGGGCTTTGGCAAATGTGCGCAGCGCATCATCACCACGCCAGCCGGCCACGGCCTCAATGCCTTTGTAGATCCACACTGCCCCCGTCTCGCCCGCATGGTCAGACCGGAGTTCACGCAGCATGTGCAGAGACAAGGGTTGTGTCACAAGCATTTGTGTCTCATCTGCCCAGCACCATGGCATCGATGGCGCGCATCTCGCCAGGGTGGCCAAGGGCCAAGGCACGCTCAATGTCGGAGCAGAACCTGTCGTTCCGCACCGTCAGACACCGCAGCACTTTTTGAACTTCTTCCCGCTGCCGCAGCTGCACGGGTCATTGCGGCCGGGTGTGGCGTCCTTGATGACCTGCTGCACGCGCGGGCCGATGTTGCGCCAGATTTCGCGCAGGTCGTAGACCGCCCACAGGGCTTCACCGTAGGCATTCAGGCGGTTTTCGCTCACGCTCGGCGGGCCATCCTCGCCAAAGGCCGACAGCGTGGCCTCGTCGGTGTCGTCTTCGGTCAGGGCCACGATGGCCTGCAGTGACAGGTCGTGCCATTTGGCAGCGTCCTTGTCCTTGGGGGCCTCCCATTCCTCGGGCCAGCTCTCGATGGCATACATGAAGCCCAACGCCCAGACCTGCGCAAAGGAAGGAATGTCTTCACCTTCGATCTCCTGGCGCTCTTCGGGCGGCAACGAGGCGATGGCGCCACGCACGTCCATGACCTCGGGGGCATAGGCCTTGTCCTCGTCAAGCGCCTGCACCTCGGTGTCCAGCGCCACACGAACTTCTTCCAAACGGCGGGTCCACAGGACCATGAATTGTTCGCGCTGCGCATCGCTGGCAAACGCGCCGCCTTCGTCCAGCCCCAGCAGCACCGGCAGCCATTCGTCAGCGCCAATGCGGCGGCGGCAGCACACGAGTGCGGCCAGAAAGCCCTCGCAGAATTCCCATTGCGGGGTTTCGTCATGGCGGGTGCGCAGTTCGTCAAGGATGTCGTCGAGCGCGTCGAAATCGTTGGCCTGCAGGCCGGTCGTTGGGGTCATGGGAGCGTTTCCAGAAGGGACGGGTTGAGGACCACGCCGCAGCGGGCCAGACGGTTTTTCATGCACAGCACCTGCGCGTCCTTGCTGTACAAATCGGCGCCGTGCTGCACGGCCAGGTCGATGAATTTCTGGTCATCGATGTCCTTGCAGGTGCAGGGCGCCTTGGGGGCCTCGGGCTGCAGCAGGGCATGCCGGTCAAAGTGGCCAAGTACAGCCTCTGGCGTGCTCGGCCGGGCCGCCAGACGCCGCGCAATGTGCGGGTAGTCCAACACCCGCGCCAGCTCTTCGCGCATGGCCGGGGTGGCCAGCCAGCGTGCAGCCCCGGTGGCCAGCAGCGTCCGCAAAGGCTGGCTGTGCGGATCGTCGAACACCCACAGGTCCAGGACGATGTTGGTGTCAAGGACGAGGGCATTCATGGCTTGGCGGCATCCTCGCGGCGCGCGCTGCCGGCCACCAGATCAAAACGGAAGAGGCGGCATTCGATCGGCCCGTTCCACATGGGCACGCGACGCGACTCCTTCAGGCGCATGCGGCCGGGCAGCTTGAGGTCGGGCGTGAGCATCCAGGCGCTCCAGCCGGCAAAGTGTTTCTTCCAGTGGGCCGAGAGCTGCAGAAAGAAGTCACCGCCATCGTCGGTCTGCACCTGTTCGCGGTGTTCGCGCGGCTGGCCGGTGCGCGCTGCCGCGAGCAGGCCGGGCACGAAATGCTCGCGCCCCCGGCCGGCCACACCGGCGGCTGCAATCCGCTCGCCATAGGGCGGGTTGAGCAACATGATGCCGGGCACCTCGCTGGGCGGCATTCGCTGCAGCGCATCGCCGCCGCGCAGCTGCAGCGCGCGCGCCACCCCCGCGCGTTCTGCATTGCGCTGGGCAAAGTCGACCATGCGGTGTGCCACATCGCTGCCGAACACCGCCGTGGTGGGGGCGTGCTCCATGGCGCGCGCTTCTTCCTTGAGGCCTTGCCAGACATGGGCCTGGTAAGGCAGCAGCTTCTCGAAGCCGAAGCTGCGCTGGCTGCCCGCCGCGATGCCGCAGGCGATCTGCGCGGCCTCGATCGGTATGGTGCCGCTGCCACAGCAGGGGTCATACAGGGGCACACTGGCGTCCCAGCCGCTGGCGGCGATCATGGCGGCGGCCAGGGTTTCCTTGAGCGGCGCATCGCCCTTGTCGGTGCGCCAGCCGCGCTTGAACAGGGGCTCGCCCGAGGTGTCGATGTAGAGCGTGAGGTGGTCGCGTGTGAGGTGTGCGTAGATGCGGGCGTCGGGCCACTGGGTCTCCACGCTGGGGCGTTCGCCGCGCTTGGCGCGGAAGCGGTCGGCCACCGCATCCTTGATCTTCAGCGCGGCGAAGTTCAGGCTCTTGAGCGGACTGTGCTGCGCGGTGATCTCGATCTTGAAGGTCTGTTGGGTGGTGAACCAGATTTCCCAGGCCACACTGCTGGCTGCCTCGTACAGGTCGGACTCGCTGCGGTAGGGCGTGTGCGAGAGCTGCACCAGCACCCGTTGGGCCAGGCGGCTGTGCAGGTTCAGGCGCATGGCGTCGCGCCAGCTGGCGTTGACCACCACGCCCCCCCGGCCAGTCAGCAGGTCATGGCCGGTCAGGCCAGTGAGCTGGTGCACCTCGTCGGCCAGGAATTCCTCGACACCTGCAGCACAGGGCAGGAACAGTTGCAATGCGTTCACTTTGGGGTACTCAGAGGGTTTTGCGCAGGTTGGCGGGCGCGATCTTGAGCGCCTCGCGGTACTTGGCCACCGTACGGCGGGCGCAGTCGATGCCCTGCTCCTTGAGCATGTCGGAGATCTGGTTGTCCGACAGCGGCTTTTGCGGGTTTTCAGCGGCCACGAACTGCTTGATGAGGGCCCGCACGGCCGTGCTCGATGCGGCGCTGCCACTGTCGGTGCCCAGACCCGAGCCAAAAAAGTACTTGAGCTCGAAGGTGCCCTGGGGCGTGCTCATGTATTTGGCGGTGGTGACGCGGCTGATGGTGGACTCGTGCATGCCCAGCTCGTCGGCAATCTCCCGCAGCACCAGCGGACGCATGGCCAGCTCGCCGTGGACCAGGAAGCTCTTCTGGCGCTCGACAATGGCACCGGAGACCCGCAGGATGGTGTCAAAGCGCTGCTGGATGTTCTTGATGAACCAGCGTGCCTCCTGCAGGCGCTGCTGCAGGCCGGCGGCGCTGTCGCCCTTGCTGCCGCGCAAGGCATTGGCATAGATGTCGTGCACCCGCAGCTTGGGCATCACATCGGGGTTGAGCTGCACCCTGAACTGCGGCGCGGTGCCGCGCCGCAACGGGGTCACGATGACGTCGGGCACGATGATGTTCTGTTCGGCCTGCACAAAGCGCCGCCCGGGCTTGGGCTCTAGCCGGGCCACGAACTGCAGGGCGGCGCGCAGCTCGGCGTCGCCCAGGCCAGTCAGGGCCATCAGCCGCTTGATGTCGCGCTTGGCCAGCAGTTCCATGGGCTGGGCGCACACCAGCAGGGCGTGCTCGGCCACCGGATCGCCGGGCCGGCGCTGCAGCCAGTCATGGCATTGCAGCTGCAGGCATTCGCCCAGGTGCCTCGCCCCCACGCCGGCCGGCTCGAGCGACTGCAGCAGCCGCAGCGCCACCGTGAAGCGGTGCACCAGCTCATCGAGCTGCTCCAGATCGTCGCTGCCGCCCAGGCTCACGGCCAGGTCTTCAAGGCTGTCTTCGAGGTAGCCGTCGTCGTTCAGCGAGCCGATCAGGAACTGCAGCGCGGCGCGGTCCAGCGGCGAGAGCCGCAGGGACAATGCCTGGCGCAGCAGGTGCTCGTCGAGCGAGCCCAGGCTGCGGGCCAGCTCGACCGCATCGGCCGTCTCTTCCTCGTTGTTGCTGGAGCGGGCCTTGGCCTCGCCACCCCATTCGTCTTCGTGCGGAGCCATGTCCATGCTGCCGTCGCCGTCCCAGCTCTCGGCCACACCTTCGACCGCTTCGTCACGGAACTCCGACGCCTCATCGGAGGCCGCTGTCTCCTGCGCCGCCTCGCTGACGCGGTCGCCCAGGCTCACGCGCGCATCCAGAGTGGCCAGGCCCATCGCCTCCGCAGGCGCATCTTCCTCTGCCCGCTCCAGGAACGGGTTGTCGTCGAGCATCTGGTCGATTTCCTGCGACAGCTCCAGGGTGGAGAGCTGGAGCAGGCGGATGGATTGCTGCAGCTGGGGCGTGAGCGCCAGGTGCTGCGACATCTTCAGCGAAAGGCTGGGTTTCATGCCTTCACATCCTGAAGTGTTCGCCCAGGTAGACCCTTCGCACGTCCGGGTTCTCGATGATGACCTCGGGTGTGCCCTGCGCCAGCACGCGGCCATCGCTGATGATGTAGGCGTGGTCACAGATGCCCAGTGTTTCGCGGACATTGTGGTCGGTGATCAGCACGCCTATGCCGCGCTGCTTGAGGAAAGCGATGATGCGCTGGATCTCGATCACCGCGATCGGATCGATGCCGGCAAAGGGCTCGTCCAGCAGGATGAAGCGGGGCTGGGAGGCCAGTGCGCGTGCGATTTCCACGCGCCGCCGCTCGCCACCGGAGAGGGCCAGCGCTGGCGAGTCGCGCAGGTGGTCCACGCGCAGGTCCGTGAGCAGATGCTCGAGCTGCTGCTCGATCGCCGAAGGGGTCAGCGCAAGACCTGCATCGTCATGCTGCAACTCCAGGATGGCACGCACATTGTCGGCCACCGAGAGCTTGCGGAACACCGAGGCCTCCTGCGGCAGGTAGGACAGTCCCAGCCTTGCACGCTGGTGCATGGGTGAACGCGTCACGTCCTGGCCATCGATCAGGATCTGACCACCATCGGCGCGCACCAGGCCGACGATCATGTAGAAGGAGGTGGTCTTGCCGGCGCCATTGGGGCCGAGCAGGCCCACCACTTCGCCCTTGTCGACCTTCATCGAGACATCGTGCACCACCTTGCGGCTGCCGTAGGCCTTGCGCAGGTGACGGGCCTCCAGGCAGGATGCCATGCTCACGGCCGGGCCTTCTGGACTTCAGGGCTGCTGCGCAGCTCTGTTTGCGGCGCCCGCGGGGCCGAGGCCTCGACCTTGGGAGCCAGCACCGCCCGCACACGCGGGCGTCCCGCCCCACCCTCCTGCAACCGGCCATCGACGTTGAGGATTTCAGTGCTGTTGTTGTAGACGATGCGCTGGCCTTCAAGCCGGTCGGCGGTGGCGCCGTTGCGCAGGATGCGGGCCTCGGCCCGATCGGTCAGCGTCATCAGGTCCTGGCGGCTGTCATAGACCGCCTGCACTGCCTCGCCTTCAATGAATTCGTCGAGCCCTTCGCGCTTTTGTCTGAAGAACACCCGTTGACCGGGTTCGGCCCAGAAATGCACCAGTTGCTGGCCCTGGGCATCCTGCTGCACCTGCATGCGGGCCGCGCGCATGAGCAGGGTACCCTTGACCGCCTGCACCTGGCCGGTGAGTACGGTCAGTTGCCGCCCTTCATCGTGCTGCATGCGGTCGGCCTCCACCTGCATCGGCTTGAACCGGTCCGCCCGCTCCGCCCGAGCCACCCCGGCCTGCACCAGACACAGGGCAGCGATCGGAATGAGGAGGAAAAACTTCATGGGGCACGAATCTTGCTGTTGCCCGCATTGTAGGTGCTCGCCATGCGGCCAAGGCGGCCGGGAACGAAAAAAAGCCCGCAGTGCGCTGCGGGCAGATGGAGCAGGGGCAAGCGGCTCAGCGCGCGGCGCGGGACTGGGCCAACAGCGACTCGGCCACCTTGAGGGCGCGCTCCATGCTGCCGGCCAGCGAGCCGTCGGTGTAGAAACGGCCCGCAATCCCCAGCGAAGGCACGCCTTCGACACGGAACTCGTTTTGCAGTTGCACCGCCCTTTTGACCTTGCCGGCCACACCGAAGGATTTGTAGGTGTCGGCGAATTTCTTGCCGTCCACGCCCTGCTTCTCGACCCAGGCCTGGATGAGGGCTTCGGTGTTGAGCGGCAGGCGCTCGACATGGATGGCATGGAACACCTTGGCGTGCACGGTCTCGATCAGGTCCATGGCCTCGAGGGTGTAGTACAGGCGCTGCTGGGGAACAAAATCGTCGCGAAAGGCCACGGGCACGCGGCGCACCACCACGTCTTTGGGGGCGCTCCTGATCCACTGCACAAAAGTCGGCTCGAAGGCGTTGCAATGCGGGCAGCTGTACCAGAAGAATTCAACCAGTTCGACCTTGCCCGGCCCGACGTCGGTGGCCAGGGGGCGCTCAAGCGTCAGGTAATCCTTGCCGGCACGAAAGGCCTGCTGCGCCCAGGTCAGGGACTGGCCCAGCGCGCTGCAAACGGCCAGCAGGCCAGTGGCAAATGAACGGCGTTTCATGTCAGGACTCCTTGGGGTTCAGCGCTGGATGCGCACAATGGTGTTCTCGAACTGGGCACTCTCGAGCCGGGCATGCAGGCGCTCGGCCACCGCCTTGTCATCGAACGGGCCCAGGCGCACACGGTAGACGATCCGGCCAGCCTGTTCGCGCTCGGAAATCCGGGCATCCAGGCCCAGAAGGGCCATCTTGGCTTTCTGGCTGTCGGCCTCGGCCTGGCTGCGGTAGGCACCCACCTGGACAAAATACTGGAAAGGCTCGGTCCCTGCATCAGGTGCACTGACGGCCGTCCTGGACTTGGCCAGATCCGCCAGCGGATCGGCATTGACGGCCGGCTTGATTTCCTTGCGCGGCGCCTCGAGCGCCCCCTGCAGGGCGGGGGCCGAGGCAGGTGCGGAAGCAGGATCGGCGGGAACCGAGGCCGGGGCCTTGGGCTGGAGCACACCGTTGGGGTTCCAGTCCTTGTTCTTCTGGCTCTCCATCGCATCCTGGTCGGGGCTGCGTGTCTGGTTCTTGTTGGAAAAGGGCGTCGGCACCTTGGTCACGTACATGGCCACGCCCAACGCCACCGCCAGGCCAATGACCAGGCCAAGGATGAAGCCCAAAAAAGTTCCGCCGTGCTGGCGCTGTGCTGTGTTCATGTCATGCATCACATCTTGGTCGGTGCCGTGACGCCCAGCACCTTCAGGCCATTGTGCAGTACCTGAGCGGTGGCAGCCACCAGCGCCAGCCGGGCCATGCGCACCGGCACGTCCTCAACCAGGATGCGCTCTGCATCGTAGTAGGAGTGGTAGAGGGAGGCCAGCTCACGCAGGTAGAAGGTAACGTCGTGCGGCGCAAAGTCCTGTGCGGCATCGCTCAGCATTTGCGGGTATTGCGCCAGCTTGAGCATCAGGGCCTGGGCCTGCGGCCCTTGCAGCGGCGAGAGGTCGGTCTGGCCCAGCGAGGCCATTGCCCCCCCCTGCTCCCTGAAAGTGGCCAGCACCGAGCAGATGCGGGCATGGGCGTACTGCACGTAATACACCGGGTTGTCGTTGTTCTGCGCCAGCGCCAGGTCGATGTCGAAAACGTATTCGGTGTCGGGCTTGCGGCTGAGCAGGAAAAACCGCACCGCGTCCTTGCTGGTCCAGTCAATCAGGTCGCGCAGCGTGACATAGCTGCCCGCGCGCTTGGAGATCTTGACCTCCTCGCCACCGCGCATGACGCGCACCATGGTGTGCAGAACGTAGTCCGGATAGCCGGCCGGAATGCCGGTTTCGGACGCCTGCAGGCCAGCGCGCACACGGGCGATGGTGCCGTGGTGGTCGGTGCCCTGGATGTTGACCACGCGGCTGAAGCCCCGCTTGAACTTCTGGATGTGGTAGGCCACATCGGGGACAAAGTAGGTGTAGCTGCCGTCGGACTTGCGCATCACGCGGTCCTTGTCGTCACCGTAGTCGGTCGACTTGAGCCAGAGCGCGCCGTCCTGTTCGTAGGTCTTGCCGTTGGCAATCAGGCGCTGCACGGTGGCGTCCACATGGCCATCTGTGTAGAGGCTGGACTCGAGGTAATAGTTGTCGAACCTGACTTCAAAGGCACGCAGGTCCAGGTCCTGCTCGTGGCGCAGGTAGGCCACGGCGAACTGGCGGATGCCATCGAGGTCGTTGACATCGCCGCTGGCGGTGAATTCGCGGTCGTCCGATCGCACCGTCTTTCTGGCCAGAAAATCGTTGGCGATGTCCTGGATGTAGTCGCCGTTGTAAGCCGCCTCGGGCCAGGCGGCATCGCCGGGCTTGACGCCCTGGGCACGCAGCTGGGTCGACTGCGCCAGGGTACCGATCTGCACGCCGGCATCGTTGTAATAGAACTCGCGGTAAACCTGCAGGCCCTGTGTGGCCAGCAGGTTGCAGATCGCGTCTCCCAGCGCCGCCTGCCGGCCGTGGCCTACATGCAGGGGGCCGGTCGGGTTGGCCGAGACGAACTCAACCAGCACCCGCTTGCCCGTGTCCGCCTGCTGACCGAAGGCCGCACCGGCCTGCAGCACCTCGGCCACAATGGCCTGCTTGGCCGCGTCTTTCAGGCGGATGTTGATGAAGCCGGGGCCGGCCAGTTCGATGGTCTCCACCCAGCGCTGGAAGGCTGGCGTGGCCAGCAGCGAACCGCGCAGGGCTTCACCGAGCTGCCGTGGGTTTTGCTGGAGGGCCTTGGCCAGTTGCATGGCCGCCGTGCAGGCCAGATCGCCATGGGCGGCCACTTTGGGCGATTCGAAAGCCGCGCGCGCGCCGGCCCCTGGCTGAAGCTTTTCCAGCTCGTCGGCGAGCGCCGTGAGCAATTCGTGTTTGGCATTGAGCATCGGGCGATTTTACGGGGGTGGCGCGTGGGCAAAGAATGTCGTAGGCTGGCGTTGCCCGCACCGTACGGGCGGGTTATTTCAACCATTTCAGGGAGACACACATGAAAACCACCCTTGCCGCCGCGCTGATGGGCATCGCCTTGTGGCCGTTCGGCGCCAGCGCCACCAACAAGCCAGCCGCAGATCCGCCGGCTCAGCAAAACCGCATGAAGACCTGCAACGCCGAAGCCAAGGCCAAAAGCCTCAAGGGCGACGAGCGCAAGGCCTTCATGTCGCAATGCCTGAAGTCCAAATGACCGGCGGCTGACAACCGTGGGCCTGCCGCGGCAGGCCCCTTTTTTATGCTTCGCCGCGCTGCCAAAAGGTCGGCTGGCCGTAGTGCTGCTTGAGGTGCTCGATCCACAGGCGCACCCGCAGCGGCAGGTGCTTGCGCTGGGGAAACACCACATAGATGCCATTGGGCGGGGCGGCAAAGTCCTCCAGCACGGCCACCAGCCGTCCGGCCCGGATTTCGGCCTCCACCTCCCAGGTGCTGCGCCAGGCAATGCCGTAGCCGGCGAGGCACCAGTCGTGCAGGACCTGGCCGTCCGAACAATCGAGCGGGCCACCGGGGCGCAGGTGCACCACCTCGTGGCCTCCGGCGTCGGCCGGTACCCGAAAAGCCCAGCCGCGCGTCTGCGACGCATCGCTCGAGAGGGTCAGGCAGTCGTGCTGCAACAGGTCCGAGGGCTGCCGGGGCGTACCGTGACGGGCCAGGTACTCTGGCGTGGCCACGCACAGGCGGCGGTTGTCGGCCATGCGCACGCTCACCAGCGAGGAGTCGGGCAGATCGCCGACACGGACCGCACAGTCAAAGCCTTCGGCCGCCAGGTCGACGACGCGGTCGCTCAGGTTCAGTGAAATCGTGACATCCGGGTGCAGTGCGCGAAACAGCGGCACCAGCGGGGCAACATGGCGACGGCCAAAACCGGCCGGCGCAGTGACACGCAGGTGCCCGCTGGCCTTGACGCCACCGGCGGACACGCTGGCCTCGGCATTGGCCACATCCGAGAGCAGGCGCTGGCAGTCTTCCAGAAAGGCACTGCCTTCGTGGGTCAGGGTGATGCGTCGGGTGGTGCGCACCAGCAGCTTGACGCCCAGGTGCTCTTCGAGCGCGTCCAGGCGGCGGCCGATGATGGCCGGAGCCACCCCCTCGGCCCGGGCCGCCGCCGTGAGGCTGCCCTTGGTGGCCACGGCGACAAAGGTGTCAAACGCCTTGAGTTTGTCCATGCCCAATTATGGACGCACAGGTATGGAATCACCACCGAATTCAGCCTGATTCGCGCAACTTGGGTTGCAAACACCGACAATCTCCCCATGCAAGATGCCGAGCACCCCTACACCGCCCTCACCCCCGACCGGGTGATGGACGCCCTGAGCGAACTGGGCCTGTGGCCCGACGGGCGGCTGCTCGCGCTGAGCTCCTACGAAAACCGGGTCTACCGCGTGCACCTGGACAACGCGGTGCAGGGCATCGACACGTTGGTGGACAGCGTGGTGGTCAAGTTCTACCGACCGGGTCGCTGGTCAGTGGCACAGATCCAGGAAGAACATGCTTTCGCGGCCGAGCTCGTGACCGCCGAGGTGCCGGTCGTGGCGCCGCTGGTGCTGCATGGCGCCACGCTGCACCACAGCGGTGGTTTTGACTTTGCGGTCAGCCCGCTGCGGGGCGGTCGCGCGCCTGAGCTGGACGATCTGGATGTGCTCGAATGGACCGGCCGATTTCTGGCGCGGCTGCACAACAGCGGGGCGGCGCACCCCTTTGTGCATCGCCCCGCACTGGACGTGGCGCAATTCGCGCAGGAACCGGCCGAATGGCTGCTGCGCGAGCGGGCCATCCCGCTGGAGGTGCAAGGGGAGTGGCGCGCCGCATTCGATACCGTCCTCCCCCTGCTGCAGTCTGCGCTGCAAGGCCTGGACGAGAAAGCCATCCGGGTCCACGGCGACTGCCATCCGGGCAACATCCTGTGGACGCCGGACACCGGTCCGCACTTTGTCGATCTGGACGATGCACGCATGGCACCAGCGGTGCAGGACCTGTGGATGCTGCTCTCGGGCGAGCGTCGCCAGCGTACGCTGCAGCTGTCGGCCCTGCTCGACGGCTACGAACAGCTGCGCCACTTTGACCGGCGCGAGCTGGCCTGGATCGAGGGGCTGCGCACGCTGCGCCTGATCCACTACAGCGCCTGGCTCGCCCGGCGCTGGCGCGATCCGATCTTCCCGATCAACTTCCCCTGGTTCGGCACTCCCGACTACTGGCGCGGTCAGGTGCAGATGCTGCACGAGCAGATCGAGGCCATGCAGGAAGAACCGCTGGCGGTCTGAACCAGAGGCTGGCGCAGGCTCAGACCAGCAGGGCGTTCACCCGCTTGACGTAGGCGGCCGGGTCGTCCGGCAAACCGCCTTCGGCCAGCAGCGCCTGATCGAACAGGATATGGGCCAGGTCGTGGAAATGCACCGAGCCGTCGAGCTTTTTCACCAGGCTGTGCTCGGGGTTGACTTCCAGCACCGGCTTGACTTCGGGCGCCTTCTGGCCAGCGGCCTTGAGCATGCGCGCGAGCTGCAGGCTCATGCCACCATCGTCCTTGACCACCAGGCAGGCCGGTGAATCGACCAGGCGACTGGTCACACGCACGTCCTCGGCCTTGTCCTTGAGTGCGTCCTTGAGCTTGGCCAGCACCGGCTTGAAGGCTTCGGCAGCTTCCTCTTCGGCCTTCTTTTCGGCTTCGTCCTGCAGCTTGCCCAGATCGACCGCGCCCTTGGCCACGCTCTGCAGCGGCGTGCCTTCGAACTCGTGCAGGAAGGACAGCGCCCACTCGTCGACACGGTCGGTCATGAGCAGCACCTCGATGCCTTTTTTCTTGAAGACTTCGAGCTGCGGGCTGTTCTTGGCCGCGGCCAGGGTGTCGGCGGTGATGTAGTAGATCGCCTCCTGGCCTTCCTTCATGCGGGCCTTGTAGTCGGCCAGGCTGACGCTGGTGGTGTCGCTGGTGGTCGAAGCAAAGCGCAGCAGCTTGGCGATGCGCGCCTGGTTGCCGAAGTCCTCGCCCAGGCCCTCCTTGAGCACGGCGCCGAACTCGGCGTAGAACGTCGTGTACTGACCCAGCTTGGCCTGGTCCTCCTCGCTCAGGACGTCGGTCACACCATCTTCGCCTGCGACCGGGGCCTTGTCGTGCCTGGCCAGGTCTTCCAGCATGGACAGCACACGGCGCGTGTTGCCCTCGCGGATGGCCTTGACGTCCCGGCTTTCCTGCAGCAACTCGCGGCTGACATTGAGCGGCAGGTCGGCCGAGTCGACCACGCCCTTGACCCAGCGCAGGTAGGTGGGCATGAGGGCCTCGGCATCGTCCATGATGAACACGCGCTTGACGTACAGCTTGATGCCCGCTTTCTTGTCGCGGTTGTACAGGTCCGTCGGCGCCCTGGACGGGATGTAGAGCAGCTGGGTGTATTCGGTGCTGCCCTCCACCCGGTTGTGGCTCCAGCCCAGCGCGTCTTCAAAGTCGCGACTGATCTGCTTGTAGAACTCCTGGTACTGCGCGGTCGTGATGTCCTTCTTGGGGCGGGTCCAGAGGGCGCTGGCCTGGTTGATGGTTTCCCACTCGCCGGTCCTGACCATTTTGCCGGGCTGGCGACCGCCTTCTTCGTTGTTCGGGTCGATCAGCTCGCCGTCCTGCCACTCTTCCTTTTCCATGCGGATGGGCAGGCTGATGTGGTCGGAGTACTTGCCGACGATGTCCTTGAGTTTCCAGGCGTTGGCGTAGTCGAGCGCGTCTTCGCGCAGGTGCAGGATCACGCTGGTG
>JACCDV010107345.1_pt1 | contig 18961 bp, 13 predicted proteins | sample 7446131 | NCBI WGS metagenome assembly JACCDV01 (sample SAMN15323448, study PRJNA562643) | freshwater metagenome | isolation source: river surface water | place: USA:Blue River Watershed | collected 2017-08-17 | reverse complement strand
ATAGTGGCTAAAGCTAAAAAAGGCAAGGCACCAGAAAAACTATGACCGCTAGCACTTACAGCATAGCTATTCTGAAAAGGTTCCCAATGAGAATGGGGCTCTAGGGCACTAGGACGAGTCCCCCCAAGAGCGGTCTGAGTCAAAAGCAAAAGAGGAACACCCACAAATAACATGCGAGAAACTCTTTCCACAAAAATGGATGGGAAAATATTTTTGGTCAACTTATCAAAAGCTTTCATCACAAAAAAAACACCTAAAAAACCAACAATAGTACTTCTATTACCAAAAGGCTTCAAATAAGAAGAAATTACGTCGGTCTCTTGGCTTCTGATTTTTCCTTGATAAAAAGAAGAAATACTCTCATCAGCTTTTGTATTAGCAAATAATCCTGCTAAAACGACACTCGAGAAGTAATATAAGCCGTGAGATCTTGTATAAAAATTTTTATAGTATACTCCAATTTTTTCCCGCAGAGTCATTTTTATTTCAGCTATCAAACTTAAAGAGAAAAAAAACAAAATAAAAACAAAAAAAATTTTCGCCACCATAAACCCCTTTAAAGACGATTGGTGTATTAAACTTGTTTTTTTATCAAGAAGAGCATTGAATAAATATCAATCAAATAAAAACCTACAAAAATATTCCAGAAAAAAGAGTTTCAATCTCGCAAGTAGGGCCCTCTTGATAAGAATTTATGAGCTGTAGACATGTAGTCTTCCATTAGCCCTTTACCAACTCTTAAGCTTCCGCCTAAGGCTACTCGTCTCACAAGATTTCCAAAGCTAAAACTCACAGAAGGAGATGACTCTACACAAACATAAGAACAAAAAAAACTTTTCCTAAAGGCAACACTATATTCAAGAGAAGCCAAAAACTCAGAACTCACTTGATCTTGCCAACCAAGATAGCCTTCACTCTTTTTAAAAGTTTTATGGAAAAAATTTTGCATCTGGGCACCAAAAGAAGCTGGCCCAAGAAATCCAAAGAATAAGCCTATGTTGTGTAGAAAATTCTTTTGTTTCCAATAAAAATCGCCACCCATTAAAGAATAGCTAGCAAAAGGCCTTGAACCTTCTTCAGCATAGCTTTTAAATTTATCTTCTCCTGAGGGAGTAAAAAGATCTTGAGCTAAAGAAAAAGTCAACTTTTGATTTTGGCGAAGAGCTAAAGAATAAGAAAAATAAATACCTTGCGTATAATTACCATCAGGTTTTTCTTTATCTTTCTTTAGAATTCTAGGTATAGCACGAAGAATCCCCATATCTTCATTGCTTACTTCTAAGTAGAGTTCATTGGCACTTACGGACTGAGAAAAAAAAACAAAGAATGCGAAAAGCTTTTTCTTAAAAAAAAACATGAGAGCACCTTGTTTAGATATTCCACTTCTGAGATAATCAATATTACCACTCTAAATCAAAATTTAGGAGAACAGTAATGCGAAAAACTATTTTTGGTTTTAGTCTTCTCACACTTCTTCTTTGGAGTTCTATTGGGTATTCAAAAAATTCACTTGCAAGACGATCTCTTCTTGGAAAAGAACCTTTTCACTTCCTAACAGAAAACACACAAGAAAACTTAGATAGAAAAAAAAATTATTCGCTGATTCAAAATCTTGTACACATTATTAGCGACCCCCAAGATGGTTTGATTCACTTTCTTAATCTAGAGCTGAACGAGGATGGATCCATCATCAATCTTATTCGTCAAATAGAAGATAGTAACGACAAACAAATAGTAAGCATGGTAGATCTCATGAAAAAACCTGCTGTTCTTGCTCGCGCTGCCGATAGAGATATTCTCATCCTAAAGTGTAATGCTTGTAATGCAGAGAATGGTGGAAGCATACAATTAGACTACCTCTACAATGGTATGACGATGTCTTATAAACATCTTAAATTAGATCTCGTGAAAGATGGGGAGTGGAAACTTTTTCCTCGAAATAATAGCCATGATAAATCTCAACAAAATAACCATGAAAAAATAATTTCCCTAAGACTTGTGCCTAGGGTTGTCTTTGGTCAGCTTGTTGGAATTAAAGAAATCCTTGTGAATAAGTAGACTCTTGAAAATCAGAACAACTTAGATCCCTCGCATAAACTCTTGCCATTTTGGGCTAGATCCTTTATTAAGAAGCCATTTATTATCACCAATTTTCCCAGCTGGAACGAGGGTTCTTATATGCGTTTTGTCTTGTGGTCTTTTTTTGTGTTCTTAGCCTCTTTTAGCCAATTACTTCCTTTGTTTGAAACAAGTTTTGTCATTCCTCAGGAGTATGCTTTTGTACCCTCTCTTGTTCTTATAGCTCTTTCTATTGTTCTTCAAATTGAAGCTATGACTTTTCTCAAACTCAAAGGGCGCCTTAAAAACTTTGCAGCCGAGAATGAAAAACTTAAAGCAGCTGATAGCATTGAGCGCGAACAGCTCACAGCTAAACTAAAACAAGCGGAAAATTCTTTAGAAGAAACAAGAAAATCGGCTGAAAGAGCAAAGTCAACTCTTTTAGAACTTAAAGATAAAGGTGGAAAACTTTCTTCTGAACTAGAAAATTATAAGCTAGCCCTTAAAGATACAGAATCAAAATTAACAGGAGCTCTTCTTGAACAAGAAAATAAGGCTCCAAGTCACGAGGAAGTCATCACTCTTCTTAGCCTTCTTCAAGAAAAAGGGAGATTTCTTGACTTCCTTATGGATGACATCACAGCATATCCAGATGAACAAGTAGGAGCTGCTGGTCGAATTGTTCATCAAGGTTGTCGCAAAGTTCTTTCTGAATACTTTGATGTGTCACCCCTTATCTCTCAAGCTGAAGGAGAAAAAATTTCCTTAGAGAATGAGAAGCAAGCTTCAATTTTTAAGTTTATTGGGCCTCAAGGAAATGGAAACTACCCAAACACAGGAACTCTCCTGCATAGGGGCTGGAAAACAAATCGAGTAGAACTTCCCGAGCGTTTCCTTAAAGAAAATAATACAGATTTTAATATTATAGCTCCTGCAGAACTAGAAATTCATTAGACATCAAGGAAAGAAAGAATTCTTCGAGGATTTTTTCACCCGCCCCCAGAGAGGAAATTTTATGGACCCAAAAAACTATGTCATAGGTATTGACCTAGGCACTTCAAATATAACTCTTTCTTATAGCAACTTAGAAACAGAAGAAATTCATTCCTTTGATATTTTACAAGTTAGTTCTCCTAGGCTTTTTCATGAAAAGAAATATTTACCAGCCTCTCTCCTACTAGGACTAAGTGACAGTGAACAAGAAGAACAAAAAAAACTCCCTTGGTTCACAGAAAAAGAATGCGACTTTCTTCTTTCTTCAACACCAGGATCTTATGCAAAAGATAAAAGCCTAGAAGCTTCAGACCGTGTTGTTGTCTCTGCAAAATCTTGGCTTTGTCACAAACATTTAGATCCTAAAACTCCAGTTCTTCCTTGGGGGAGCTCTCTTCCTCCTGAGAGGAAAGTCTCTGCTTTTGCTACAATCCAGTCATTTCTTGAACATTTAAAACTTGTTTTTGATTGGAAAAACAAAAAAGATCTAAAAGAAAAACTAAGTCTTGTCGATTTTGATCTTGTGATTACAGTCCCTGCTTCCTTTGACGAAGACGCTAGACGTCTTGTCTTTGAAGCAGCATCAGCTTGCGGATTTAAACATTTTAGTCTTTTAGAAGAACCACAAGCAGCACTTTACTCTTGGATTCATAATTACGAGAAAACCTGGAGAGAAGAAATCAGCCCGGGAGATCTTATCCTTGTTTGTGATGTTGGAGGGGGAACATCAGATTTTAGTCTTGTTTCTGTAGGAGATGAAGCAGGCCAACTTTCTCTTGAACGAGTAAGTGTAGGCAAACATCTTCTCCTAGGAGGTGATAACATGGATCATACGCTAGCTTATCATCTTAAAACAAAATTTGAAGCCCAAGGGACAAAGCTTGACCAGTGGCAATACTTCTCTCTTGTTAATCAAGCAAGAAGTGCAAAAGAAAAAATTTTTCTCGACTCTACTCTTGAAGAAGTAAATCTTTCTGTGGCATCAAAAGGATCCTCTCTCATAGCTAGTATAAAAAGTCTAAAAATTACAAAACAAGAAATTGAAAAAATATTAGCTGATGGCTTTTTTCCTCTCTCTGGAAAAGAGGAGAGGCCAACTGAAAGCACTGAAATTGCTCTTCATGACTTAGGCCTTGAGTACGAAGCAGAAACAGCTATCACAAAACATCTAGCTGCTTTCCTTGAAAAAAGTGCAAAAAATATTCTTTCTAGCGAAAGATTAAAAAAACTCCTTGAAGAAGCCGGGACTCATATAGAACTAGATTTAAAAGAAGAGTTCATCAAACCAAAAGCAGTCCTTTTTAACGGTGGAGTTTTTCGAGCAAAAATCCTAAAAGACAGAATCCTTCAATCTCTTAGGAACTGGGGATGTACTGACATTAAAGAACTACCAGGTAATGACCTTGATCTTGCTGTCAGCAAAGGAGCTACCTACTACGCAAAACTAAAAAAATCGGGAAAAGGCATTCGTATTCAAGCTGGTACAGCTCGATCTTACTACTTAGGGATTGAGTCTTCAGGTATTGCTATTCCTGGAGTTCCTCCTTCCCTTAAAGGTCTTTGTATTGTTCCTCAAGGAACAAAAGAAGGCACAAGCCTTCCGGAACCTAAAAAACAATTTGGCCTCATCACGGGACGATCAGTTCAATTTCGTTTGTTTAGTTCTGATGAGAGAGCTAGTGACTTTGTTGGACAAGAAGTGGATGATGCTTCTCTTATTCTTAAAGAACTTCCTACTATGACAGTTAGCCTAGAGTCAAAAGAAGGAAAAAGTGAACTGGTTCCAGTTACTTTAAGCTCACATGTCAATGATATAGGAATTCTTGAAATTTCCATGCAACAAGCTGGGAATAAAAATAAATGGAACCTAGAATTCAATGTGAGAAAAACAGAACACTAGAGGGAAAAAAAATGGATACTTCCCGTTATATTGTCGGTATTGATCTCGGAACAACAACTATTAGCCTTTCTTACTGTGACAGATTAGCAGAAAAGAAAGTCCCGCAAAGCTTTCCTATTTTACAGTGGGAATCAGAAAACTCTGTGGTAGAGAAAGAAATTCTTCCTTCATTTTGTTATATAGCTTCCAAAAAAGAAGCAAAAGATAAGCACTTCTTACTTCCTTTTTATAAAGAAAGCTCCACATTTCTTGAAAATGCAGAAGTAGTTCTTGGACGTTTTGCTAGAAAACAACAAAGCAAAACTCCTGCTCGTGTGATTCACTCTGCTAAATCTTGGCTTTGTCACACAGGTGTCAACCGAGAAGGAAAAGTTCTCCCATGGGCTTCTTCTGAAATCACAGGAGATAAACGCTTCTCTCCCGTAGAAGTACAAAGTCTTTTTCTTCTGCACCTTAGACTTTGCTGGAACCATAAGATGGCATCCCACAGCGAAAGCTACAGATTAGAAAATCAACAAGTCATCATAACAGTTCCTGCTTCTTTTGATGAAATAGCTACAAATCTAACTTTAAAAGCAGCACTCCTCGCTGGTTTTAAAAAAGAAAAAATCTCACTCATAGAAGAACCTCAAGCAGCTTTTTATCATTGGCTTCATGAAAATTCTCCAGAAAAATTTTTTCAAAAAAACTCAACATTCAAAACTCTTGTTTGTGATATCGGAGGAGGAACAAGTGATTTCAGCTTGTTTGAAATCAACAGAAAAAATGACGGGCTTAAAAAATCACTTCACGTTGAAAGAACAAAAGTAAGTCCACACATTCTTCTAGGTGGTGACAACTTTGATTTAAAAATCGCTTCTCTTTATGAAGAAGAATATATAAAAAAAGAAGGCAAAAAATTTACTTCAGAAGAATGGAGTGAGCTGATAAGTCATTCTAGAGAGATAAAAGAAACTCTTTTCAATGAAAACTACAATGGAGAAGAACTTAAAGTTGCTATTACACGATCGTCAAAGTTGAAAAATCTTTTTCAAAGTGCACTTACCCTTTCTCTTTCTAAAAAATTCCTCAAAGAACAACTTTTAAATAGCTTTTTTCCGAATAAAGAAAATGATGATCCAAAAAATGAAGCTTCCGTTGCTCTCACAGAATTTGGACTTCCTTATGCTAAAAACCCTTCTTTAACTTATCATATGAGTCAGTTTTTAGGTCACACAAAAATAGATAGCATTCTCTTTGTAGGTGGAAGCTTAATACCTCAAATTTTACAAGAACGTATTCTTTTTAATTTAAACTCTAGACAAGATTTTTCCATTATAGCTCTTACGAATAAAACTCTAGAGCTCGGAGTTTCACAAGGAGCCTCTCTCTATGGGCTTTCTCTTCGTTATCCAGAAGAATTACTTATCACCTCTGGTTACCCGAGAAGTCTTTATCTTGAAATTGAAGAAAAAGAATCTAAAGAAAGAAAGCTTCTTTGTGTCTTAGCCCAAGGAGAAAAAAGACGAAATATTTTTCATTCTATTTCCAACTTGAAACTTGCTGTCAATCAAGATATCAATTTGTCTCTTTATAGTTCAGAACAAAGACCAGAAGATAAAATAGAAAATTTTTACCCCTTAAATAGTACTGAATTCAAACTGATAGCTCCCATTCAAACAAAAATAGAAACAAAAAAAGAAAAAGAAAAATTTATTCCTATAATTTTAAAAGTAGGTCTCACAGAAACAGGACTTCTTAATATTTTTTGCATCCCAAGAGACAAAAACATAGAAGAAGAATCTTCTGTGTGGGAATTCACTTTTCAATTAAGAGAAAACAGCCAAAGAAATTTTGAAGAAAATATAAATACTCCTCAGAGTGCTAATGTTTTTTTTCCACATGAAGAAAAACTAAAACTAGCCAAAGAAAAACTGCTTCAGTTTTACGGAAAAGGAAAAAATCTTCAAAATGAAAGACCTGTAGCTTCAAAAATTCTAAAAGATTTTGAAAAACTGTTTTCAATCCCAAGAAAAGACTGGCAGGTTGAAACCTTAAGAGAGCTAGCCCAACCACTTTTAGAAAATAAAAACACAAGATCAAGAAGCGAGGATCATGAAGCAGCCTTCTTTAATTTGCTTGGTTATTTTCTAAGACCTGGTTATGGTTACTTGAGTGATAAAAGTCGAGTAAAAGACCTCTCAAAAATTTTTGATGATGGGCTAAAACATCAAGAAGCAAGACAAGTACAGAATGAATGGTGGGTCTTTTGGAGAAGGATTTCAGGTGGACTCTCAAAAGAATGGCAAGAACGAATTTTTTCTAAACTTTTGCCTAAAATAAAAAACCAAGAAGCTTCAGCTGAAATGATTATGACTCTCGGGTCTCTAGAGCTTATATGCACTGAAAAAAAAGCTCTGTTAGGAAACCAAATTATTACAGAACTCACCACACCTGGAACTTCTCTTTTAATAGAACAAAAATTTTGGGCTCTCACAAGACTTTCATCTCGTGTGATGGTCTACTCAGGAGCAGAAAATATTTTAAGACCAAATGTACTTTATTCTTTTTCAGAAAAACTTAGCCTACTTACTTTGGCACAAAAGAAAAAATGGCAACAGTTCCTTCTACGTTTTTATTTTCATTCAGGAAGAAAAGTAGGAGAAAGAGAACTTGATTTAGAAGATGATTTAAAGACACTCTACTTAGAGGAAATGAAAAATCTTAACGCTAAAAAAGAAGAGCTTCTACCTATTGAGGAACGTGTTCACATAAAAGAAGAAGAACGCAAACAACTCCTTGGCGACTCTCTTCCCTGTGGATTACAGTACTAAAATTTCGACTATACTCTTTTAAATCAAGAGTCAAAATAAACAACTGTCACCCCGTCTCCTCCTTCATTTTGTTCTGCAGATTTATAGCTCAGAGCATAAGGGCTTTCTTCTTTTAGTGCTGTCCTTAATCCTTGTTTTAAAGCATCCATCCCGTGACCATGGACCACATAAATACAATGCTCCCCTCTCAGCAGAGCTTTATCCACAAAAATCCACATAGATCTTAAAGCTTCATCTAATCTTTTGCCTCTAACATCAAGAGTATTAGTGCTAGTTTTAAAATCAATATTTGATGATTTTGCATCTTTTCTATCCTTGAAGAAACTTTTCATTTTCTTTTGCGTCGAATCTTTTTTAGGAGCACCAGAACTCAAATATCTTAAATCTTTTGCGCTGACATTCACACGCAAAGGGCCAATGGCCACTTCGATTTTACTACCAGCAACGTCAATAATATCAACAATACTTCCCTCTTTTCTCAGATCCACCACATAGACTTGATTACCTTCTTTTGCTTTGTCCATATCAAAAGGGAGACCAGGAAGATCTGTTTTTTTCTCAGCTCTTTCAAAGCCAATAGCCATAATACTTTCATTTAGCTTGGCTATTTGATTTTCTGTTTGCTCTTTAATATCTTCAAGTTGCTTAATCTCATCACTAGAACGTTTCGGAGATTTTGCTTCTGATATTTTAAGAATTTTTTTAAATTGAGACTCTAAAACATAAAAATCTTCGTACATTTTTTCCAGTTTTTTATCGTAATAGCTTACAAGGTTATGAATACTTTCTCCTTTTTTTTCCTTGAAGCTTTTTAGTTCCCCTTCCAGGGTCTCTCTCAACCGATCTACTTTTTCAGTTCGTTCACGAAGAATTTTTTCATTAGCTCGCAATTCATCTCGTTTTTCAGAAAGTTCAAGAAGAAGAGCTTCCAGAGCACCACTATCACCTCCTCCTTTTAAATCTCTTGCTCTTTGAATAACAAGAGAAGGAAGTCCTACTTTTTCAGCTAGCTCTAAACCATAACTTTGTCCTGGAATATCTAAAACAAGTTTGTAAGTAGGTGCCCCTCCCCCTGGAGAATATTCCATGGAACCGTTACGATAACTTTTATCTTGAGCAGCCAGTTGCTTTAAAGAACTAAAATGAGTGGTGACGACTGTGAGACAATTTTTTCCATGCAAGTTTTCTAAGACAGCCTGTGCAATAGCTGCCCCTATAGCAGGCTCTGTACCCGTAGCAAGCTCATCTAATAGAATAAGATCTTTGCTTGTGGCATTTTCCAAAATAGGCTTTAAATGATTTAAATGCCCTGAAAAACTTGATAAACTTTCTGCTAAACTTTGACTATCACCAAGCTCTACATAAAGATTTTCAAACAAGAAAAGAGATGACTCTTTATGACAAGGAACAAGAAGCCCACTCGAAGCCATAGCATGAATCAAGCCAACAGTTTTTAAAATAACACTCTTACCACCAGCATTTGGCCCAGAAATAACAAGAGTTCTTTGAGAGTTCTCAAGACTAATATTATTGGAACGAGAAGACTTGTTATTTTTTAAAAATAGAATCGGATGATGAGCTTCTTTAAGAGACAAAATCGGTTTTGATACAAGCGAAACACGACTAGCCTTCATATCCAAAGCAAAAAAAGCACTAGCTGTGAAATAGTCCATCGTAATAAGACCTTCATAGCTTTTTCTCAAATCTTCGCTTTTTTCTAAAACAGCAAAGCTCAGTTGTTTTAAAATCCGCATCTCTTCAATTTTCTCAAGCTGAGAAAGTTCAATCAATCCATCATTAAAAACTTTAATACTCGTAGGCTCTAGGAAAATAGTTTGAGCTCCTACAGAAGTATCTATTATTGTTCCAGACACTCGCCCTCGTCCATCCAAACGAATAGGGAGAACAAGACGTCCAAGCCTTTTTGTAAAGTACTGATCTTGCAAGTACTGGGTTTCTCTCTCATGGGAATGTAAAAACTCTTTGAGTTTTGCTTCAGCACCCAAGGCAAGAGATTTCATCTTACCTCTAATTTGCTCAAGAGTTTTGCTTGCTGTATCTTTTAACTCTCCTTTTTCATCAAGCGAGTTACCAAGCTGTTGAAGAAGATGAGGACAAGACAAAATATTTTCTTTCATCTCTAGAATTGCAGGATTTTTACCCCCAAGATCACTCATGAATAAAATCAGACGCTCACTCGTAATAAGAAGTTCGTGAATAATCTTTAACTCACATCCATCTAAAACACGCCCAAGACGAAGAGCTTTTATTAGTGGCTCTATGGGAGTAAGCTCTCCAATCCTAGGTGAATACCCTGACTCTATCAGATGAGTCAAAGCCTCAGTCGCATCCCAGCGTTTTAAAATTTCTTCTTTGGGAAGACCGACTTGGATTTGAGATACTCTAGCTCTTGCCTCCTCTGTTTGACAATGCTGAGATAAGGATGTTAGTAAATCCTGCCAATCGAGTTTGCTTAAAGTTGTTGGTTTCATAGGACCTAACTATTTTTTAAATTTTCGAAATTATTGTTATTTGCACTCTATCTAGCGAAATATGACAGAATGTATTATTATAAATTAATTTCGGCTTTAACTCATTCCATTTTTGTAACGAGGAGCTATCTTTGTTCACTTCCACAGTCCTTTTCACTTTTACCTTCGGTCTCATTTGGGGAAGCTTTCTCAATGTGTGTATCTACCGCATTCCGCGTGGAATTTTTTGGGGCTCTTCGAGATCTTTTTGTCCTCACTGCAAAAAAGAAATTCCTTTTTATTTTAACATACCCCTTTTGAGTTATATTTTTCTTCTTGGTAAGTCAGCTTGCTGCAAGAAAAAAATAAGCCCTGAGTACCCACTTGTGGAAATTCTAACAGCCGTCCTTCTTGTGCTTCTTATTTTCCGGCTTAGACTTCAGGGAGTGTCTATTTTTCAGCTCCATTATATTTCTTCAAAAGAGTGGTTCAGACTTCTGCACGGCTTTCTTTTTATCTCTATCATGGTCGTCACCTCTGTGATTGATTTTCACTTTATGATTATCCCTGATAAAATAAGCATTCCAGGCATTTTTGCGACCCCTCTTGTGATTATGCTTCACCCTGAACTTTCCTGGAAAAGCGGACTCCTTGGGGTTTTACTCGGTGGTGGATTTATTTTTGCTCTAGCGTGGTTCTATCATTTTCTTCGTAAAAAAGAAGGAATCGGCATGGGTGATGCTAAGCTTTTAGCTCTCATGGGAGGATGGCTTGGGTATGAAGCTCTTTTTCCAATTCTTTTCTATAGCTCTCTCTCTGGAAGTCTTATTGGAATTATTCTATTAAGCGCGCAAAAAAAACTGTCCATGAAAGCAGCTATTCCTTTTGGGCCTTTCTTAGCTCTCGGAGCTTTGATACAGCTTCTTTCTCCTGTTAGTTTTTGGAGCTTTTTCCTTTAACTCGTCTAAAAATTTTAAAAAAGGATTTATTTATGAAAGAAACAAGCCCTGAACACTCCCGAGTAGAGATGACTCAAATCGTTCTACCTCAGCACACAAATGCTCTTGGTACAATTTTTGGGGGAGTTGTTCTTTCTTGGGTTGATATTGCTGCTGCGATCTGTGCCCAAAAGCATTGCAAAAAAACAGTGGTCACAGCTTCTATTGACGCTATGAATTTTTTGGCCCCTATTCACTTAGGTTGGATTGTCTATATTAAGGCTAAAGTAAACTACACCTCAAGAACAAGTTGTGAAGTTGGAATAGAAGTGTCTGCTGAGAATCCGCAAAGTTCTGAATACCACCACACAGCGACAGCTTACGTGACCATGGTGGCCATTGATAGCTACGCACGCCCAACAGCTATACCTGCTCTCACACCACAAACAGAAGAAGAAAAAAAAATCTTCGAAGAAGCAAAACTTAGACGGGAAACTAGATTAAAAAATATTCCTCGACCTAATCGTCGTCACTCTGATTTTTAAGTCAAAAAAACAAACCTCTCACTTCTAAAAAATTTGAAAGAAAAAAATGAAAGATCTACATCTTGTCAAAAATCCACTAGCTCTTCATAAACTGAGTCTTCTTAGAAAAAAAGAAACACCCCCCTCTGAGTTTCAACGTATTATGACAGAGGTCAGTTATTTTCTTTGCGTTAAAGCCACTGAAAATCTCTTACTCGAAGAAAAAGAAATAGAAACTCCACTTGTTAAAACAAAAGCTCCTTTTCTGAAAGAACTCTCTCCTGTACTCATCCCTATACTAAGAGCTGGCAATGGTTTCTTAGAAGCCTTTCGTACTCTTCTTCCAAATTCTCCCGTTGGATTCATTGGGCTTTATAGAGAAGAAAAAGCAAAAAATATTTTGGAATATTATAAAAAACTACCTGAGAAAATGGAAAAAAGAAGAGTCTTCCTACTTGACCCCATGCTTGCTACTGGCAAATCAGCTGTTGCTGCTGTAGATCTTCTAAAAAAAGAAAAACCACTAGAAATTATTTTTGTAAACCTTCTTGCTTCAAGAGAAGGTCTCTCTTACTTTCATGAAAAGCACCCTGATGTCCCTGTTATAACACTCTCTGTAGATCCAGAACTTGATGAAAAAGCCTATATAGTCCCAGGCCTTGGAGATGCTGGAGATAGAATTTTTGCCACCAATCCCTAAAAAAATTTTTTACTAGAAAAATTTTATGAATTTCTTTACTTCTTAAAAAAGCTAGCTTTCTTCCCCTCAAGAAGGTTTTTATGTCTGATTTAGGGAGGTTTCATGGTTTTTTGGAAAGTTCTGTCTTTTTGTGTCCTTTTCTTTCTTAACCTCTCACCAAAGCTTTTAGCTAGTTTCATCACTTCAGCACAAACCTACTGCTCTAATTTTCCAGATGAAAAAATAAGTCAGATTTCTTTCGATGAAATGCAAGAATATGTCTGCAAAAAGTCTGTGATTCAATCTGTTCAAAACTTCTTACAAGAATCTCGTGAGATAAATCCTGAAAATTCTATTTCCAACCCAAAAGATTATATAATGTTATTATACCTGAGAGTTGATCCTAGTCCTGTTTTTTCTGGGAAAAGTGAAGAAGAAACACAGTCTGTAAAAGAAAAAATCCTAGCTTTTTACGAATCTCATAAAACTTTTTGTAATCCTATTAACTCTCTTCCAGACAAAGTTGCAGAACTAAGTAAAGACTTAATGCTAAAAGCTAATGAGCTTCATACCATAGTCAAAACCCACAGCAAAGAAGATTTATATGAACAGTTAGCAGAAATGTATAAAAAAATATATTTAAGCTGTCTTGACGATGTAATAAATATTTTCGAGACCAAAGATATAAAGTTTTTAGAAAATTTTGCAGAGACTCTCCATGAAAGATTAAAACAACTTAAAATTTTAGAAGAAAAAATAGCTTTTCTCTTTAAAGAAAAAGGGGTTCTGAAACTTAGAGAATCAATACAAAATCTAGAGCAAAGGTTGCCTCGTTTAGTAAAAATTCAGCTATCTGTTCTAAAAAAATTCTCGCATGTTTTTTTTAATCTTGATTTCTTTGACTCAGACGAAACGTTCACGAAAGAAGAAAGTCACATCAGAAATGAGTTTGAAAAAACCTTGTTTTTATCAGCAAGAGCAAAACTTCAGATTGGTTTTGTTCGAAGTGAGAAATACATCAACTCTTTTTGGGAACATCAAAAAGAATTAAATCTTGACTCCAGTGCTTTTTTTTCTCCCCAAGCTTTTGAAATTTTGTTGATAAAAACTTTTTCCAATTTATCTTTATGGAAAGACTCTTTTGAAAACAAACAAACTGAAGAAAGCTCTGAAGAAGATGGGCTTAAAAAACACAATTTTAAAATAGCTCTTAGAGCAGTTTACGAAAATTTCCTTAAAAAGGAGTCGGTTTTCAAACCAAATAACGCAAGCCTAGAAGACTTAGTTCTCCAGACAACTCTCGAAGCAAAGTACTTCAGAAATTTTGATGAAATTTTTGATAGATCAGCTGATTTCTCTGATATCACAACATTCACAGAAGAGCTTATAGCTCATTTAAAGGAATCTTTTTCTGAAGATGAGAAACCTCCGCTAAAAGAAGAAGGAGAAAAGTATTTAAGGCACTTTTTTTCAGATGTTTTTAAATCAAGAGAAGAATTAACAACTCCATACTCTTTAAAAGGACTCCCTGAAATCTTCTTATACAGAAAAGAAAACATTGAATTTCTAGAGAAAAATATAGAAAAAGTTGTTTTAAAATCTGTTCTTCTGTTTTTAATGAACAGCATTTTTGAAAAAGAAGGGCTAACTCTTTCTGATTCAGATAAAAGAAAATTTGATTTCCAGTTTGAATCAAACTTTTCTTCAGAAAAAGAAAACAATTTCTCTGAAATATTTACCCCATTTGTTTTTTCTAAAATTTACAATGAAAAAAAGAAAACACTAAACCAATCTGAACTTAAAAATATTCAGCTTGTTTTAAATCTAGTACCAAAATTAAAAGACCCTTTAAATCTAGCGCGAAAGAAACTAAGTGCTTATTTAGAAAGGAGTTTACTCTCAGATGGGAGTCGCACAATCTCCGAAGAAGAAAGCCTTCGTGATAATTTTTTGGAAAAAGATATAAAACTGATTTCAGATCATATCTCAGTCCTTATCCGTGATATTTCATTTGTTTATACAGATTTTGTAATGCCTGTTATTGAAAAGAAAAGAAATAGAAATCTGTTTGAAAAATTGCTTCGATTTGATGAAACAGACCAAAGAGAGTTTAAACATTTCTCAGAAATTGAATTTGAAAAACTTCAAGCGTTGAATTTAAAATTAGACAACCTTTGTTCTTGGATCCATTCCTTTAACACTTGGTACCGATTTTTAGAGTTCGAAACACTAGAATTTCAAGGAAATCATGATCTTTATGATGAAGTCACAGGCTTATTTAATTCTGAAAATAAAGAAAATTTTTTATTAAAAGATTTGCATTATATCAAAAATTCTTTCTTTAAAAAAGAAGGGTTTCCTCAAGAAAAAGTTTTTGAAATACGCAGCTACCTTAATCACACAGAAGCTCTTTTTGTTTTAAGAGGATATTTTCTTAAACTTGTTAAAAAATCTCTTGTAGGGCACCCAAATATACAGTTTGAAAATATTCCTCATGTTTTCACAGATGAAGCTCAAAAGTTAATAAGAGAGTTTAGACATCTTTTTTGGGAAAACTCAAACCGAATTAAAAGAGAGTCTGAAAGGTCTGCAGGACCAATTCCTCACTTAAAGACAGGGAGATCACTTTACGGTTTTTAATGAGAGTTGCTAGCATCTGGTTCATACTCAAGTTTTAGCTGTTCAATACGTTCCTTGGCATCAGAAAGGCGTTTTTTCATGGAGGAGAGAAGTTTATAACCTTCTTCTGTTTGCTCAAGAACCTCATCTAAATCAATATTCTGCGACGAAATTCTTGTTATGATGCTTTCCACATCGGAAACCATTTTTTGAAAAGATTCTGATTCGTTTGATTGTATTGTCATAAAGAATTTTGTCCTATTTTTTTAATTTCTTTTACCTCAAACGAGGCCTTTCCATCCACAAAACAAGCTTCTACTTTTTCTGAAAGAGACAGATCTACTACACTCTTAACAATCTGACCATCATTCCTATAAATTTGAGTCCAACCTTTTTCAAGCCAAGGTCTTGGGTCATAACTGACAAGTTTTGCATGATAAGACTCAAAGAGTAATCGTAAAGAGTTCAGAGTTTCACTCACAGAGTGATTCATCCGCGAAACATAAATATTCAATTTTTCTGTGCAAGCAAACAAAGATTTTCGAGAAGAATTTTCTAGAGATGAAGCAAGAGTTTGTTGTTTTTGATCTTTTTTGACTAGAGCTCTTGTGGCTTCGAGGTAAAGCTTGTTTTTTTTCTCTTGTAAAAAAGCACCTAAGCGCATTTCATAGGCTTTCGCAGAGTCAGAAAGCTTCAAAAGACATATTTCATATCTTTTTTGGCTGATCTGTGAAGCACGCTCAAGACTTTTTGTTATCTGTAAAGCAAGCTCTTCCAGGTAAAAAGCTCCCTTCTCAAAATGTCTCAAAATAAACTCGGCAGCAGCGGTTGGTGTTTTCATAGCTTGAAAACAAACCTCTTCAACGACAGGCGAGTCCTCGTGATGACCAATAGCAGCTATGACAGGAATCTTGCTAGAAGCAATCAAAGAAGCTACTTCAAAGTCATCAAAAGCTCGCAAATCAGAAGCTGATCCACCACCACGAGTTAGTACTATCATATCACACTTTGCTTTTGTAAGAGCTTCGAAAGCTTTTTTCAGAGAAAGCAAAACTCCTTTCCCTTGCATCACAGCAGGAGCAAAAACAATATGGGCAGGCACTTTTTTTTCCACAAGCTGGTGGCAAAAATCTGAATAAGCGCGAGACCCTTCTGCTGTAATCAGACCAATACGAAAAGGAAATCTTAATAGTTTTTGTTTTTTATTCGCATCATAAAGCCCAAGAGTTTTAAGTTTTTTCACCGTCATTTCTCGCTCGAGAGCAAGCAGACCCTTTGTGTAAGATGGATTGATATCCTGCACTGTGAAGCTTAAACTCCCACGACCTTTATAAAGCCCAACTCTTCCAAGAACACAAAGGCTCAAGCCTTGTTGCAACAGATCTTCTAAAACTTGTTTTGAGTATTTTTCTACAAGTTCTTTGAAATTTTTTTGCCAAAGAAGTGCACTGACACTAAGTTGAGTACCATCGTCCATTTTTTCAACGAGAGTGATGTAAACCCCTTGAGCTCTAATAGCCACACTCTCCACCTCAGCAATCAACCAAAAGGCTCCTGAAAATGAAGCTCTCAGAACATTTTCTACTTTTCCATAAAGCTCAGAAATCTTGATTCCATGAACATCTGTAGACTCTTTTTTCGGAGCACTGACCGCGACAGGGAAATCCAGTAAGAATTTTTCTTCTTCAAGAGAAGGATCCTCTCCTGCAGGATTGACCTCTCCGCAAAGCTCTTCCACCTGGGCCAAAGCTTCTTCACTAAGAGGAAGGCGCCAAATTTTACGATCTGGCACAAAAACACCGCCAAGCTTTTTTATAACCCCCCTATGCTGATAAGTCTGCCCCATGATCAAAATAGAATTGTTCTGCTTTCTAAAATATAAGCTCATAGTGATAACTCTTTTAAATGGGATACGAGAACTCTCTTTGTATAAGGGCTAGCAAAAGAAATAAAGTATTAACTTGCACTGCAAGGGGGGCTCTGCTACAAGGGTTTCCTTCGGGCGGAAATTTTCTGCTCTATTTAGCTCATCTTTTTTGCGTGGTGGAACAATGAAATTGAAAAACAAAAAATTTCAAAAATCAGAGGATATAAATCGTAAAACTCAAACGCTATCCCACGACCACCATCATCATCTTCATAATTAAGACTTCGTCTAACCCCCTGAAACGATTTATTCTAAGAATAAGAGCTGTTACTAAATTAGAAACAGAGCTCATTTAAATTTTTGAGAGTTTTTTACAATGAATATGCCTTTTTTTTATCTTATTTTAGCTGTTTTTCTTTTAGCTTCTTTCATTATCGGAAAACGAGAATCTAAAAACTGTGATGACTACTTCCTAGGTGGAAGAGATGTCAAATTATTCAATCTCACTCTTACTTTTTTAGCGACCCAACTAGGAGGCGGGGTTATTTTAGGGACTCTCGAAGCCTCCTATTACCACGGTGCTTATAGTCTACTTTATGGAGTAGGCTTAAGCCTTGGGCTCATTATTCTTTCTCTTGGTGTGGGTGCTCGCTTTAGACGTATGAACATCACCACCATCGCAGAAATTTTTGAAAAAATTTATAAATCAAAAGGACTGAGAACACTAAGTTCGATTGTGTCTATTGTGTCACTCTTTTTGATTTTGGTGGCTATTTGTCTTTCTACACAAAAACTTTTTTTGTCTCTTGGACTTCAAAGTAGAAGCCTCTTTTTTCTTTTCTGGGCAGGAACTACTTATTACACGGTTATGGGTGGCTACAAAGCTGTAGTCAAAACAGATGTACTCCAAGTAGGCTTTATTCTTTTTGCATTTGTGTTCTTAACAGGAGCTCTCTTTTTCACAAAAGAAAGTGCTCCCCTTCCTCCTCTTTTTTTTGAAGACTTAAGCACTCGTGATTTTCCTTGGATCTCTTGGCTTGTTAGCCCACTCTTCTTTGTGATCATAGGTCAAGACATGGGGCAGCGCTGTTTCAGTGGGTACTCAGAAAAAACTGTTTCAAAAGCTTGTTTTTATGCTGGGATTCTTCTTTTCCTCTGCACTCTTTTTCCTGGCTTTTTAGGAGCCTCTCTCAGAAATCAAGGCATTGTCCTAGGAGATGGAAACTTTCTTCTTACAGAAACTATGAAACTCTTTGGCAACCCTTTCCTCAGTTCTATCTTTATTGCCTCTGTGCTCATGGCAATATTATCTACTGCTGATTCACTTCTCTGTGCTATTTCTTCGCACATTTGTGAAGATTTTACTTTTTTAAAAGTGACAGATAATAAAACAAAAACTCTTTTCTTTTCTAGAGGAGCCACTTTTTTTATTAGCCTTTTAGCTCTTTTTCTCTCAAATCTATTTAATGACATCATCAGTGTTATGGTGCTTGCTTATGAACTTAGTGTGAACCTGCTTTTTGTTCCTATTTTCTTTTCTATTTTTGTAAAAGAACCTTCGAAAGAAAGTGCACTTTTTTCTATGCTCACAGGCTTTATTAGTTTTCTATGCATCAAGCTGTTTTTTCCTAATATTCTAGGAAAAGAACTTATTCCCATTCTTCTATCAACACTCGTCTTTTTTTCTATTCATTTACTCAGAAGAAAAAACTCTATGAAGACGTTAAAAAAATCTATATATGAATAGCTCCATAAAATTTTTTAACAAAAAGGAAAATCATTCTCTTTTCTAGAAGATTTCTAAAATTCATTACTCTTTTTCTTGCTCTTAATCTGTCAAGTTCAGTCTATTCTTCTGATTTAAGACGATTCGGGATTTACACAGTTAGAGACGGAGAAAAAAACATACCAACTTTGAAAAAGAGAGCGGGAAATATTGAGAGTTTAAACTTAAGCTCAAACAATTTTTGTGACAAGTATTTTAAAGAACTTTTCTCGAACAAAATCTTTCCAAAAATGAAATCTCTAGATTTATCAGGAAATAGCTTAACTTCTCTAGGTTTTGCTTCAACAGCTTCAATTATACTTTTTCCTGCTCT
>JACCDV010431925.1_pt1 | contig 18974 bp, 21 predicted proteins | sample 7446131 | NCBI WGS metagenome assembly JACCDV01 (sample SAMN15323448, study PRJNA562643) | freshwater metagenome | isolation source: river surface water | place: USA:Blue River Watershed | collected 2017-08-17 | reverse complement strand
CCTCCGCCATCTTCCTGAGTTTTTTCTAAAAGAGCACAAGTTTTTTCTTCGCTAAGAATTTTTATTTTTTTCCCAAGAAAAGCGACTTTCAAACTTTCTCCAAGTACCAGAGAAAAATGTCTTAAATTATCAGAAACTAAATAAGAAAAGTTTTTAGAATATTCGTCAAAACCCAAAACTTTTTTAATATTTTTTTTAAGACACAAATAGTCTTTTGAAGATTTTATGCCTTTTGAAAGGAAAAATGTGAGAATATAACGAAAAAAGAAAAGGGGAAGTAGAGAAGTTAAAAATAAAAATGAAAAAACAATTTTTTTTTTCATGAAGTTGCTTTGAGTTTTGACATGGCAAGCTCATAAAGTTCATTTGCTCGGTAAGAACTTCTCACAAGAGGGCCTGAAGCTACTTCTAAAAATCCAATGTCATAAGCTTTTTGTTTAAGTAAGTCAAATATCTCTGGTTTTACCCACTCTTTTACGGACAAATGTTTTTTTGTCGGTCGCATATACTGCCCTAGTGTTAAAAAACTAACTCCATGGTCTCTTAAATCCTTTAAGCTTTCAAGAATTTCTTCTTCTTTTTCCCCGAGACCAAGCATCAAAGAACTTTTTGTGTATAGAGTTCTGTTTACTTCTTTCACAAAATCAAGCACACGAAGAGACTGTTCATAATGAGCTCTGGCATCTCGCACACGTGGTGTCAAACGTTTAACTGTTTCTATATTATGAGAAAAAACATCAATACCACAATGAGCAATTTTTTGAAGTATCTCTTCTTCACCTTTAAAATCACCAGCTAGAAGTTCGATTTTTATTTTAGGAGACAGTTCACGAACAGCTGTTACTACTTTTTCAATATGATTAGCACCACCGTCAGGAAGATCATCACGGTCCACCATTGTCAGAACTAAGTAGTTTAGCTTCATACTGCGAACACTTTCAGCTACTTCTTGTGGCTCGTTTTGATCTAGCAAACCTGCAGGATCTCCTGTTTTTACATGGCAAAAACGACAAGCCCTGGTACACGTATCACCAAGGATCATGAAGGTAGCTGTGCCTGTATTCCAACAGGTTGAAATATTCGGACACTTTGCTTCTTCGCACACTGTAACAAGTTTACGAAAGCGTAAATCTTTTTTTATTTTAAAAAAAGTTTCTCCACGACCGATTTCTGTTTTTAACCAACGAGGTTTTTCTAAACTCAAATCTTTTTTTTTTGGCGTAGGCTCCATAGGGGATTTTCTCTTTAAATTTCTTCACAGATTTTTATTCAGGCTACAAAAGGTCTTACTATAACAAGTTCAAAAAAAGAGTAAACTTCTCAGTCTCTGAAAATTCCGCCCCCCTAAAGTTTTTCTTAGTGATCTAAAGGAGCTTCAAATGGAAGACCCATTATTTTTTTGAGATAAAGAATAAGGTATGCTTTAACTGAGTACTTCCTATGGAGAGATAGCCTCAAGCTTTTTTTAAATATATTTTAGAGGCTGTTTCCAAAAAAAGATTTTAAAATGGAGCTGCCTGTTTATGAATTCCCAAGTTTTTGATTATGATGTTCTTATTATAGGAAGTGGCCCTGGAGGCGAAGGCGCTGCTATGCAAGCTATAAAACAGGGGCTCAAAATTGCTGTAATTGAAAAGTCTAGTTCTGTTGGCGGGAGCTGTACTCATCTTGGTACTATTCCATCAAAAAGCTTAAGACATGTAGCTCATAGACTTACGACATTTGTGAATGACCCTCTTTTTTCAAGAGAAAACTTCGATAATATTTGTTTCAGTACTTTTCTCGCAAGTGCCCAAGAAGTCATTTTAAAACAAGTGGCGAGAAGACAGAGTCACTACTCAAGAAATAATGTTCCAGTGATTCGCGGGCAAGCTACTTTTGTGGATGAAAATACATTGGGAGTTCTTTGTACTGATGGTTTAACAAAGAAACTCACTGGGCGTTCTATTATCATTGCTTGTGGTTCAAAACCTAGACACCCAGAAGATATAGACTTTACTCACGAGAGAATTTTCGATTCAGATTCCATTCTTAGTTTAAAACATAGTCCTAAACACATCATCATATACGGTGCTGGTATTGTTGGTTGTGAATATGCCAGTATTTTTAAAGCTCTCAACACAAAAGTAACTCTCATTAATACCCATGATAAACTCTTAGGCTTCCTCGACGACGAAATTAGCGGAGCTCTTTCTTATCATTTTAGGGAAAAAGGGATTAATATTAAAAAAAATGAGCGTTACAGCAAAATTAGTGCGACAGACAGTAGTGTCACGATTACTCTTGAGTCTGGTAAACGTATTGTTGGGGATGCGCTGCTTGTGACGTTAGGGCGTATTGGAGATAGTAAAATTCTTGGTCTTGAGGATCTCGGAGTTCAAATAACCCCAAAAGGACATATTGTAGTAAACGAACGCTACCAAACAACTGTTCCTAATATTTATGCGGTTGGTGATGTTACAGGTTTTCCAGGGCTAGCCAGTGCAGCCTATGATCAAGGGCGTTTTGCTGCTCTTCATATTTTTGATCCTAATTGTGATATGAGTCTTGTAAAAGATATGCCTTATGGAGTGTACACAAGTCCTGAGATTTCATTTATTGGAGCAACAGAAGCTCAGTTGACACAAGCAAAAATCCCCTATGAAGTGGGATCAGTAGCATTTCGCTTTTTAGCCCGTGCTCAGATCACAGGACAGACAGTTGGTATGATGAAACTTTTGTTTCATAGTGAGACCTTAGAAATTCTTGGAATTCATTGCTTTGGACAAAATTCTGCAGAAATTATCCATATTGGTCAAGCTATCATGTCCCAACCTCCTCCTTATAATAGTATTAAATACTTTATAAACACTACGTTTAACTATCCGACAATGGCAGAAGCTTATCGTGTTGCTGCTCTGAATGGTTTAAACAGACTAAAGGAACAAGCCCAATATTGAAAAATTTTTTTGCTTTTTATTTTTAAATATTAATAGGTTATCTTAATTCTAAAGAAAATGAGAATAAAGAAATAGATCTTAGATCCTTTTTTCTTTATTCTATAGAGCTGTTTGACTCTTCCTGCTTTTTTATATTTCTAGGGATAAAAATATGAACCTTATTTCCAGTATAGAGTATATTTGGTTAGATGGTGCCAAGCCTACGCAACAGCTCAGATCCAAAACTCGTATGCTTCCTTACTCCGATAATTTATCTCTTCATGACTTGCCAGAGTGGAACTTTGATGGTTCCTCTACTAACCAAGCTACTGGAGATAAATCAGACTGTGTTTTAAAGCCAGTCAGCCTTATTCATGATCCATTAAGGGGTCAAGGGAATTACTTGGCTATGTGCGAAGTATTTAAAGCTGATGGTACTGCTCATCCAACAAACCACCGAGCAACTCTTCGTGAACTTATGGCACGAGGCGGAGTGAAAGAAGATGTTTATGTTGGTTTTGAGCAAGAATACACTATGTTTGAAGAGGGACGTCCTCTTGGTTGGCCAAAAGAAGGCTACCCAGCCCCTCAAGGGCCTTTCTATTGTGGTGTTGGTGTAAACAAAGTTTATGGCAGAAAAATTGTTGAAGAACACGCAGAAGCTTGTAATAGAGCTGCTCTTTGCCTTTATGGAATCAATGCAGAAGTGATGCCAGCCCAGTGGGAGTTTCAGATTGGATACCGCGGAATTGACAATGAAGCTGCTGATCCAGTTACTATGTCTGATCATGTGTGGTTTGCTCGTTATCTCCTTCTTCTTATTGCTGAGAAGCATGGTGTAGAAATTAGCTTTGCTAATAAACCAATGCGTGGTGACTGGAATGGCGCAGGTATGCACACTAACTTTTCTACACGTTCTATGCGTGATGCAACAAGCGGAAAAGCGGCTATTCAAAACGCTATCACAAATCTTGAAAAACGACATACAGATCATATTGAAGTTTATGGACATGGTCTCGCTGAACGTTTAACAGGAGCTCATGAGACTTGCTCTATCCACGAGTTTAAATCCGGAGTTTCTGACAGAGGAGCTTCTATTCGTATTCCGATTAGCACAAATCAAAAAGGCTGTGGCTATCTTGAAGATAGAAGACCAGGGGCTAATGCTGATCCTTACCAAGTTTCTACTAAGCTCATGAGGACTATCTGTAATTTGGTTTAATCTCTATATATTACTTTAGTAAAGCCACATAGAGAAGAGATCCCCATCCCGTAAGTAATAAAACTCCCCCAACGGGAGTGATGGGTCCAAGAGCTTTTACTCCTGTTAGAACGAGAGTGTATAAACTTCCAGAAAAAAGAAGAGTCCCACTAAAAAAACAAAAAAAAGTCACTTTAAGCCCTATGTGCGGTTGATTTCTCCAAAGCAAAGCTACCGCAAAGAGAGCAAGTGCATGATACATTTGGTAGCGACATGCTGTTTCAAAAACGCTTACTTCATAGTCAGAAAAACGCCCCTTAAGACTATGGGCACCAAAAGATCCGAATAATACTGAGAGACCTCCAAATAGACTAGCCACTGTTAGACAAAGTTTGTACATTTTCTCTATCTCTCTCCAAGTTAAATTATAGGTATTTGGGAAGGAATCTCATGAAAAATTTGTTGTTCACTTTTATCTTTATTCTCCATTTTTTAATTTCAGCCTCACTTTTTGGGCTAACAACAAAAGAAGAATCAAAAGATATTCCTGGTTGGAACTATCTCTATCAAAAAGATGGAATAACAGTCTACCAAGAGAGTAGTAATAAAAATTATTACCGAGCAGATGCTGTCATTAAAGAGAATTTTTTCACTGTTCTTGCTGTTGCTGCCGATATAGCAAGACGTCCAGAGTGGGTTCCTAACTTAAAAGAATCTACCATTCTGGAAGGTAGTGTTATGGGAGGGCTTGTTTTATACGAAGTATTTCATCTCCCCTGGCCAGCAACAAATAGAGATGTTGTTATAAAGTGTGACATCAAAAAAAATTATGAGAGTAAAAATTTACTCATTGCTTTTGAAAGTATCACCCGTGAAGATCATCCACCAGTAAAAGGAAAAATTCGTGTTCCAGAAGCAAAAGGAGAAATGGAATTTTCTTTTATTGATGAGCAAACGACAAAAGGTCGTTATCAAATTCAACTGGATCCAGGCGGGACTCTTCCTAATTTTATTGTAAATTTTTTTATTAAGAACGCTCCTTTAGATGCTATAAAAGGCCTCATAGCTCAAATCAAAAAAACAGATGGGCAATATAAAAAATTTATCGAAGAACATAAAAGCAAAACAGGCTCCGCAGAAACTAAAGAAACTTCTGTTAGTAAGCCTTAAAAATATTTTTCTAATAAAGGTCGAAGTAAGTATATGGAAGGTACTGTGAAAGTTAAAAAAAATCGTGAACGAAAAGCTGCTCCAGATGGAAGGATTTATTATAGTTACGCTGATGTTCATAAAACATTAGAAAATATGGTTCCTGAAATCGAAAAATTTAAACCTGATTTAATTTTAGCTATTGGTGGTGGTGGCTATATTCCAGCTCGTATACTTCGTTCTTATCTTAAAGTTCCTATTTTAGCAATTTCACTAGAGCTTTATAGTGATGCTACAGAGGTTGTGTGTAGTGAGGTAAAAAAAATTCAGTGGTTTGATGACACGACTGAAATAGCTCGCGACATCTTTAAAAAGAAAGTTTTGATTGTAGATGAAGTGGATGACACTAGATCCACCCTAGAGTATTGTGTTCAAGAAGTAATAAAAACTAACACACCTAGAGCTATTGGTGTTGCAGTTATTCACAATAAACTTAAAAAGAAAAAAGGGAAGTTCCCAGGTGATGTAAGTTATTTTGTAGGTGAGAATGTTCCAGATAAATGGAATTGTTACCCATGGGAAGCTGTTACTTATGGACACGATATTGAGACTCATGAAGCTTTAGCGGCCAAGGGAAGAAGTTAGCTGTTATTTATACACAAGTCTTACTACAAACATACTGTCTTTAGAAAATCCATGTTGATCAAAGCAATTTACGACTGTGGAAGTGATACTCCCTGTTTGTGACCAATAATGGACCTTGCAGTATGTAAATTCATTACCGTAAGTAGACACTTGTACGTTTGATTTTCCAAAGGTAGTCACTCCAGTGAAATTGACTTTGTAAACGCCAACAGCACTACGGTTAATTGTTGCTGCTGGTTTCGTGTAATAAGAATTTGCTATGTAGCTTGCTGTGGTTGGGCTTGAACCCCAAGCATAGGCTGTCCACATACCATCATCTCCGTGAAAAGTTTGTGCGGTTACATGAACCAAAAAAGGAGTGTTCACAGGAGAGCCGTTTGTAGAAAAACATGAGATGTTAGTTTGAAGATCTGTGGCAACTTTATACCAAGACTTAATTTGACAACTATGGCTATTGTCTCCAGCGGCTGTAACTTGAACATGAGCACCTTCAAAGAGATAAGCACTTAAGCCTCTAAAAGTTGCTGTGTAAGATCCTGTGCTTATTTTTTTGATCACCACCTGGTTTCCTGGAGTTCTTGTATACTTACTCTCTGCTGTGTATTCTGTTTCATTTGGCTCATCAGCATAAGTGTAAGCATAAGAAGGTTCATTGCTTTCTGGATTTCTTACACTAATTGTAAATTGACTATCAAGACTTTCACCTAAAACATTGAAGCAAGCTACAGTCACATTTATTTTTCTGAAACGATTCCAGTCGGCAACTTTACAATAACTTTTATTCGAGCCATAAGCTGTGACTTGAACATGTCCTCCGTGAAAACTAAAATTATCACCAAGATCATCAAATTGAACAAGATAACGTCCTCTAGATTGATAAGTGACTTTTATAGAACTTCCTGAAGAATTATAGTTATACTGGCTTGCTAAATTTTTTGTACCTGAAAAAGTAGCTTGATCACTCCATGCAAAACCATGCTGACAAAAAGATATTTTTGAAAAAAAGATAAAAACAAACAAAGCTGGATAAAGAAAAGAAGAAATTTTCATTCTAACTCCTGGTTAAATTATGTGAGACTAAAATTGGATTTATTTTTGAGTTATTTTTTTTATTATGCAAGTAAGAGAAATGAGTAAGATGAATTTTTATATTAGAAAAAAAGAAATTCCTACGGGTTCAAAGAAACCAAGGCTTTTGTCGCGAAACAAACTTTTTTGCTAAATAACCTTGTTGCTTTGTAAAAAATCATAGGAACTTTAACCAGAAACAAGTGCTTCAATCATTTTTTCAATACCCTGAGCTACAAAAACAGAATTTGTGTTAGCATACATATAGGCTGGTGTTGATACAATTTTATTGTTTTTATCAAGAACACAGCTTCCTTGTAAACATTTTTTAGGTTGAGCGCCGAAAGTTTCCAGGCAGGATTCGACTTCTTTGTCATCACCTACTGTTAAAATAGGTTGATAGGATCCAAGGGCTTTGGCTAAAAGAATGGGAGCAATACAAACAGCTCCAATAGGTTTTTTGTTTGCATGAAAATGTTTAATAATTTTTTCTACGTGGTGGTTTAGGCTCATTTGAATTCCTTTCAAACCATAGTCGCTTAGATTAAGAGCACAACCAAAACCTCCTGGAATAACAAGAAAATCTAAAGAAGAATAATCAAATTTTTCTAAGTCTTCAACCTGTCCTCTCGAAATACGAGCTGACTCTATTAGCAAATTTCTTGTTTCCAACAAATTTTCGCCTGTGTTGTGGTTAGTTACTCGATGTTGATAATTATTGAGAGAAAGGGGTACTACATGAATATTTCTTTTTTCTAAACTATGGATAGAAAAGACACTTTCTTGAATTTCGCTACCATCTTGAAATCCACAACCACTTAAGAGTAATCCACACTTCATTCTATCTCCTTTTTTAGTTGATATTTTTTTTCTGAGAGATTTTTTTTGAAAAACCAAAAGTATCTTGGGCATAGAAAGTACTACTCTTGATTTTCGCAGTAAAGCATTCATGATAGAGCACAAATTAAACTCTGCAAATAGAGGTTACCATGAAAAAATTAGGGATTATTGGATTTCTAGTAGGATCGCTTCTTACAAGTCAAATTTATGCTCATACTCAAAAAGAACTAGAAATGAATTTGCTTCGCGAAGTGAGTCTTGGCAATCTAGATGGTGTTAAAAAAGCAATTGAAGATGGAGCATCTATTGAAGCAAAGGGGGAAAATAAAAAAACACCTCTTATTCTAGCAGTAGAAAAAAAGAATAGAGACATTGTAGAGTATCTTTTAGACAAAAAAGCTGATCTTTCAGCACAAGATAATAATGGCCAAACTCCTTTGCATAAATCAAGCTCAAACTCTGATACATCTATCATGGCTTTACTTATCCAAGCAGGTGCCAACTTAGAAGCTCAAACTAAAAAAGGTGCAACACCACTTCACTTTGCTGTTTATGCAGATAATATTGCTGGTGTTGCTTTTTTGGTAGAGCAGGGAGCTAAAGTGAATGCTTCTAATAAAGAAGGGATGATACCTCTTCATATTTCTATGAAAAAAAATATTGGAAATGATGTTCCACGTTATCTTCTCAGTCATGGTGCAAATTTTACAATTGAGACAAAAAATGGTTACAGAGCTATTCACTATGCTATGGCTCACGAGTATGGAGAAAAAAAAGTTGAACTTCTAATGATGAGGGGAGAAACCCTAAGAATCAAAAAAGAAAAAGGTTCAAATCTTCTTCATTTAGCTTGTACGAGAGGTTTAATGGATTTTGTGGATGAAATTTTAAATCACTTGGAAGAAGAGGACAGATTGAGTGCTGTTATTAACAAGCGAGATCAATTAGGCAACACACCTCTTCACAACGCTTGTCTGAGTGCAAATGTAGAACTTGCAAAGAGACTTCAAGAAAAAGGAGCTAATCCTTTTATTCTAAATAATAAACTTGAAAAACCTTGGGATCTTCTTGAAAAAAGAAAAAACAAAATTCTACATGATGGAAACGATAGCTTTTATGATGAATTTTATGATGTTTCACATACTCCGTTTCAAAAATGGATAAGAGGTTTATATAGAAGATAATAAAACTTTGAAATTAAAAGATATTTTTTAAAAACTCATCTCATTTCTTCCTTATTTTTCCACTCATAGTTTGAAATCTCTTACAAAGTTGAAAATCAGTTATAATAGAATCAAGAATACTTTCTAAATTTTGACAGTGTATTTCATTTTTTAAGAAATACTTTCCTATAATAATTAGAAAATAGGAAGATTCTATGCACTCTATCAAAATTCAAAATAGACTGATTACACCAAAAGAGTATTTAGAACTGAGAGCTTCTGTAGATTGGGAAAAGATCCCTCTTCCTGTTGCGGAAGAAGGTCTAAAGAATACAACCTATTCTGCAATTGCCTATTTAGATGAAAACTTAGCAGGCATGGGACGAGTAGTTGGAGATGGTTTTATTTATTTTTATATCCAAGACATTATAGTAAAGCCTGAATATCAAGGTCAAGGGATTGGAAGAGCAGTAGTAGAGAGTCTTCTTGGTTGTTGGGAAAAATCAAGGCAAAAAAAAGGTGCCATGATGCTTGTTGCTGCTCCTGGTAAGACAAAATTTTATGAAAAATTTCGTTTTCAAAAAAGACCAGATGACGAAACTAGCATGTTTTTTCCGTAAGGAATGATTGTTTTTAGTGTGGGAGGGAGATCTTTATTTTCCTAAGATTCTGTTTCAGCGTTTTCCATGGCTTTTCGTCTAGACAAAACAATGTGTAGAAGAAACGCAAGAAAACAGATTAGACCAAACCTCAAAACTGCATCTGATCCTAAGCCTATATTTGCGATTAGCATCTTTCTTTTTACACTTGGAAAAATTTCAGAAGCTTTTCCGTTTGGTTGCTCTAGACTTTTTTTAACTAGTTGAGCTTTTTCTAATCTAAGCTGTCTAAGATCTTTTCTAACAACTGAAAGCTCTTCTTCTTTCTTCATGAGATCTTTTTGTTTAGGGGCAAGCTCTCTTTTTTCTCTGTTTTTTATCGAGGTAACATAGTTTGGACGTTTTTCTAAGTCATGCAAAGCTTCAGACTCTATAGCCTCTATCTTTTGTCTAATCTTGTCTTTGTCTGAAAGCAGCGTTTTTTCTAGAGACTCATGACTAGTAATAAGGCTGTCAAATATGGTCGTATCAATACCGATAGCCTTTTTTTTCTGAACAGTTATTTGATCTAAGTTAGAATCATGTTCCAACAGAGCGCCTCTAGACATTAGGCTGTAATTGATCGCCATCACAAGCAAGGTTAAAACAACAGGAATAATTTTTCTTATCCCAGTTTGCTCCAAGCTAAAAATTGTTCCAAGTACGACACAAGCTTCTAACAAAGTGGCTAGTGACCAAGCGCTTTGTTTTGAGTATCCGAGCTCAGTAAGAGAGGAACTACTCCAGGCAATAAGGGCAAAAATAATTCCTATTATAAGAGGTAGTAGGATAACTTGCTTGTGATCTTTCAGGGTTTTGTCAAAAACACCTGTCCACGTACTTTTGTATTTTGTTTTTTTGGAGAGAGCAGCGATATTAATGTTTGGCTTTTTCTCGGAACTAGTCTCTTTTTTTTCTTGAATAATTTCTTTTTTTTGCGATTTTTCACTGACTTTATTCTTCGCTGGTGCAGTGATTGTGATACGTTCACCAACTGATTTGGTTGTCAGATTTTTCTTCTTTGGTTTTTCTTTTATTCGGTTCTCAGTTGTGATGTTAGGAATCTTTTTAGAAGATTTATCTTCTGAAGTTTTTGGAACTTTTACAAAGTCTTTAGTTTTTTCAGAGTTAATATTTTTTGACCATTGGCTCAAGAAATTGGCGGCTTCTTCTTCGTTTGAAAACTTTTCAGCAGCTTTTAAGATGGTTGTATTGTCAAGCTTATTTTCTTCGATTATAGCCCGCGTTTTTGCTCCCCAAAGGCCTATTCTTTTGTATTTTCCAAGAGAAATTCTATTTAACCCAAGCTCTGCTGCTAATGTTGTCTGCGTCTTTCCTTTGGCGAGAGCATCAATGACTAGATCTCCCAGTGCGATAGGATCTTTTTTTTCCATTTTTTTCAGGTTTTTTTCATTTAAAGGCAACATATATCAAACCTTGCTCACATGTTCGTCTTTTAAAAACTGCGAATGACTCTAACATAGATTTTTATATTGTTGAATTGTTATATACTTCTATTTAATTAAAAATTCTGATTTTTTAAATTCAAAATGAGCGTTGTTCTCCCCCTTATCAACTTTTGCAACTTTCAAACTCAGAACAAACACTAGAAAAGGAGCAGACGATAATGAATAACTTTTCAAAACCTAAAGCCACTTGCATATTAATCATTGGTGCAGGTCTTGGTGGTCTTGCTTTGGCACAAGGACTAGTAAAAGCCGGATTTAAAGTTAAGGTATTTGAACGAGATCAATCAGCAATAAGTAGGGTTCAAGGGGTATCGTATTATCATGAGAACTTTAGGAATGACAGCACTCTCAGCTCTACTACATTCCGAAAAACTAATGCGACTTTCCACAGCTAAAGTAAATGATGTTGGTGATGGATTTACTTTTGCTAACGAAAAAATGCAGAGTCTTTTAAAGATCCCACCAGGACAAGATGCTGCTGTTCAATTATTTCGTCTGAGTTGAGAAAACTCTTGTTGGAAGATATCCATGTAGAGTGTGGAATAAGCGTCTTGTTTCCATTGAAGAAAAGGATAACCAAGTATCTCTTTACTTTGAAGATGGATCTCACGCTGTTGGAGATTTTTTGATTGGAGCGGATGGGGGGTGGGGTGTTTTTTTTTGAGCATGCGGGTAGGAGCCCGACAATATTTTGGGGAATTACAGAAAAAACAAAAGGCAGCAGTAGTAATCCACTCTTTCAGTTTAATCAGGATTCCAAGTATCGTAATCGCATTTTGGATCATTATAAAGAATTGATAGGCAATGGACCATGGCATAAGACCCTAAAAAAACTTGTAAAGGAGACAAGACAAGAAGATATTTTAGCTCCTTGGGTTTTTCGCACGACAGAGTTTCCAGAAGAACCTAGTCATTTTCCTATCGTGCCTTCAGGTCGAATAATTCTTCTTGGGGATGCTGCTCACGTAATGCCTCCAAGTTATGGTCTTGTAGGAAGTCATGTTCTTGAAGATGCTAGGTTATTAACGGAACTGCTTACGTCAGGACTATACCCTCTGAACTGGAAAGATATAACGGCAACATATGAATCTAAGATGATAGCTAGAGTAAAAAAAGTGGTTCACGAATCGAGTAACATTGATGTTGTAAAAAAACGATTAATCTAAATTGGAATGACTATACGAAGAAATTTAACTGCATTTGGGGATCTTACTATTGTAGCGTAAGTAAATTCTAATTTAATTGGCTTATTATATTTTTCTTGAACCCCCCTTTTTTTTGTTGTAGTTTCCCTAAAGCCCTTCAGTCTCTTAAAAAATCTTCTGATTTTTTGTATTAAGGATGTGCGAGTAAGTATGTTTGAAAGAAAAATCAGTAAAAAAATTATAGAAATTGCAAAATCATTACATAATAAAAATTATTTAGCTGCAGCAGATGGAAATATTAGCTACCGAATTTCATCAAATAAAATTTTAATAACTCCATCAGGCCTGTCGAAATCTGAATTAAACTATACAGATATGGCAATAGTTGACCTTAATGGTAAAACTCTAAAAGGAAGGCCTTCAAGTGAATTAAAAATGCATCTTAAAGTTTATGAAAGATGCAAAGAAGCAAAAGCAGTAATTCATGCTCATCCGCCAATTTCTATAGCTTGGACAATTGCTCAGCCTGAATTAAAGGAGTTAGCTTTTGGATGTATATCTGAGCTTATTTTAGCTTGTGGATCTATTCCAATTGTTCCGTTTGCTTTTCCAGGCACAGAAGAAATGGCTGATCATTTAATTCCTTTTTTAAATGATAGTCGCACCATGATTCTTGCTCGTCATGGTGTTTTGTCTTGGGGTGAAAGTTTAGAAGAGGCTCATAGGGGAGTTGAAAGAATTGAACATGCAGCACAAGTTCTTTATTATGCAAAAAATTTAGGTGGACTTACGGAACTTAGTTCTAAAGATATAGAGAAACTAAGAGAAATGAGAAAAAAGATAGGAAATATTACATTATGATTGATTTAGAAGCTTTTTCATTAAAAGTTAAAAATAATTTATTAATTATTTTGAATCAAAAATCTCTTCCTCACAAAGAAGAATGGCTTATTGTAAATAATCCAAAAGATATGATTTCATATATTAAAGATTTAAAAACTAGAGGAGCTCCCCTTATTGGGGTTTCTGCAAGTCTTTCTTTAGCAAAATATTCTGAAGATGGGGCTAGTGAAAAAGAATTTAAATCTGCTGCAAATGAATTAAAAGAGTCAAGGCCTACTGCTGTGAATCTCATGATAAATATTGACAGGCTATTAAATTATAAAAAATATGATCCTAATCTAATTGTAAGCGAAGCCATCGATATTTTTAATGAAGACGTTCATATGTGTGAGTCTATTGCTTTTCATGGGGCTTCCTTAATTAAGGATGGGGATCGTATTTTAACTCATTGTAATACGGGGGGGCTTGCAACCGCTGGCTCAGGGACAGCTTTGGGCATAATAGTAAAACCTCATAATCAAGGTAAAAAAATTCATGTATATGTTGATGAAACTCGTCCTTTATTACAAGGTGGACGTCTTACTACCTATGAATTACAAAAATTAGGAATTCCTTATACTTTGATTTGTGACAATATGGCTGCTTTTTTGATGGCTCAAGGAAAAATTGATAAAGCTATAGTTGGATCTGATCGTATTGCTTTAAATGGAGATTTTGCAAATAAGATTGGAACTTATAATATTGCAGTTCTTTGTGAGTTTCATAAGATTCCATTTTATGTTGCTGCTCCTTACACAACAATTGATTTTGAATGCCCTTCAGGAAAAAATATTCCTATAGAAGAAAGAAGTGCCAAAGAAGTAAAAGGTGTTCAAGGCAGTTTTGGTGATGTTGAATGGGCTCCTGCAGAATCTCAGGTTTATAACCCTTCTTTTGATATAACTCCTGCGAATTTAGTCGATTCATGGATATTGGATACGGGATCTTATAATTATGAGCAAATACAAATGGGAATTTTGTCTGATTTAAAAAATAAGGATAATTAAAAATGTGGGCTATTATTGGTGGATCAGGATTTGAAAAATTTGATGCTTTTGAATCAATTGAAGAGCTTGATATTGAAACGCCATTTGGAAAATCTTCATCAGGTCTAAAAAAAGTTAAACTTGCAAATGAAGAAATTTTATTTTTGCCTAGACACGGTAAAAATCATGAAAACTTACCAAGTGAAGTGAACTATCGCGCGAATATTTATGCTTTAAAAAAATTTGGAGCAAAAAGTATTTTATCTTTTTCGGCTGTTGGTAGTCTTCAAAAAGAATATGCGCCTGGTGATCTTGTTATACCTACACAGTACATTGATAAAACAAAGGGTATAAGAAATCATACTTTTTGTGGAGATGGAATTGTTGGTCATGTTTCCTTGGCTCATCCTGTTTGTAAAGTTGCTTCTAAAAAACTTATAGAATTAATAGATTTCGAAAAAAATTGGAAAGTTTTTGCAAATAAAACTTATCTTTGTATTGAAGGGCCTTATTTTTCGACTCAAGCTGAATCTCATTTATATCGAGAGATGAAAGCTGATATCATAGGAATGACGAATTTTCCAGAATTTGCTCTAGCTAGGGAAGCCTCTTTAAATTATTTGCCTTGTTGTTTTATTACAGATTTTGATTGCTGGAACGAAGAACATCCTCATGTAACTTTAGAAGATGTTCTTGAAGTTATGAGAAATAATAATGCAAAAGCATTTTCTGTCGCTAAGCAAATTTTAAAATTCTATCCAGATCCTATGAGCCTTTGGATAGATGGTGATGATGCAAGAAAACAAGGTTTAAATTCTGGGCTTATGACTTCAAAAGATTCTATTTCAAAAAAACAAAGAGAATGGCTAAAAATTGTTTTGAGTTGATTGAGTTTTATTCAAGATGACTGAGTGGTTTGCTCAAAGCCTAGGAAAGTTTAACTTTTAATGTGCATTTACTTTTTTGAATGTCGATATTTTTTGAAGAAAAAGTGGTGGCGAGAGAGAGACTTGAACCCTCGACCTCAGGGTTATGAATCCTGTGCTCTAACCAACTGAGCTACCTCGCCTTAGAAAAGAATACTGTTATAAAAACAGAAATAGCAAACTACCATTTCTTAAATTTCTTGAAAAGCTTTATTTTGTTCTCGTGATTTTTTCTTTTCTTGATTAAAGTGCTAAGATCTTTAGATGATTTTAACTCCCTGTTTTTATTTTGGAAATTCTCATATGAAAAATTCAGTGATTGTTTATGCGAAAAGAACAGCTTTGGGTCGACTTGGTGGAGTTCTTTCAGGAACACCAGCCACGGAATTAGGAGCGAGTCTTGTAAAGGATGCTAGGATTTCCTTAGATCTTGACTCTCATTCTGTGGATGAAATTATTATGGGCCAAGTTTTAACAGCAGGTTGTGGTCAGTCTCCTGCGAAGCAAGTGGCTCTTGGAGGAGGTCTGTCTTCTTCTGTGAGAGCTCTTACAATTAATCGCGTTTGTGGTAGTGGGCTTAAATCTGTTATGTTGGCTCACAATGCTATTGCCCTTGGGCAAGCAAAAGTTGTCTTTGCAGGTGGGATGGAAAATATGAGCTTAGCTCCTCATCTTCTTCCTGGCTCTCGTTCTGGCTTTAAATATGGTTCTGTGACAATGCTTGATCACATGGCGTATGATGGTCTCACAAATCCTTATGATGGCAAGCCTATGGGCTGTTTTGGTGATCTCTGTGCACAAGAGTTTAAAATCTCTCGTGAAGAGCAAGATGCTTATGCTTTGGAGAGTTATAAGAGGTCACAAAAATATTCTGAAAATGGTCATTTTAAAAAAGAAATTCTCCCCTTTGGTGTGAAGTCAAAAAAAACAGAAGTCATAGCAGATAAAGACGAAGAGCCTTTTAGTGCTCAATTAGAAAAAATATCAAGCTTGCGCCCAGCTTTTTCAGATATGGGCACTGTCACAGCTGCAAATGCTTCTTCTATTAACGACGGCGGAGCTCTTCTTGTTTTAATGGAAGAAGAGTATGCTAAAAAACAAGGTTACCCAATTTTAGTTCGCATTGTGGCTCAAGATTCTTTTTCCGGTGAGCCAAAGTGGTTTACAACAGCTCCAGCACACAGTATGAAGAATATTCTCGATCGATCAAAGTTAAGAGCAGCTGATATTTTTCAATATGAAATCAACGAGGCATTCTCTGTTGTGCCTCTTGTTGCTATGAAAGAGCTTGGTCTTGATCACTCTCGTGTGAATCCCTACGGTGGGGCTGTTTCTATGGGGCACCCAATTGGTGCTAGTGGAGCTAGGATTCTTGTGACTTTGATTCATGGTTTATTGTCAGAGAAAAGTTCTCGCTATGGGCTTGCTAGTATTTGTATTGGTGGAGGAGAAGCGAGTAGTCTTCTTGTAGAAAAGGTTTAGTGAAAGAGAATGGAAAAAACTTATAGGTCATGTGTTGTAGGTGTCTTCTTAAGATACGATGGAAAAATTCTTGTTGCTAAGCGTTCAGACAATGGAGCCTGGCAATTTCCCCAAGGAGGAATTGAAGAGGGTGAAACAAGTGTAGAGGCTCTTTATAGAGAAATGGAAGAAGAGCTTGGAGTAAAAAATTTTTCTGTTTTGAAAAAGTCTGAAAAAATAGTGAAATATGATTTTCCTGCTGACTTGAAAACAGCTATAGCAAAAAAATACAAAGGACAAGAGCAAGAATGGTTCTTATGTATTCTGTCTGAAGGAGAAGAGCCTTGCTTAGAGCGAGTAAAGACACTTGAGTTTTCTCAAGTAAAGTGGGAGAGTATGTCTTTTGTTTTAAAAGAAATCGTTCACTGGAAGAGAAACTCTTATGAAAAAGGTTTATTGGAACTTGGTCTTCTTGAGGCTGGGGAACTGTAAAAAATGCCATTTCTTAGAGTTTTAAATTTTTTCTTGGGTTTTTCTTTTTTGTTTATAGCTTCTTCTTCAGGTTTTTTTTTAGCTAAAGAGTCAAGTTTTGCTCTTCTTGAAGCAAAAGAGCTTTTAAGTTCTTGGATCTATGTTTTGCAAAAAAGCGCTCATGCTCATACGAATCTTTTTGGTTTGCTACATGTCGCTTTTGGGGTTTCACTCACATCGTCATCTCTATCGTTTCGTTTTAAGTTGTTTCAAACTCTTGGATTTTTTTTAGGATCTTTAGCAATGAGTGTGCTTCTTTTTATGCGCTCTTATTTGTCTTCTAACTCTAGTCTTTCTAATATTCTTAGTGTTTTTTCTGCTTTGTTTCTTGCTTGTAGTTTACTTGCTCTTGCTACACATACTTTTGGTCTTCTAAAAAAATTAGTTTCACTTACTTAAAATCTGTCAAAAAAATGGCTTTTTGCGCCAAAAAATTGGCATAGGAGAGAGGTGAAAAATTTTCCTCTAGGAATTAGCTTTCTTAGGGATGGCACATAAATTGCTTTCATAAAAAGGAGTCAAGCATGTTTTGTGCTTCTTTACGAAGGAGAGAGTGTGACCATGTCGAACAAAAAAACTTTCCATAATATGGAAGAAAATAGAGAGAAAGCAGGGTTCCAAAAACTATCTCCTGGAAACTTCTCTTACTTGGATTTCATCTTAGCTAACAATAGAACAAAACCTAAGGTTCATTTTGATTTGGGTTCAAAAAACAAGGCCATGTTAAAAGTAGAAGAAACAGTCAAATACACCATTGGGTCTAAGGTTCCAATTTTGATAACAGGTGAGATAGGTGTAGGGAAGACTTATTTAGCAAAAAAAATTCATAAAGCAGATGCCTCTATTGACAGTGGTGATTTGCTTTTGATTGATTGCAAAAATAGTGAAACAGGAAATGTTGATTTTTTTAAAAAACTTTTTGGCGAAAGAAACCCTTCTTTTGACAACATACGGACAATTGTTTTGAAAGAAATAGCTTTTCTTGATTTAACAAGCCAGTCTTATGTTCTAAGGTTTTTGCAAAATTATTCGGAGTCTTCTTCTTTCAGAGTTCCTCGTCTCATCGTGACATCATCTAAAGATATTTATGAGCTTGTGGAAAAAGGGCTTTTTCATCAAGATCTTTACTACAGGCTTTATATATTGCAATTAAAAGTCCCAGCTCTTGTAGAAAGGGAAGATGATTTAGAAAATATTCTAAAAGAACTACTCTGTGACATGGGCAAAGAAGAAGAGTTTGATCATCTTTATCAAAAAATAGGAAAGTTTATGGAAGATAAAACATCTTCTTTTCTAGAGCATAATATTGAAAGTTTAAAAAATTTTGTTAAAGAAAGCATCTCTGGTGTTGTTTCTACTAAGAAAACAGATGAAATAAACTTTTCTTCTTCAGGTAGTTTTTCACATGAGACCACTATTCACCATTGGCTTAAATCGATTCCAAAAGAATTAACCATGAGAGATATTGAAACACATATAATTCTAGAAGTATTAAAAAATAATTATGGAAATAGGACTCATACAGCTAGGTCTCTTGGAATTAGTTTGAGAACTCTTCGCAATAAAATTAATGAGTACCTACAAAAAGGTTATCTTGTGACAAAACCTCAGAAATAAAATAGTTCTACCTTTCGAGCATCATTCAACTTTTACAGAGACATCATGAGTTTGCTCTCCGCGCATAAACTCGAACGTAATGTCACTTGCATCCTTTAAGCTGTTTAGAGTCTTGATAGCACCGGCTGCATTGTTGAGGGGGCGTCCATTGATGGATGTGACAATATCACCATTTACAAAGCCAGCTTTTTCAAACATACTTCCTGCATCAATTTCTTCTAGCATAAAACCAATGATAGCTTGATCTTTCATAACAGGAGTGGCTGCTGCTTGCATGAGAATTGAGCTTAAATTACTCTTAATATTTTCTTTGTATGCAGAAGTCATTTTTACTT